>Ga0326511_10004259_pt1 | contig 11457 bp, 16 predicted proteins | sample 0_2496_0518_D_FD_203701 | JGI IMG/M metagenome (GOLD analysis project Ga0326511, IMG submission 203701) | Bovine rumen microbial communities from UC Davis, California, United States - 0_2496_0518 | ecosystem: Host-associated > Mammals > Digestive system > Stomach > Rumen | place: USA...
GTAGTATTGTCCGGTATGATCCTGCTCGTGACATTCCGAACATGGAAAGCATAATCGGGATGACTGACCGCTCTCAGCACGTCCTTGACTGCCTGCTGGCGGGCCGAAAGTGTCCCGCGCTTGTCCGTCCGGTTATGCCAGTTGTGGATCGTGACCGGAATATATCCGATGATGACTGATTTCGTTTCCCGATCGACCTGATTGAACTCCCCCAGATAGGTGAAAGGATAAGGCGTCTCAGGTCCCGGTATGGCTCCGTCGTATACACTCCCCGGGTAAAGTTCTTCCAGGGCTTTTCTGACGGCGATAAAGAGCGCCTGCTGTGGTTCTAACATGTGGATGCACCTCCTACTTCATGAGCTTCGCAAGGTCAGACTTGAACCGCTCGGACTGCTGCATGAAGGCCGGCCGCATATAAGGCTGCGCTGCCATGTATCGAGTGCCATACTCTACATAAGCCGCATAATTCATGCCCGGAGCCACTTCCGCGGTCATGCCGTTGTTCACGAGCTCCAGCTTGATGGACTCCTGTAAATGTCCTGTGCGGTTCGGCGCAAGGTCATGCGCCGTCTGCTGCATCTGTGAGCCATGGTACTGGACGACAACTTTCACATCCTCCAGCTTTACGTTCTTCTTGAGCCTTGCCTGCAGTTCTTCAAAGCCTTCGAGCCTAACTCCTGTGCTGCTCATTCCGACCACCTCTCCCCGGGAATCTCAGACACGACGAAGGACTGCTTCTTCCGGAGCGTCGTGCGCTGGTCGACCCGATAGAGCACATTCCCAATGCGGATACGGTCGAAGTGTCCGACGTATGCATTAAGCAGACTGATGATCTTCGACTTCTCCGTGACGTTCCCGTAGAGGAGCTGTTTCGTCTCGTCGCTCGTCTCGATCACTGACGCTGTGCGTTGTACCTCTGTGATCGTCGGATCGCTGTAATCGCCGGTATCCTCGTCATAAGCACCCTGCGCGAGCGTCTGGAAATAGACCGCTGTGTCATATCTCATAAGACCACCACCAATCAGATGAACTGTATGCCGAAGAGCGGTTCGGAGTGCGTCGCCAGATACCTGCTGATATCAGCTGAGTATTCTGCAAACGGATCCTCGTCCCAAGAGATCGTTTCACCGCTGACGGAATGACTCGCAGCGCCCTCGGAGCCGATGCGGTTATAAATCTTGACCGTCACTCCCGTAACGACATACCCAAGCTGGTCAGGGACAGTTTTCACGCCCCCCAGCTTCAGGCAAAGCCGCGCTTCGACATCTTCGATGATATCCGTAAGCTGCCTGTCCAGCGTCTCGCCCAGGTCGCCCGCAGGATCGATCCGGAGCTTCACCTTGTCCAGTATCTCCCGTGTCGTCATGGCTATCACTCCTTCTTTGTTCGGCTGGCCTTCCGCTTAGCGGGAGCCTTCTTCGGTTCCTGTTCCTCTGCCGGCACTTCCGGTTCCGGATCCTCGACCCACGCGATCAGCGGAGTTCCCTGCTTGTTCGCATTGCTCGCCAGTTCCATGACTCTCTCCTGCGTCGGGAAAGGCGCATCCGGATGCGGGTAGATGTCCCCGGGTCTGTACTCCCTGTAGCGGAGCGGGAGGAGCCCCTCCTTGACTTCCCGGAACTTGACCGGGTCCGTGAGGTCGCTGAATGCTTTGATTACTACGTACATACATTATCCTTTCCGGTGCGCAGTTATCCCGGGCAGGCAGCGCCCGCCCGGTCATTGATCAGTTAATATCACGCACCTGTGATCGTGCCCTTGATGACGCCGTCAAGCAGCTCCGGGTAGAAGAGCACGGAGCAGAAGAGCAGCGTCGTGATAGACGCGTTGTCCGTGGCTGCCTGATGTGTCATGCCGACGAATCCGGACTCGTCCCCTGTCAGGTCGAAGGACTCCGCAAGGTCTCCGCCGTTCGCCGGTACGTAAGCGCCGTTCAGGTTCTCGACGACCGTGCCGATCACAGTACCCTTGGTGAGATCCGGATGGACGAACGCCTTGCCGAGGCCGAGGAAGTTCTCCACGTAGGTGAAGCCGAAAGCGGTCTGCAGAGTGATGGATGCATTGCCAATATAATCGGCAACATCGTCGGAAGATACGAAGTAGACCGGCGTCACGTCCGTGTCGACATACTTCTTCTGAAGAGCCGCCCAGACATTGGCAAGAGTCTGCTGAAGGTTGGAGCCGCCATTGGCTGTGCCCGTACCCTTACCGATTTCCGCGAAGAAATCAGCCTTGATCTGCTTGCGGATCTCGCCGATCAGCTTCTCATCCGTGCGGTTGATCGCCATCTCACGGCCGTACTTCTGAATAGCCTCAGCCGTTACCTGCTTGCGATACTTGCCAAGGACAAGCTCCTTCGTATCTGCGAGCTCGCGCTTGACCTTGGAAAGGCCGATCGTCTCGCCCTCAGCGACCTGCTCGGCCAGTGTGGTCGTCTCCTTGTAGAGCTTGATCAGCGTGCCTGCTGCCATCGGGACCATATTGGTGACGCCGAGGATCTCCTGCAGGGTGTTGATGTTCTCGGAGATCCGGGATGTGAAGTCGATGGAGATCGCCGGAGCAAGGTCGGATGTAGTTGTTTCATTCGGAACTGCAAAAAGCTGCAGGTTCATAAGTTTGCGATTGATGTTCATGATATACCTCCATATCGCGCATCTTATCGGAAAAGATGCATGTTCTCGTTGATGAGCTTCTGTCGCTCAAAATTATTCTTGACCTTCATGATGTCTTCCTTTGTCAGGGTGGAAGAACCGGACTTCTTCGGGTTCGAGCCAGCCGCCTTCATAGCTGCCCTGATTCCCTTGTTCACGGCGTCGTTGTAGAGCTTCACGAACTCGTCAACATTCGCCTTGGTCTCATCGGCCGTCTCAGCGATCAGGTGCCCGACCAGCTTCGAGGATACGACGATACCAGCGTCCTTCAGGATGTCGGAAGCCGTGGAGAGCATGCTCGCCTGATTCTTCTCAGCTTCGAGCGTCGCGAGCCGCGCCTTCATCTCTTCGAATTCAGCGTCCCTCTTCTCGGCAGCAGTCATGTTCTTCAGCTTCTCAGCTTCAGCCTGCTGTCTGGCTTTCTTTTCGGCTGCCTTGCGCTCCCTTGCGAGGCGCTCTTTGACGATCTTGTCGATGTCGGCATCCGTGTATTTCTTCTCCGGTTCGTCGCCCTTGTCGTCGTCATCGTCGGAGCCGTCGTCTCCGTCATCGGATCCATCGTCACCGCCGTCTGCGCCATCCTCCGCGAAGAGCTGGAGGTTGAACGGGATCCTGATGCGCCCGTGCTTCTGGTCTCTCGCCTGCTGTCTGTTCATTCTGCTGACATATCTATTCATCATGGTTGTAATCCTCCATATCCATAAGGTTAAAGGGGTCTCATGCCTGCCCCGTCTCCGTAGTTTTTACCGGGTGCCCACGCCTCCCGGATTCCGTAGCTTTGAGCGGTTCCACGCCTGCCGCAATAAAAAAGACGGCTCATGCCGTCCTTCATTCGATCTTAAATTCAACATGTTCCGGATGCATTTCCGCGATATCTCTGAGCCCCAGAAGGGCACTGTCCAGCAAAAGCCTGCCCTTGTCAGATATCCTGCCTCGCCACATAATAAGCCCGTCTCCCGGCTCGCTCCTGACCGATACAAGGTCGTTCGTGTACTCGGTAAGGGAATTGCTCAGCGTCACGAAAAGAGCGCTCACAGCGGCGCACACGATGTCCGTGCCCTGCGTCGCATAACCGGAATGCCCCCGGATGGTCAAGCTCGGCGGCTCACGGCTGCCGTATGTGATCGTGATCATGTCACACCTCCGCACCGCTCACGCCGTTACAGCGGACTGAAAACCTCAGCGCTGAGTTCTCACCTTCGAGGCGGATCACTCGTTTTTCAACAGCATCGAGCTGGAACTTAAGCTCCTGCACTTGTTCTTCGAGCTCATATGCCTGACTGTCGACCTGCGTATCCGCTTTGGTTTCATGCAGATACTCCGCAAACACCGCGGCAATTGTTTCCGGAGCTGGCAGATTAATAACGTCGCCGCTTGAGGCCTTGTAACAATCGAGCCATTCCTGTGCTCTTTCTCTGAGTGTGTTCATATCATTCACCGCCTTTCACGATTGCGCCGGCGCAATTCCGGCATAGAAAAAGCATCGGTCTCCCGATGCGTCACTGCTTTGACTTCTTATCGTCCGCAACCATCGAATCCAAATCTTCGTAGAACTGTTTATAAGACGCCCTCGCTTCCTTAGGTGCGTCCTCAGTCAGAACGTACCGCTTCGACTTGATGTCGAATGTGAACCAATCAGGATTGGTCATGAAATATGGTTCATCAACAAACACATTATTCACCGCCCTTCCCGAAATATTTCGAGAGAACACCATACACCTGCTTGGAATGCTCGGAAGCGTTCTCCTCGTTTATCCTGACATCTGCGAAAGCCTCAGCGACGAACTCGTCCATGTTGGACATGGAGTAAACGCTGATTCGCTTACTTTCCATCGTGGCTTTCAATTCGCTCAGTGCCTTCCTCTCCTCATCTGTCGGAGGAATCATCTCGAAAATAAACTTCGAGTCCAGAGCCTTCCGCATTTCCTCGTATTCCTTAAAAGCTTTCCCGACATCGGCAGTATAGGAATCCCAGAGCTTTTCTATCTCGCCTCGCGCCGCCTTCACCGCGCGAAGGTCGCATTGCACGAAGTTATTCGATTTTGTCGGCAGTTTTTCGCCAATATTCAAAATCGAATGCCCGAATTCGTGCGCAACGATATACTCGACCTCACGCCCTTTCGGGATATTCACCGCGTATCCATTTGCGGACAGCTCTGCGATTCTCTCGATTCCATCCCCCGACAGCTTGACAGGATTAAACCGTATCTCGGCGGAGCCATAGCCCCACATATGAGTCGTAGAAGCAAAGGCACGGGAAAACAGGCTTTCCGTTTTGTCCATCCATCGCAGGCTCTGAAGCGGCGAATAGAAGTCGGACGAAAGATTGTTCACGGTCGTCAGTATCTTGCTGACCGTCTCCATGTCTTTGTATGCTCCAAGATTCACCTTGTCATACATACTGGTATCCAGACGGTTGAAATCGACCGGAGCGGCATGCCCGAGGAACTTCTGCCTGTATTCTTCCCAGTGCTTATATATGACACCTCTTCCGACGGAATCCGCTTCACTGGCGCTCATCTGGTTGACGTTGATTTCAGGCTGTCTTGGGCGGTCACTCTCTGCCTCAAATTCATTCCATCTGACATCCTCGCCATTCGCCAGCGCATCGATCCACCGCTTGTACTTGTCGCTGTCCATGTAGGCAGCGGCGGAGCAGTGGCACCTCGGATGCATCGGCGGAGCGTTCACCCCGGCCTGCATCTCGCTGACTTTAAAGTGCTGGCCGTGGAGCGCCTCACAATCCGGACAGACATTGTCATTTCCCGAAGTGATGAACATGTACTCCTTGTAGCCGTTCCGCTCGAAGGATTCCTTCTGCACAGCTGTCTGCAGGCGGCACATCTCCGTCGTCATGAGCCGCTCAGTATCCTTCACCGAGCCGCCGTAATGCTTCCGGAAGCGCCGAGCAAGCTCATCTGACCCGATGCCCTGCATGAGCCCGTTCCGGAGCTCCGCCTCGAGATGGATTCGCAAGTCCGGCATGTTCCGTCCCCAGATGCGCTCTGAGAAGGTAGCGTTGCGGAAGGAAGCGTTGACGAGCTGCTTCGCGTACTGCTCGTTACCGATCACGGAGTCACCGAGGATCCCGGCAAGTCGCCGGTCTTCCTTCATGGCTGTCTGGATGAGGTCGCGCTCCATCTCGTGCTGGATGTCGTCGAAGCCCGCCATGAGCTCGAGGTTGATCTCTGCCTTGAGGAGCTCCAGTCGGTTGACCTTCATCGTCAGGTTGTAGAGCGCCATCTCCTGATTGGCCTGCTCGGAGAAGTCGTGTGTCGCGACGTACTTCGCCGCCAGACGCTCGTATCGCTCCATGTCGATGTGCTTGACGCGCCCTCTGGCTTCCGCCATCGTGATGCCTTCCTTCGATGCATACCGGGCGTACCAGTCGTTGACTTGCCTCTCGATATTAGCGATCGTGTACTCGTAGATCTCGTTCAGGCGCGCATTGTATTCCTTCTCGTCCCGGATGGTATTCTTCCTGGCTTCGTCTTCGCGCTTCTTCCAGTAATCACGACTGTTCATCCTCGTTCACCTCGTGGCTGTGGTCATGTTCCGGAAGATCCGCGCCGTAGCTGTTCGTGCTGTTCATGAGCGCCGCCTCATCTTCCTGCAGGCGCTCCAGCTCCGCGCCAGCGTCCTCAACGAAAGAGAGGAGGCCGAGCTGTGTCTCACGGGAGACGATGCCGGAGAGCTTCGCGGCATTGTCCGCTTCCTCGGTCACGTTCGCCGGGAAGTTCGGGGTAAACGTCGCCGAGACCTTGACCCAGTCTTCCGCTGCCACTCCGTGCGTCTTTGCGATCGGGGAGGAGAAGATCAGCCGGTATCTCCGGTCGAAGCCTGCCTTGAACTTCCGCTCCTTTGTGCGGAACAGGTTGTACATGGCGTGGAGCTTGTACTTGAGCGCCACACCGGAAGCTGTCCCGAAGCTCTCGTCCGAGATGTTGGCCACCATGGAGAGCTGGAAGATCTCCGTGTGCAGGCGGTCGATCAAGTGCTCCTGCGACGTGTCCGCGTCCGGCTTAGCCAGGAACTCAGCGTCGAGCGGTATGTTATCGTCACTGCCCGGATTCTTGTACAGGTTGATCACGCGGGTATCCCGGATGTAGTTCGTGTCGTCCTTGCCGATCTTCGGGCCGACGATCTTCAGGTAGGCATCCGAGAAGTATTCGATGTCGTTCGCCTTCTCGGACAGCGCCTTATTGAGCGCGTCGATCGCTGAGAGCGAATCCTCGTAGATGCTCATGCGTTCCGTGTTGTGCGGGTACTCCGTAGCGGGGACGCCGCCGAAGTAGTGCTGGGTCTCGTCGTCCGTCCATTGGATTCCGCCCTTATTCTCGAAATGCCGGACGATGGAATCATCCGAGTAGGACCCGCGCTCGGTATTGTCCGCGCCCTTCGTGTACCGGACGAAGAACATCTCATGTCCGAGGATGCTGTCATCGTAGACCATGAAAGCCTCCATCGGGCTGAGGCAGAGCGTCCCGACCTCGCCGTCCTCGTCGTTGTAGTACATCTCGTAGGCCGTACCCAGGTTGCTGCTGATCTTCGCCAGCTCGCTGTTGACCATGTCCTGCGAGTTGTAGCTGTCGAGGTATTCGACATATTCCTTGACCGCCTCGCTCTCCTCGTCGTTGACGGTCAGCTTTGCCGGGATGCCGAGGAAGAATCCGGTGAAGGTATCGGAAATATACTTCGCGTAGTTCAGTGCGATCCGGTTGTCCGGCTTCCACGCCGGCTTCTTCGGGAGCGTGAAGATCTTGTACCGTCCCTTGTACGCGTCGTCGAGGGGCTTGTAGTACTTCGTCACGAGCTCCTTGTGCTTCGCGATCAGCGAGGAGAGGAGCCGCGGCGTCATTTCCGTCCCTGCCGGTATCCGGATCGTCCGGTTATCGTCTATCTTGATATTGATCTTGTCAGCCATCAGAACCCTCCTCTAAGGTCCGTATTTCGATTGATCCCTGCAGACGAGGAATCATCATTCGTCATTTTCTCAACAACGCCTGTGGTGGCGTCCTGCGCGTCGTCGTGGGCGTTTTTTCCTTCGCGCTGATACCGTGTCATGTCATCGTAATAGTCCGGCCACCGATACATCCAGTCAGCCGGGAAATACACATGCTCCATGACGTTCGTCGCGTTGGAGAGGATCCGCGCCATCTTGTTCTGCGACTGGTGGAACCAGTGGATAACTGCCCGGTTGTTCCGGAATTGTTCCCGGAGGATCTTCTCGACATTCCGGGCAAACCCGCGCCCGCCATTGTTGGACTCGATGTCGGCCCACGTCACGCCGTTCTCAAGAATCGATCTGGAAACAGCAGGCTCCGTGATCTCCATCGGATCTTTTGTGTGGATAACGTCCAGTACATATGCTTCTTTCGACGGGCTGACGCCATAGACGATATGTGTCAGGTTGTCCGCTCCGGTATCTGCCGTATCGGTATAGGACTTGACCGCAATAAAAAACGGATGCCCAGCTTCGTCCCGCGGGATATCCGTGTAGGTCTTAAAGTGTGAATACAGCCGCCCCTTGATATCGATCGGCATCTGCTGATAGTTGGCGTCTGCAACCTCTGCCCCCATCGCCCTGCGCTTTGATTCGTAGCTCTGACGGCTGAGGATCTCCGGGCAGAGCATCGTGCCGTCATCCCGGAGCGCCTTGAAGTTCAGATGCCGGACAGACCAGCCGTATTCCGCAGCGTGCTCAACGATCCGGCCTGCGAGGTCATCCGTCGCCCATCTGGTCATGACAATAATGATCTTGCCGTGCTCTTCCAGACGGGAGAGCATTGTGCCCGTGAACCAGTCCCAGTGAGCCTGCTTAATGTTCGCGTTATTTGCCTCATAGCGCGATTTTATCAGGTCGTCGATAATTATCAGGTCCGCACCGAATCCGGTCGCTGTACCGGTCGGAGACGTCGCCAGATAGTTATTATAGCCATCTTCGAGGCTCCACAGATTCATGGCAGCGTCACCGCGTTTTACCTTCGTCCTGGGAAAAACATCTGCGTATACCGGACGGTAGCGGTCCGCCTTCAGCTCCATGATCGTATCGCGCACGCCCTTCGAGAAGGTCGTCGACAGCTTCTCATTGTAAGAACCTGTCATGATCTTGTATCTTCGATCCTTGCCGAGGAGCCATTCGACAAAGCATCCGACCGTGCGGCTCTTGCCATGTCTCGGCGGTGCATTGATGATCAGTATATCGTCATCTGACGCAAGGAAGCCCTGCAGCGTCTCGCAGAACTCCACCAGATAAGCTCTGTCCCGTTTGTAGAAATCCGGAGCTTTGAGATTGCAGTAATCGAAGAAGTGCCGGCGGGCAAGCTCGCATTTCGCACCGAGCGCGATCATGCGGTCATCCATTGTCTTTTGCCAGCTTCCTCAGCTGCTCCTCCGTCAGTCCCGCAAAGGGATTCGTGTCGAGTTGTCCGGAGATCTCGAGCTGCTGCTTATCGCCGTACTTGTCCTTCATCCGGTTCTTCATCAGGAAGATGAGCAAGGTCGAATCAGGCGGGACTTTCTTCTCGATTTCTTTAATGACGACAAGCTCCTTCTTTCCGCTTTCACGATTGAATTGAAGAGCTCTTGTAACTTCCTTCACCGTGCGCCATTGCGTAGCTCTCTCGAACGCTGTATCTTCTAAAATGACATCAACGGGCTCTCTGCCCTTTTTTAATGCCTCGCAAATCTCGCAGTATTTATCTTTCCATCTGTACAGGGTTGCAACGTTGATTCCCATCTTCTTAGCAATTTCTTCATCGGTTAACCCGTCGCGAGCCCATCCCTTAAGCAAGAGCAAGCCATCTTCCGTTAACCAGTTTTCAAACTTACCCTTTGCCACATAATCACCATCCTACATACGGTACGAACATTCTGTCCTTTTGAATCTCAACAAGCGTGATAGGTAGCTTTTCTTCGAGAAATGCGCATCTTGTTCTGTAAAAAATTTTATTATCAACCAGAACTAGCCGTACCTCACATCCGGTAAACGCTTTGACAACGCTTTTATAAAGCAATAGCTGACCAATTGCGCCCATTTGCCAATACGGACCGCCTTGCGGGTTCTTCGAATTCACCTTCTTTACTTCGAAAATTGTTATTGTATCATCGACATGCCTTACGATAATATCCATCCGAATTTGAATATCCGAAAGTGTTACTGTCTTTTGTCTTTCAACGACTTGAATATCTGGAAGTCCGAGATTCTTTACAATCTCAGCAATATCATCGACAATGCATTTTTCAAAGTCGCATTCTTTCCCGACGAATTCAAATCGTAAAGGTTCTTTCAGCATATCAATTGCCGCATCAGCATCAATTGTCATTGCTTGCCCTTTCCTGTTAAGTCTTCGCCCAATCAATCCCGTATCTGTCTATGACCGCACGGAAGTCTTCCACATCGTGCGGATTGACTATATACTTCACTTCCTCGCCCGTATCGTCCATGCCGACATGGAGGAGCTCATGATAAAGCAAGATCTCCATCTGTCGTTCGGACATGCCGGAAACGTTGGGCTTATAAACGACAATCAGGAAGTCATGCGGGATATACACCTTGTAAAGGTCCCTGACCTTAATGCATTCCGCTAGACACTCCCTCCCGTTTTTCTTTTTATTCCTGTCGCTCTCAAGGAATCCGATACTGATCCCGGCAGCGAGGATCCATTTCAGATCAGGCCGCTCGTTCATCACACGATGCGCCATGCCTGCGATCTCTTTAGACTGCCATGTTGTTTCAACCATAGGAACTCCTTGCATGCAAAAGGACCCGGCAGCTGTACCGGGTCCCGAAGGAAAAGAAAAATTATAAGGGTGAAAAGGATAAACTTGCTCTTGCCGTACTACGGCACATATATTCTATCAAAAAGGACCGGAACATGTCCGGCCCTCACAGGGTAATACATGGATAATGGGGGAACCCATTCGAGCGGGAAGGCTTTCACCTATCCACAGCTCCTATCCTATACTTCGACAATGCCATTATATCACATGAGCAAGAACGATTGAAAGACATTATCCTCCAATAATTCGTGCAATTGTCTGGCCTCCACCGTCTGACGTTTCACGTCAGTTTATATTCTACAATTTTTCTTCGTAGGATTTCGTAGGGAGTTGAAATTTTTGCAGTGCTTTGCTGTGAAGCTCGCTTTTGACGTATGCCTCACTGAAATGCATGAGTATGCCTATCTCTCTCCACCTTTTGTTTTGTATATACTTGTACCGAAGCAGAACGCACAGACCCTCGTCGTCCGGATTGCGCCTCGCGATGTCCTCGATCGCGTCGACGATCTCATGCAGGTCGCGGATTGTTTCCTCGCGCTTGCGTTTGAACTTCATGAGCAGTTCGTCAATGCGCGCCGCGTAATTGGCGAGGTCTGCTTTGTTGTCTCCGCCTCCGTGTGGCATTCCAGTATAAGATATTGCCCCCGGCAGAGCACCGAGTCTGCAAGCTGTTATCTCGCTCTCGATTTCTTCAAGGGCTATCAAGTCCCATTTGTATCGCCTGAGATAGTTTACCTTCGCCTCGTTCTCCGGTGTCATACGTCGTTTACCTTCCTGTGTAAGCTGTGCTCCGTGTCGAAGCCGTCAGGATACCTGGCTTTCAGCTTGTCGATGTTAAGCTTAAAAACCTCATCAAGGCTCCATCCGTTCGCCGTACAGTACTCTGCCAGCATCCAAGCGATGTCTCCTGCCTCCTTTTTGGCGTGCTTCGGATCTACCGCATGTCCCTGATAGAATTTCTGGTACAGCCCATTGAGCTCACCGACTTCGGCGCTCAGGCCGTGGAGTGAATGCTGAACCTGCT
>Ga0326511_10004261_pt1 | contig 11455 bp, 9 predicted proteins | sample 0_2496_0518_D_FD_203701 | JGI IMG/M metagenome (GOLD analysis project Ga0326511, IMG submission 203701) | Bovine rumen microbial communities from UC Davis, California, United States - 0_2496_0518 | ecosystem: Host-associated > Mammals > Digestive system > Stomach > Rumen | place: USA: California...
GCTTGGCGCCGGCGCGCTTGGCAATCTTGGAAATCTTCTCAACAAACTCGCTCTGCGAGAACTTGTTGGCATAACTCATGAAATCGGGTAACTCCATATCTTTCAATTACTATTATTTTGTTTTCGATTTACGATAGTTTTGATTTTACTCTGCTGGTCTTTTTATTCAAGCTGAAGCGAGGAAATCAGAATTTTAATAATTATAAAACAATAACTTGGTAGAGTTTTTGGGAAATTGTACCAACTTATTTTTTGCATATTATTTCATTCTTCATTCTTAATTCTTATCACCCTGATGCCAGTGTGCGAGGGATGTTTCTGCAGATACTGTCTCAAGATCATAGGTTCCTCCACCACCTTCTTGTGCAGTTGTGAGGCGTTGAGCAGGTGGAGACCATCCTGGCGCCAGACGGCGAAGCCCAAGTGTGCAATGTCGAGGCCAGGCTTGCTGGAGGTGATGGCAATGATGTCGCCGTCGCCGACGACGGTACGCAGCAACTGGCTGTTGGTGATGGCAGCCTTGGGAATATAGCGGAAGCGGCGCCCGTTGAGGTCCTGCTCCTGTTGCCTGATAAGTGGCACGAGGCTGGGGTCTGCCTTCAGCGCCTTGTAACTCTGCGGATGGGTGGTCATGTAGCTGACGTTGATGGTCTGTATGGTAGTGAAGGGCGGATTGGGCTGTTGCAACTCTTCCACAATCTGTCGGGCAGTGTTGTCGATAATCCAGTCGGTGAAATAATGCAGACGGCTGGCATAGCCGTTGAGGCGTCCGTCATGGTAGCGCATGCGTGTGAGCACCTGCTTAAAGTCGGCAAAGGTGTAGCGGTGGCTGCGGGCACAGAGCGTCAGCGCCGTAACATTCTCCACAAGCGTAGTGCAGTCGAGTTGGCGGGTGTTCACTACGAGCTGCTCGCGGTCGTTCACCTCTAAGGTATGTCCCACGTAGGGACGCCCCAGGAATAGGCGTGCGAAGTGCAGGGGCAGGTTCGTTGCCGATGGCAGCTGGCGGGCCTCGCTAAGGGCCTTTACTACAAACAGGCTGTCGGCACGGTTGGCACTCATGCTGAGCGTTGCCAGTACACCTATTATTATGATGGTGAGTCTTTTCATTTTTTATCGTTATTTTTTTCGATATTTTCGATATTTCGACATCTCGATTTTCGATATTTCGATATTCTTTTTTTCGATTTCTCAATTCTCAATTCTTCTGCCGGTATTTCTTCTTGAGCAGGAAGTTATAGCCGATGTAAGCATTGAATGATCCGAAGATGTTGTTGGCGGCGAATCGCGACGTGTGGTAGTTGTTGGTGCGCAGTATGGCGTTCACCCCTGCATACCAGCGTGTGTTGTTATACACCAGTGCGAAGCGCCCTATGCCGTCGAGGTTGACCTTGCTGAAGCTGAAGCCGTCGTGCTCGCCGATGGTGCGGCCGTTACTGGTCTTATAGGCTATGGCGGCCTGTCCTGAGGCGCAGAAGATGAGATTCTTCAGCAGTACCCATGTGTAGGCGTAGCCTGCCGAGAGGCTGATGTCGTGATATTTCACGCTGTTGAACATCATGCCGCTGTCGAGCTTTGCCTGCTGGCTATTGAGGAGCCGTTGCTCCACGAGCTGCTGCAACTTGTTGAAGTCAAGATCCAAGGTGTTCTGCGTGTAGCCTGCGCCTGCGAGCCATGAGCCGCAGCTTATTTTCTGGCACACGCCGGGACTGAAGGCTGCGGGATAAGAGAAGTGGTGGTGGTTGAAGATGTAGTAGGCATTGACGCCAGTGATGCCCACGCTGATGCCGTCAAAGGGCGTGCCGTCGAGCAGTCCGCCGTCAATACCGTAGCCCATGCGCACTTCACGCAGCTTATAGTCGCTGCCCGTTCGGCGGTAGAACAGGTCGACGCCCACCTGTGAGGAGTAGATGGCCAGGTCGAACTCGCGCTTGCCGCTGTCGCCAAAGAGCCGTATGTTCTTCAGGTCGAAGGTGGTGCCGAGGAATATCCAGCGCCATCCGAAGTAGGGGCCTACCTTGATGCGCTGGTCTGGCGAGAACATGATGCTCTGCCCGTTGCTGCTAAGTCTGAAGTCCTCGTAGTTGCGCGTGGCCCGTATCTCTACAGCCATTTCATAGTGCGGCGGTTCGATATACTCGTCCTCGAAGCGGTCAAACTCGCGCACCACATCGCGCATGGCGCGTATCATTTTCTGGTTGAGGTTCACGGTAGTGTCGGTTGCTAAAGGTGTGCTGGCCGTAGCCCTCATGAAGGTCACAGCCATCAGCATCGTCAGCAGCAGACTTACTCTTGTCATTCTTAATGGGTTTTAACGTGAAGGGTTTTAGCGTGAAGGGTGAAGGGAATCAGATCTTACCTAATATGCGGTCCATGGCCCAGTTCACGGGCGTAGCCGAGAGGCTGGTGCATGTGCAGATGCCCTGCCCCTGTAGGTGCTCGCACACGCTCTTGATAATGGGGAATTGCACGTATGGCGGGTTGGGAATCTCCATTTGCTGCATGCCTTCGCTGGTGTAGAGCTTGATGGGTGTAAAGTTGAAGACCGAGAACAGCAGCTTTCCCCGGTCGCCGATAATCTCTATGCAGTCTTCGCTGGCCGACTCGTGGGCAACGAAGCACCAGATGCCGCTGCCCAGCAGGCCGTTTTCAAAGCGGAAACATGCCGACACCGTGTCCTCGGCCTGATAGAAGCCGCCGCGGTTGGTGCTGATGCCTTGAGCATCGAGAATCACTCCGAAAAGCATCTGCACCAGGTCAAGCTGATGGGGTGCCATGTCGTAGAAATAGCCGCCGCCGGCAATGTCGGGCTGGAGGCGCCAGGGCAGCTGCTCGCTATGGCTGTAGTCCAGTTGACGGGGAGGAACGGCGAAGCGTATCTGTACGTTCATCACCCGTCCTATCTGCCGCTCGTCAATAATCTGCTTAACCTTCAGGAAGTAGGGTAGGTAGCGCCTGTAGAACGCTACGAAGCAGGGCACACCCGTACGCTCAGAGACATTGTTGATGCGTGCGCAGTCCTCGTAGCTAGAGGCCAGGGGCTTCTCCACGTAGACAGGCTTGCCCGCCTTCATAGCCATGATGGCAAAGGTGGCATGGCTTGACGGAGGCGTGGCCACGTAGACGGCATTGACGTCGGGGTCGTCGATGAGCTGCTGGGCATCGGTGTACCACCGGGCCACCCCGTGGCGCACGGCATACGAGCGCGCGCGCTCCTCGCTGCGGCTCATCACGGCCACCACGCTGGAGCCTTCCACCTCGTTAAACGCCGGACCGCTCTTCTTCTCGGTCACGTCGCCACAGCCTATAAATCCCCACTTAAGTATCTTCATGTTTTTATTTGTTCGAGAAACGAATTGGAATAATATATTCACGAACTGGAATAATAATAATTCTCATTCGTGGCCACAATCATTCGTGAATCTTCAGTACGTCAGCACCTCTACGCCGTGGTCGGTCATCAGCAGGGTGTGTTCCCACTGGGCGCTGGGCTGCTCGTCCTCGGTGATGACCTCCCACCCGTAGGGGTCGTCGGCATCGATGAACACGCGCCACGTGCCCATGTTGATCATTGGCTCAATGGTGAACACCATGCCCGGCACCAGCAGCATGCCCGTGCCGCGATGTCCGTAGTGGTCGACGTCGGGCTCCTCGTGGAACTGTAGTCCCACGCCGTGACCCGCCAGGTCGCGGACGATGCCGTAGCCATACTTCTTGCAGTGCTTCTCTATGGCGTGGCCGATGTCGCCCACGAAGCCGAAGGGCTTGGCGGCTTCCATGCCTATCTCCAGACACTCCTTGGCAACCCTCACCAGTTGCTCTTTCTCGGGCGTGGTCTTACCTATTATAAACATGCGCGAGGCATCGGCATAGTAGCCGTCGACGATGGTGGTGAAGTCTACATTGATGATGTCGCCCTCCTCCAGGATGTCCTCAGCCTTGGGAATACCGTGGCAGACCACCTCATTGATGCTCGTGCATACCGACATGGGGAAGGGTGGCGTCTCCTCGTCGCCGCCATAGTTCAGGCAGGCGGGTATGGCGTTGTGCTCGTCGCAATAGCGGCGGCAAATCTGGTCTATCTCCAGTGTTGACATGCCGGCACGGATATGCTTGGCCACCTCGTCGAGCACGCCGGTATTGACCACGCCGGCACGGCGGATGCCCTCAATCTGCTCTGGCGTCTTTATTAGGTCGCGAGTGGGCACGAGCTTGCCCTTCTGCTCCCAGTACATCACCTGCTTGTCCAGCTCCGTGGGCTCTTGCCCAGAGAGGCAGTGCCATCTTCTCTTCTTTGCCATTTCTTATAGGATTTTGGTTGCAAAGGTACAACTTTTCCACGATATACCCTCCATCTGGTGAAAGAAAAACTGCTTTTTCTTTTGTTTTTCGCCCGCTTATTCGTACCTTTGCAGCCATATTTGCCAAAAGTAACAATTATTATGAAAGCTTTTAACGCAAAATATCTGCTTGTGGCGGCCGCTGTCTGCCTGATAGCCATCATTGCTTTGGGCTATTATTACTTTATGACTGGCTTCACTGCTCAGAACAAGCCATACTCCGTTTTCGTTGACCAGGACGATAATCTCGACTCTGTGCTCACCAAGCTGCGCCCCGGTGCCACGGAGCACGGCCTGACGGGCTTTGCAACGCTCATCCGCCATACGGGCTATGGCGACGCCCCCACCACCGGCCACTATCTTATTACCCCCGACATCACCACATGGAAGCTGGTGCGTAAGATGAAGAGTGGCCAGCAGGACCCTGTGAGGCTGACCATCCCCGAGGTGCGCACGATGCCGAAGCTCGCTGCAGCCCTGAGCCGCCGCCTGATGCTCGACTCCGTCACCATTGCCGCAGCGCTTATCGACGAGCCCTACTGCCAGCGGTGGGGCTACGACACGGCCACCATAGCGGCGCTCTTCGTGCCCAACACCTACGAGGTGTACTGGAACATCACCCTCGACCACTTCATGGAGCGCATGCAGAAGGAGCACGACGCCTTCTGGAAGGGCGAGCGCCAGCAGAAAGCCGCGGCCATGGAGATGACGCCCAACGAGGTGGCCACACTGGCCAGCATCATTGATGAGGAGACGGCCAACAACGGCGAGAAGCCCATGGTGGCAGGTATGTACATCAACCGTCTGCGCACGGGCATGGCCCTGCAGGCTGACCCTACGGTGAAGTTCGCCTTGAAGCGGTTTGAGCTCAAGCGCATCTATCACGACATGCTCTTTATCGACAATCCTTATAATACCTACCGCAATACAGGTCTTCCTCCCGGTCCCATTAAGATTGCGTCGGTAAAAGGTATCGACGCTGTGCTCAACTACGCTAAGCACGACTATCTGTATATGTGTGCCAAGGAGGACTTCTCTGGTACTCACAATTTTGCCGCCAGCTACAGCGAGCACCTGCGCAACGCCGCCCGCTACGCTAAGGCGCTCAACATGAGGGGAATCAGGTGAGATTATTGAAGATTAAAGAAAGATTGAAGATAGTAATTTATGATTACCCAGCTATGGCAAAGGGTACAATGGCAACAGAGTAATAAATCGAAAATCGAAAATACAGGACTCGAGCTTTGCTCGCTTGCCTAAGCAAGAAATCGAAAAATTAAATAAAGATGCTGGAAGAAAAGAAAACACAGAACGAGAGTGAGGAAAAGAAGTCAGTAAGTTTCGTCGAGCAGAAAGTCATCGACGACCTGGCCGCCGGCAAGAACGGCGGGCGCCTGCAGACGCGTTTCCCGCCGGAGCCTAACGGCTACCTGCACATTGGCCATGCCAAGGCCATTGCCATCGACTTCGGACTGGCTAAGAAGTATGGCGGCGAGTGCAACCTCCGCTTCGACGATACCAACCCCGTGAAGGAGGACACCGAATATATTGAGAGCATTGAGAACGACATCCGCTGGCTGGGCTTCGAGTGGGCCCATGTTTACTATGCCAGCGACTATTTTCAGCAGCTCTGGGATTTCGCCGTATGGCTTATCCAGCAGGGGCGCGCCTACGTCGACGAGCAGTCGGCTGAGCTGATAGCCCAGCAGAAGGGCACCACCACCAGCCCGGGACAGAACTCGCCCTTCCGCGACCGCCCTGTAGAGGAGAACCTGCGCCTCTTTGAGTTTATGAATAGCGGCGAGTGCGAGCCCGGCCGCATGGTGCTGCGAGCCAAGATTGACATGGCTCACCCCAACATGCTCTTCCGCGACCCGCTGATCTACCGCGTGCTCAACATCCCTCACGTGAAGACCGGCTCGCGGTGGAACGCCTACCCCATGTATGACTTCACCCACGGTCAGTGCGACTATCTGGAGGGCGTCACCCACTCGTGGTGCACGCTGGAGTTCGTGGAGCACCGCCCCCTGTACGACCTGTTTGTCACATGGATGAAGGAGTGGCGTGGCGAAACGACCGACATTGAGGACAACCGCCCCCGCCAGACGGAGTTCAATAAGCTCAACCTGAACTATATCCTGCTGTCGAAGCGCAACCTTCTGGCACTGGTCAAGGACGGCATCGTCAGCGGATGGGACGACCCCCGCATGCCTACCATCTGCGGCTTCCGCCGCCGCGGCTACTCGCCGGAGAGCATCGTGAAGTTCATCGACAAGATTGGCTACACCAAGATTGACGCGCTCAACGACATGGCACTGCTGGAGAGCGTGGTGCGCGACGACCTCAACAGCCGCGCCCAGCGCGTGGCCGCCGTGCTGGACCCCGTGAAGGTGGTCATCACCAACTATCCGGAGGGGCAGTATGAGATGCTCACCGCCGTGAACAACCCCGAGCGAGAGACCGACGGCACCCACGAGGTGGAGTTCAGTCGCGAGCTGTGGATAGAGCGCGACGACTTCCAGCAGGTGGCCGAGAAGAAGTTCATGCGCCTGGCCCCCGGCAAGGAGGTGAGGCTGAAGAATGCCTACATCATCAAGTGCGACGAGGAGCACCCCTGCGACGTCGACGCCGAGGGCAACGTCACCACCATCTATTGCACCTACGACCCCGAGACGCGCAGCGGACTGCCCGGTGCCGACCGTAAGATCAAGGGCAAGACCCTACATTGGGTGAGCTGCCACAACGCTGTGAAGGCCGAGGTGAGACTCTACGACCGTCTGTGGCGCGTGGAGAATCCGCGCGACGAGCTGGCACGCTTGCAGGACGAGGGTCTCAGCTATGCCGACGCAAGGGCACAGATGCTCAATCCCGATAGCCTGAAGGTTATCACCAACTGCTACATAGAGCCTTACGCCGCACAGATGAAGCCGCAGTCGTACCTGCAGTTCCAGCGCATAGGCTACTTCACCCTCGATGCTGACTCTACGCCCGGAAAGCCGGTGTTCAACAAGACCGTGGGTCTGAAGGATACGTGGAAGCGGTAGGAGAATTGAAGATTGAAATTTTTGATTACCCTGCTGCGGCAAGGCTATAATGACTGCAGAGTAATAAATCGAAAATCGAAGATAACGGAAATAGAAAATAAAAAAAGAGGCGGCATTGGATTACTTTGATGACGAGGAGTTCCGCGAAATGCTCACAGACTATGAGCGGACAGTAGCGGCGGGGGAGTTGGTGTTCATGGACGTCGACGACCTGGCTGATATTGCCGACTACTATCAGCAAGCCGGACGTTACGACGACGCCCAGCGGGCTCTTGACCGTGTGCTCGAATTGGATCCTGATTCCGTTGTCGCACTTAATTACATGGTGCATCAGGCCATCGATGCCGGCAACTATGAGGAGGCAGAGCAATACCTGCAGCGTATGGACGATGAAGACACGCCGGAGTACACCTACTGCCGTGCTGAAATCTGGATAGCACAGCAGCAGGTAGACAAGGCCGACGACTACCTGCGCCAGTGCCTCCAGGACGTTCCCGCCGACGAATATCAGGACTACGTGCTCGACGTGGCTAACCTCTATACCGACTACGGCTACAACGAGAAAGCCATGGAGTGGATGATGCGTGCCCGACAGGAGAACACCGATGACTTCAAGGAGCTCATGGGGCGCACGCTTTTCGGACTGGGCAAGTACGACGATTCTGAACGCATCTTCAACGAGCTCATCGACCGTCACCCCTTCCAGAAGCGTTATTGGAACGCGCTGGCCAGCACCCAGTTTATGAAAGAGGACTACAGTGCCGCCGTCAGCAGCAGCGAATACGCCATCGCCATTGACCCCGCCGATGCCGAGGGCCTGCTGTCGAAGGCCAATGGTCTCTACCAGCTGGCCAACTACGAGGAAGCCCTCGACTACTACCGCCGCTACAACGAGCAGATGCCCGACGAGGAGTTCGGACTGCTCCATCAGGGCAGTTGCCTGATTAACCTCGGACGCTTCGACGAGGCCATCGAGGTGCTTACCCATGCCATCGACGTCGCCCCCGACGACTCACCTTACACGGCCGAGATCTGTCAGGAGGCAGCCTTCGCCTACAGCGAGCGCCATCAGCCTGAGACGGCCATCTACTACATGGAACAGGCCGAGGCCGCCGGCTGTCCCACTGCCGATGCCGCCGTAATGAAAGGCCACATCATGCTGAGCAACGACCGCATGAACGAGGCCGAGGAGTATTACCAGCAGGCCATTCGCCACGCCTCTGACAAGCAGGTGACCATCGTGCGCATCATCGTCTCCATCTACGACTGCCGCTACGTGGAGATGGCCTACAAGATGTTTCTCAACTTCTTCCGCGACATGGCCGGCGACGACTGCCGCATAGGCTATGCCTACATGGCACTGTGCTGCTACGACCTGAAGCGCTCCGACGAGTTTCTCAGCTACCTCAAGTTGGCCTGCGAGCGTAACCCACAAGAGGCACGCACCGTGCTCGGCCACCTGTTCCCCGAGGACATGAAGGCCGCCGACTATTACACCTATATGAATCAGAAACTGAAGCAATGAACTTTATCACCACCCTGCTCAACAACCTTAACTATCCCGCCATCTTCTTCCTGATGCTGCTGGAGAGTACCGTTGTGCCCATTCCCTCAGAGTTTGTCGTCACCCCCGCCGCCTACCACGCCGCCGCAGGGTCGCTCAATGTGTGGCTCATCATCCTCTATGCCACACTCGGAGCCGACGTGGGCGCCAGCATCAACTATTTCGTTGCCAAATATGTGGGACGTCCCGTCATCTACCGCTTCGCCAACAGCCACCTGGGCCACCTCTGCCTGCTCAATCAGGAGAAGGTGGAGAAAAGCGAGCGCTACTTCGACCGCCACGGCGTGGCCGCTACCCTCACCGGGCGCTTCGTGCCCGTCATCCGCCACCTCATCAGCATCCCCGCCGGTCTGGCACGGATGAACTACTGGCGCTTCCTGCTCTTCACCACCATCGGCGCCGGCGGCTGGCACTCCGTGCTGGCAGCTCTGGGGTGGTATCTCCACGCCATCGTGCCTGAAGAGCAACTCAACGACAAAATCAGCGAGTATGCCGACTACATCAAGCTCGCCATCTTGGCCTTGCTGATAGCCGCCGTTGTCTTCTTCCTAGTAAAACGAATGTTTAACAAAACCAAATAGCTTGAGACCTGTATGATACGGATTAACAATCACCTCGTTATTATGGCTGGCGGTGTGGGAAGCCGCTTTTGGCCCATGAGCACCGCCGAGTGTCCCAAACAGTTTATCGACGTCTTAGGCACAGGCAAGACCCTGCTGCAACTTACCGTAGAACGCTTCGGCAAGCTCATAGCTCCGGAGAACATCTGGGTGGTTACCAATCAGAAGTATACCGACATCGTGGCACAGCAGTTGCCCGACATTCCGCGCACGAACATTCTCTGCGAACCTTGCCGCCGCAATACCGCGCCCTGCATAGCCTACATCTCATGGCGCATCAAGAATACCGACCCCAAGGCCAACATCGTGGTGACGCCTTCCGACCATATCGTCACCAACGTCGCGGAATTCCAGCGCGTCGTCGGCGACTGCATGAAGTTCACCTCCGACACCGACGCCATAGTCACCCTCGGCATGAAACCTACACGCCCCGAGACGGGCTACGGCTACATCCAGGCCAACCTCAGCGCCAACTCCCTGCGTAACAAGGGCATCTTCCGCGTCGATACCTTCCGTGAGAAGCCTGACCACGCCACCGCCCTGCAGTATATCCAGCAGAACAACTACTTCTGGAACGCCGGCATCTTCATCTGGAACGTCAACACCATCGTCAACGCCTTCCGCATGTACCAGCCCGGCATGGCACGCATCTTTGAGTCTATGGTTCCCTTTTATGGCACCGATCGTGAGCAGACGGTCATCAACGAGCGCTTCCCCGAGTGCGAGAACATCAGCGTCGACTACGCCATTATGGAGAAGGCCGAGGAGATCTTTGTCTGTCCCGCCGACTTCGGGTGGAGTGATCTGGGCACGTGGGGCTCGCTGCTCCAGCAGAGTTCCAAGGACGTTTATGGTAACGCATGTATTGGTGCCGGCATCAATATGTTTGAAAGCCACAATTGCATCGTGCACACCACACAGGAGAAGAAGGTGGTCATTCAGGGCCTCGATGGCTATATCGTTGCCGAGTGCGATGACACCTTATTAATATGTAAACTCTCCGAGGAACAGCGCATCAAGCAGTTCAGCGGCGAGGGGTGAGAGAATTCAGAATTAAGAATTAACAATTGATAATTAAATGGAAAACAGAAAAGTAGCTATCATAACAGGTATTACAGGCCAGGACGGCAGTTACCTGGCAGAGTTTCTGATAGAGAAGGGTTACGAGGTACACGGCCTCATGCGCCGCTCCTCATCGTTCAATACCGCTCGCATTGAGCATCTCTATCTCGACGAGTGGGTGCGCGACATGAAGAAGGCGCGCCTGGTGAACCTCCACTGGGCCGACATGACCGACTCCACGTCGCTCATACGCGTAATCTCTACCGTCCGGCCTACAGAGATTTATAACCTTGCTGCCCAGAGCCACGTGAAGGTGAGTTTCGACGTGCCCGAATACACCGCCGACACCGATGCCAACGGCGTGCTGCGCCTCTTGGAGGCTGTGCGCATTGCCGGACTGGCCGACAGCTGCCGCATCTATCAGGCCTCAACGTCGGAACTCTACGGCAAGGTGCAGGAGGTACCGCAGTCGGAGACGACACCGTTCTACCCGCGCTCGCCCTATGCTGTTGCCAAGCTTTACGGCTTCTGGATTATGAAGAACTACCGCGAGTCGTACAACATGTTCTGCAGCAACGGCATACTGTTCAACCACGAGAGTGAGCGCCGTGGCGAGACCTTCGTCACCCGCAAGATTACGTTGGCAGCAGCACGCATAGCCCAAGGCTATCAGGACAAGCTCTATCTGGGCAACCTCAACTCGCTGCGCGACTGGGGCTACGCCAAAGACTATGTGGAGTGCATGTGGCTCATCCTGCAGCAGCCTAAGCCCGACGATTTTGTCATCGCCACGGGTGAGTATCACACCGTGCGCGAGTTCTGCAC
>Ga0326511_10004262_pt1 | contig 11449 bp, 11 predicted proteins | sample 0_2496_0518_D_FD_203701 | JGI IMG/M metagenome (GOLD analysis project Ga0326511, IMG submission 203701) | Bovine rumen microbial communities from UC Davis, California, United States - 0_2496_0518 | ecosystem: Host-associated > Mammals > Digestive system > Stomach > Rumen | place: USA...
TGGGTTGGGGTCAATGAGGTAGATAGGCGTCGAGGGCCGTGCGTAGTGCAGCAGTCCGGCGGCAGGGTAAACGTTGAGTGACGTGCCGATGACAATCAGTATGTCGGCGCTCTGCACCTCGTCGGCCGCCACCGTGATGTTGGGCACTGCCTCACCAAAGAACACGATGAACGGCCTGAGCAGCGAGCCGTCGCCGGCCTTCGTGCCTGGCGCCACCTCGCAGTTCTCTGCCGTCAGCGTCTGCTGGTAGCGGGGGTCGTCCACATCGCGGCTCGAGCACACCTTCATCAGCTCGCCGTGCAGGTGAATCACCTTCGTTGAGCCAGCCTGCTCATGCAGGTTGTCTACGTTCTGCGTCACCACTGTCACGTCGTACTGCTGCTCCAGAGCTGCCACCAGCCGGTGGCCCTCATTTGGTTTCACGCCCCAGCACTTCTTGCGCAGCATGTTATAGAAATTGGTCACCAGCGTAGGGTCAGCTTCCCAGCCCTCGTGGGTGGCCACCTTTGCCACGGGATATTCCTCCCACAGTCCGTCGGCATCGCGGAAAGTCTTCAAACCGCTCTCCACCGACATGCCGGCACCCGTCAAAACTACTATCTTTTTCATAGGCAAAACGTTTATTTTCATGCAAATGTACGTATTTTATGTCAAAAGCGCGGCACGTTTAACTCCTTTTAACTCCTTTAACTCCTTTAACTCCCTAAAAAGTAGTACCTTTGCGCCGATTTTCGAAAATTTATACATCATTTTTAATAGAGAAAACATGGATAAAGTTAGCTACGCCTTAGGGCTGGGCATCGGTCAGCAGTTGGCTCAGATGGGTGCCGACGACCTTAACATTGACGACTTCGCCGCAGCCATCAAGGATGTTATCAGCGGCAGTGAGCTGAAGGTTCAGCATCGTGATGCCCAACAGATTGTACAGGAATATTTTCAGAAGAAGGAGCAGCAGCTCAGCGCCCAGCGCGCCGAGGCCGGCAAGGCTCATAAAGAGGCTGGCGAGAAATACCTGGCTGAGAACGCCAAGAAGGAGGGCATCATCACCCTGCCCAGCGGGCTGCAGTATCAGGTGCTCAAGGCTGGCAACGGTCGTAAGCCCAGTGCCCAGGACACCGTGAAGTGCCACTACGAGGGATTCCTCATCGACGGCACCGTCTTCGACTCCAGCATCCAGCGTGGCGAGCCCGCCACCTTCCCCCTGCAGCAGGTTATTGCCGGCTGGACTGAAGGGTTGCAGCTCATGCAGGAGGGTGCCAAGTATCGCTTCTTCATTCCTTACCGTCTGGCTTACGGCGAAGGCGGGGCCGGTGCATCCATTCCGCCCTTTGCAGCACTTATTTTCGACGTGGAGCTCATTCAGGTGGTCTCTTATGATGCTGACTCTGACAAAGTCATGAAATAGTCGGTGAACCTGGAGAGTCCGGAATATCCGGTGAGCCGGGCAATAGCCTGGCAATCCTTATCCCCCGAAAACATCAACAACATCAAAAATAATAAACTTAAAAAAATGAAAAAGTTAAGCATTGTAGCCGCTATGGCTATTGTAGCTGCCGGCTTCACCGCCTGCGGCAACGGCACTCCTAAGGCCAGCCTTAAGAGCGACGTCGACTCTATGAGCTATGCTATCGGTATGGCTCAGACTCAGGGACTGAAAGAATATCTCGTCGACCGCCTCGGTGTTGACACCGCCTATATGGGCGAGTTCATCAAGGGTCTGAACGAGGGCGCCAACGCTGGCGACAACAAGAAAAAGGCCGCCTACTATGCCGGTGTGCAGATAGGCCAGCAGATTTCTAACCAGATGGTGAAGGGTATCAACCATGAGGTGTTCGGTGAGGACTCTACGAAGACCATTTCGATGAAGAACTTCATAGCCGGCTTCGTCAGCGGTACCACCGGCAAGGAGGGTCTGATGACTGTCGACCAGGCCGTTACCGTGGCTCAGGAGAAGATGCGCCAGATTAAGGCTCGCGAGATGGAGAAGACCTACGGTGCCAACAAGAAGGAGGGTGAGGACTTCCTCGCTGCCAACGCCAAGAAAGAAGGTGTGAAGACCCTTAAGGGTGGCGTGCAGTACAAGGTTATCAAGGAGGGCAACGGCGCCATCCCCGCCGACACGTCGCTGGTGAAGGTTCACTATGAGGGCCGTCTGCTCAACGACTCTGTGTTTGACAGCTCTTACAAGCGCGGCGAGCCTATCACCCTGCGCTGCAACCAGACCATCAAGGGCTGGACAGAGGCCATGATTCACATGCCCGCAGGCTCTATCTGGGAGGTCTACATTCCTCAGGATCAGGCCTACGGCGAGCGTGAGCAGGGCATCATCAAGCCCTTCTCGGTGCTGAAGTTTAAGATTGAGCTTTTAGAGGTTAATCCTAAGAAGTAAGCCATGAAAAAGGTAATACTATTAGCACTCGCTGTCATGGCGAGTGCTTCTTTTTGCACCGTAGATGCTAAAAAGAAAAAGAAGCAGGTGGAGCCCGTAGCCCAGCCTGTAGTGTTAACCACCAGCTCCGACTCCGTGAGCTATGCCGCCGGTATAACCCTCACCAATGGTCTGGTGCCGTTTCTCAAGCAGCAGCACGGCCTCGACTCAGCAGGCGTGCAGCTCTTCGTGAAATATTTCGAGGAGACCATCAAGGCTGGCGACACCCCCGAGGCCAAGGCCAAGACTGCCGCCGTGGAGATTGCCAGTCAGGTCAAGGGACGCATGTTGCCTGGTCTCACCCGTGAGTTTACCGACACGCCCGACACCATCACCCGCGACCTTTTCTTCCGCGGCTTTGTCGATGCCCTGAAGGCCGATACCACCCACTTCGTGCAGAAGGCCGCTGAGACCTACTTCCAGGGAAAGCAGGCTGCTGACAAGAAGGCCAAGGAGGAGAAGCTCTACGGCCCCAACCGCGACGCCGGTATCAAGTTCCTCAAGGAGAATGCCAAGAAAGACAGCGTTATTACCACGGCCAGCGGCCTGCAGTATAAGGTGCTGGTGAAGGGTGAGGGGCAGGTGCCGCAACTCACCGACACCGTGCAGGTGAACTATGAGGGCCGCCTCGTCGACGGCACCGTCTTCGACGCCTCCAAGAAGCATGGCGACAAGCCGTCAGAGTTCCGTGCCGACCAGGTGATTAAGGGTTGGACAGAAGCCCTCACCATGATGCCCGTAGGCTCGAAGTGGCAGCTGTATATTCCCCAGGAGCTGGCCTATGGCGAGCGCAACATGGGTAATATCAAACCCTACTCAATGCTCATCTTCGACGTCGAGCTCGTAGGTATCGGCAAGGCAAAGCCCGCTGCTGCTCCTGCCGCCGCCGACAAGGCTCCCAAGGCCAAGAAGCCTGCTGCCCGTCGTCGCGCCAAGAAATAAGTGGTGGTGGAGAGGTCTCTGTGAGATGACCCCTCCACCCTCTATTCATCACAAAAAACCAACGAATCAATGGGAAAAGTTATACTTACCGGCGACCGCCCCACAGGTAAGCTCCACTTGGGACACTACGTGGGGTCGCTGCGCCGCCGCGTAGAGCTGCAGAATGCAGGCGACTACGACCGCATGTTTGTCTTTATGGCCGACGTGCAGGCCCTCACCGACAATGCCGACAACCCTGAGAAGCTCCGTCAGAGCATCATTCAGGTGGCTATCGACTATATGTCGGCAGGGCTCGACCCTCAGAAGTGTGTCATCTTCATACAGAGCCACATACCCGAGCTGGCAGAGCTGACAACCTACCTGATGAACCTCATCTCGGTGAGCCGAGTGCAGCGCAACCCCACGGTGAAGACCGAAATCAAGATGCGCGGTTTCGAGGGCGAGAGCATACCTCTGGGGTTCTTCTGCTACCCCGTTTCGCAGGCTGCCGACATCACGCTCTTTAAGGCTACCACCGTGCCCGCCGGCGAGGACCAGGAACCCATGCTTGAGGTGACCCGCGAGCTTGTCAACCGTTTCAACAACACCTACGCCCCCGTGCTTGTGGAGCCCAACATTCTGCTGCCAGAGAACCTCACGGCACGCCGACTCCCCGGCACCGACGGCAAGGAGAAGATGTCGAAGAGTCTGGGTAACTGTATCTACCTCTCTGATTCTAAGGACGAGGTGTGGCAGAAGGTGCGCTCCATGTACACTGACCCCACTCACCTCAACGTCTCTGACCCCGGACATGTGGAGGGCAATGCCGTGTTTACCTATCTCGACGCCTTCTCTACAGACCAGGACTTTGCCGACTTCTGGCCTGAATACCAGAACCTCGACGAGCTGAAGGATCACTACCGCCGCGGCGGACTGGGCGACATGAAGTGCAAGAAGTTCCTCAACGAGGTGCTCAACAAGTTCTTGGAGCCCATGCGCCAGCGCCGCGCTGAGCTGGAGAAAGACATCCCTGAGATTCAGAACATCCTGCGCCGCGGTACCGAGCAGGCCCGCGAGGTGGGGGCACAGACCATGGACGAGGTGCGCCGCGCCATGCGTATCGACTATTTCAACGATGCTGACATGTGGCAGCTGCGCTGACGCTTGACAATAGTGAAATCGTGAAATAGTGAAATGGTGAAATCGTTAAATAGTGAAAATTGAAGATTTTGAAGCACTGCTGGTGGCCCATGGCGTGAAGCCCACGGCCAACCGCATCATAATTGCAAAGACATTGGCTGCGGCAGAGCGGCCAATGTCTTTATCTGAATTGGAGTATAAGATCTTGTCGATTGACAAGTCGGGCGTCTTCCGTGCACTGACGCTCTTCCGCGACCACCACCTGGTGCACGTCATCGAGGACGGAGGCGACGGCGTACGGTATGAACTCTGCCACAGTCATGACGGACACGACCACGACGATGACCAGCATGTACACTTCTATTGCGAGCGTTGTCACCGCACCTTCTGCATTGCTGATACACCTATCCCTGCCGTTACCTTGCCCCCAGGCTTTCGTCTGGCCAGCATTAACTACATGGCCAAGGGGCTCTGCCCTGAGTGCGCCGCTCGCTAACTGCCGCGCCCGAAGAGCCATTTCTTGAAAAAGGGGCTGATGCGCAGGATGTTCGACGTGATGATGCAGAAGCCTACTATCAGCAGGCCGAAGAAGATGGAGAGCGTGGAGTCGATGGCGAAGTTGTGGGTGTTCTTGTTGAAGAATTCGCCAATATCGTGGAGGTTAGGCAGAAAGAGGTAGTGCAGCAGATAGATGTCGAGCGTACGACGCCCAATGTATTGCAGTGAGACACCCATGATGGTCGCCTTGGTGAAATACTGCTGATAGTGGCGGAAATACATAAAGACGATGGTGAGCAGCCCGAAACGTGCCACGGTGAGCGGAATGACGGCCCACGTCATGCGCAGGGTGTGCCATTTCAGGGCGTCCAGAGTGGCCAGAATGACAATGACCACTACCAGGGGGAAGAACCACCGTGAGTCCATCACGCGCTGCGCCTGCGTCCAGTAGCGGCGCACGATGTTGCCATAGAGGAAGAAAGGGAAGTATAGCAGCAGCTGCACCAGGCTGGAGTCGATGAGGAAGTGATAGAGTTCGGTCTTCGACCCCTTGTAGCCAAAGGCCCATGAGAAGTATTTGGGCTGGTAGTTGGTCTCGTAGAGCGCTAACGACAGCACGAAAAGTACGGTGATGGGTATCCACGACCTGTACTTGAGTTTACTCTCAGCATAGCTGAAGAGATAGTAGACGATGAACATGTAGAGTAGCACGATGGTAAACCAGTAGCCGCCTTTGAAAGGTGAGTGATAGCTGTTTTCAACGGCGGGCCAAAACTGCTTATAGAGAATGGCCATGGCCAGTGTGAAGAACACGAGGGTGGGGATAGTCTGCACGCGAATCTTCTTCAGCAGCAGGCGGCCCAGGTTTGGCAGATTCCACACCTGCGAGGCCTTGTAAGCCAGGAAGCCGCTGACGAAGAAGAACAGCGGCATGCGAAACAACACGAGGAACGACATTGACGACGACGCGCGCCATGACTCGCCGAAACCGTCTAGGGCCACATGGTAGGCCACAACCATAATCATTGTAAAGCCACGAAGGGCGTCGAGCCATTCCAGGCGGGGCTTCCTTGCAACGTTATTCTCCATACTTGCGCACAAAGTTACAAATTTATTTTGAACAAACAAAAAATTAGTGTAATTTTGCAGGCAAGTTGCTATACAAATGCTACAAAATACAACACTAAGGATACTGGATATTGTGGAAGACACGATGGTCGATGGCCCCGGATTCCGCACCTCTATATATTGCGCCGGCTGCAGTCACAAGTGCCCTGGCTGCCACAACCCCCAGTCATGGGATTTCGGCGGCGGCCGCGATATGACCGTGGCAGAAGTGATGCGCATCATCGAGAGCGACCCCTTCACCCGCGGCGTCACCTTCAGCGGCGGCGACCCTATGTATCAGGCGGCACCCTTCGCCGAGCTGGCGCGGCAAATTCACCGCCGTACGGGCAAGGACATCTGGTGCTACACGGGCTTCACCTTCGAGAGTCTTATCCACGACGACCAGCGCGAGTTGCTCAGCGAGGTCGACGTGCTCGTTGACGGCCCTTTCGTCAAGGCTCTGCACGACCCCGACCTGCTGTTTCGTGGCTCCAGCAACCAGCGTCTCATTGATGTTCAGGCGTCGCTCTATAGCGGGCAGACGGTACTGTGGCAGGCTGATGTGAAAATAGTATAACCAATCATCATAAACACCTAAAACGCATTATGCAAGTTATTAATTTCGCAGAGCAGAACAGCATCATCAACCATTATATGGCTGAGTTGCGCGACAAGAACTTTCAGAAGCATCGTCTCACTTTCCGCCTCAACGTGGAGCGTATCGGCGAGCTGATGGCCTATGAACTGTCGAAAACCTTGGAGTATAAGGCCAAGACGGTGAAGACACCTTTAGGCACGCTCGACATACCTCTGCTGAAGCAGGAGGACATCGTGGTAGCCACCGTGCTGCGCGCCGGTCTGCCCTTCCACCAGGGATTCCTCAACGTCTTCGATGAGGCCGACAACGCTTTTGTCAGCGCCTTCCGTATGTATATGAACCGTGAGCATACCGAAATAGGCGTTCATACTGAATATATCGCCACGCCGAGCGTCAAAGGTCGCACGCTGCTCATCGTCGACCCCATGCTGGCCACCGGAGGCAGTATGGCAGCCGCCATTGAGGCGTTGCTGCAGGCGGGCAAGCCCAAGAAGATTCACGTCTGCAGCATTATTGCCGCCCCCGAGGGCCTTGAGGTGGTAAAAGCTGCCCTGCCCGATGACAGCACTATCTGGTGTGCGTCGATCGACCAGGGCATGAATGAGCATAAATACATTGTGCCGGGCTTCGGCGACTGTGGCGACCTCTGTTATGGCGAGAAGTTACAGTCTTTTCGCCGTATTGCTGACAAGTAGTCCTGTAACGGCCGTCAGACCGTTCCCGTCGGAAAACTTATTTTACAAATACTTTCTTGCCGCCGGTGATGTAGAGGCCTCGGCGTTGCGGACGGTTGTCGAGGCGCATGCCTAGGAGGTTGTACCAGTAGGGGTCGCGGCTGACGTTGTTGACCTTGACCGTACTGATGGCACTGGCGTCAGGCGCAAAGGCCTTCAGCTCGTAGAGGGCTGGCAGGGCGCGATGGGTGTTGTCGTCCCACAGTCCGCGATTCACCCAGTCGGTGAGCACTTTGCTCGACGGGCCATTGCCGTTCTCCTCGGGGAACCACCAGTAGAGTCCGTTTACGTTGTCATGCTTCTTCAACTCGGCAATGAGGTCGCGGGCAAAGGCTGCCTGTCCGGCGGCGGAGACTGGCCATGTGGCAGAGAAATTGTAGTCTACATTGTTTGGCTGCCACTGGTAGTAGTAGGCGGTCTCCACTATCTGCACTTTCTTCCCGGGGAAATTGTTGGCGAGCATGGTCAGCGTTGTGCTGAGTGTCGTCAGTCCGTTGTGCCAAAAAGGGTAATAGCTCAGCCCTATGACGTCATAGTCAACGGCTGCCAGGCGGTTATAGATGTCGACGGTCGTCTGGGGCTTGCCGGCGCGCTCGGTATGGATGATAATCTGCGCCTGGGGGCACACCTCGCGGCACGCCTTGCAGGCCTGTTGCAGCAAGGCGATGAAGCGTGGCCAGTTGCTGTTCGACGACGTGTTGCAGAAGTAGGTCTTCTTGTTATATGGTCCCCACAGCATGCCATAGCTGATTTCGTTGCCCGGCTGTATGAAGTCGGGCGTGGCACCGGCCTCTACCAGCGCCTGCAGACACGCCTTGGTGTAGTCATAGAGCTTTGTCTTCAGCTGCTCTTCGCTGAGCTGCTGCCATGCCTTCGGTATCCACTGGTTCGAGGGGTCGGCCCACGTGTCGCTGTAGTGGAAGTCGAGCATTAGGTTGAACCCCTCGGCCTTGATGCGCTTGGCCAGACGGATGACATAGTCCAGGTCCTGACACACCTGGGCGTCGGTGCTGCCGTCGGGAGCCTTGCGCTCGGGGTTGACAAAGAGTCGTACACGCTGGGCGTTCCACCCCACGGCGTCGCTCTTCATATACTTCAGCACGTTGTCAATCTTCTGACCCTGCTGGTCGTAGTAGGCCACATGGTTGTCTTCATAACTCTGTAGCACGGAAATGTCGCCGCCGACATACATGCTCTGAGCCTGCATAACGGCGCTTACAAACATCATGGCCATTGTGGCCATCATCTTCTTTCTTTTCATCATAGTGGTATTTAATTCTTCATTCTTCATTTCCTAATATTCCACATAGGGCTCAAGCTTCTCCAGCACTTCGGGCGTGAAGTCACGGTTGAGGCCCAGTTGTCGCAGATTTTTAATAGCGCCGTGCAGGCGTCGGTAGTCTACGATGTCGCGTGCCATAAAGAAATTAATGTACGGATGTCGCTTCAGGTCGTTGAGCGACAGCCGGTTGACGTTAAGTTTGCGAAACAGGAGCGTGTCTTCGTCGGGAATGACGAAGAAAGTGACTGCCGTCTCCGGGAAGTCAGGAATCTCCAGCAGCTGCTGCACGCGGTAGTATCCGCCTAAGTGCTCGCGGTAGCTCACTATCTTGTTAGCGAAATGCGACCCAATGCCGGGCACCTTGCGTAGTTGTGTCGTGTCGGCATGGTTTAGGTGCACACGGTCCTCGGGCTGTATCTTGATGGGGTAGCGCAGGGTGTCGCGTGCCTCTATGGGTTCATAGTTATAGAAATAATTATCGGCGGCCATAGCCTCCTGCTCAATTCTGATATATGGTTCCAGCTGCTCATACTGCCTGGCAGTAAGGCCATAGAGCTTGGCAAAGTCGCGAGGTTTGCGAAAAACGCCGCCGGCGCGGCGGTACTTCATGATGTTGCCTACCAACCAAGGCTGTAGTCCTAAGCGCAGCAGATGGGCAGAGTCAGCGCTGTTGGGGTCGAAATATGAAAGTTCTACCTTCATGTTGCCATTCTGCCGGCCTGTTCGGCTGTTGTAGCCGTTGCCATATCGCTGACGGCCTTTCTTCAACTCCTTTGCTACGGGTGTCAGCCCCTGCTGGTTGTCATCCTGCCGTCCGTTGGTAACGGTAATGACCACGAGGGCTGCTACGATAACGCATAGCAGCACCGCTATCACTTTTCGGTCAGACTTTTGTAGGTAGAAGAACTTCTTTATCACGGCAAATACTCAGCAAGGTAATCTTCATTCCTCATTCTTTATTTCTTATTTCAAATGACATCAAACTGGTGGAGGAAGATGAGCGCGATGCACACCGGCACGACGAAGCGCACGGCCACGCGCCACACAGGGAAGAGCCACTGGCTGACGGTGCCACCATTGGTAAACTCATCGTAGACCTTCTGTCGTGACACCATCCATCCGAGCATGACGCTCGTCAGCAGTGCTCCCGCCGGCAGCATGATCTGCGCCGTGAGGAAGTCGCAGAAGTCCATCAGCGACATGCCCAGCAGATGTATATCGGCGGCGCCCACGCTGAGCGAGCAGAAGACGGCAATGACGCTGCAGACAATGGTCAGTATGCTGGCGGCCTTGCGGCGGCTCAGGTGTAGCTCCTCATGGAAGAATGCCGTGCCTATCTCGTGCATGGAGATGGTGCTGGTGAGAGCGGCAAACACCAGCAGGGCGTAGAACAGTATGCTGATGACGTAGCCAACCATTGGCATTTGCGCAAAAGCCTGCTGAAACACGTTGGGCAGGGTGATGAATATCAGCGACGGCCCAGAGTCTGGACTTACGCCTACGGAGAAGGCCGCAGGGAAGATCATCAGTCCGGCAAGGATGGCTATCATCGTGTCGAGCAGGGCTATCTGCGTGGCAGAGCGTAACAGGTTGGTGTCGCGGGTAAAATAGCTGGCATAGGTACACAGGCAGGCCGTGCCCAGCGACAGCGAGAAGAAGGCCTGGCCCAGAGCCTCTAACAGCACGCTGTGGGTCACCTTTGAGAAGTCGGGCAACAGCAGGAACTTAACCCCCTCAATGGCTCCCGGCAGCAGGCATGAGGCCACGACGATGACCAGCAGCAGTAGCAGCAGCAGAGGCATCAGGATTTTCGATGCCCGTTCAATGCCTTTCTGCACGCCGCGGACAATCACCAGGTGGGTGATGACCACGAAGGCTACCGCCCACAGGCATGGACGCCAGGGGTTGGAGGAGAACGTCGTGAAATAGCGTTGCACATAGCTGGCATCGCCATGGAGCTGCGACGTGACGGCTGCCCACAGATACTGCAGACACCACCCCGCCACCACAGCATAGAACCCCAGGATGATGGTCGACGTGACGATGCCCAGGATGCCCACCAGTCCCCATCGGCGGCCGCCCATCTTGCTGTAGGCGCGATAGCTGTTGGTCTGAGCATGGCGGCCGATGATAAACTCGCTCACCATGCCGGGGATGCCCAGCAGCAGGATGCAGGCGAAATAGAGGATGATAAACGCCGCACCGCCGTTTTGTCCCGTCATAAACGGGAAGCGCCACACGTTGCCCAGTCCTACGGCTGACCCCGCCGTAGCTAATATAATACCGAGTTTTGTGCCGAAAGCTCCCCGACTTGAGCCCCCTAACTTAGGGGGTTGAGGGGCTGAACCAGAGACATTCATATCTTAATTAACTTATGGAGCTTAAATAAGTCCAAACTGATGAAGGAAGATGAACAATATAGCGACAGGACAGACATACTTTACAAGTAAGAGGTAAAGGTGGAACAGTTGTCCGTTGTGCAGCGTGCGCCAGTTGGTGAACTCGTCGCGCACAATCTTGTGAGGCACGAACCATCCTATGAAGATGCAGGTGAGGAATCCCACGATGGGCAGGAAAATCTGTCCGGTGACGAAGTCAAACCAATCGAACAGCGTCTTGCCAAAGAACGTCAGGCTGCTACCCACGGCTCCCAGCGACAGCGAGCAGAACACGCCGATGATGCTGGTGGAGACGGTCACCAGCAGGGCCGACTTCTTGCGAGTGATGACCAGCTCCTCCTG
>Ga0326511_10004263_pt1 | contig 11444 bp, 5 predicted proteins | sample 0_2496_0518_D_FD_203701 | JGI IMG/M metagenome (GOLD analysis project Ga0326511, IMG submission 203701) | Bovine rumen microbial communities from UC Davis, California, United States - 0_2496_0518 | ecosystem: Host-associated > Mammals > Digestive system > Stomach > Rumen | place: USA: California...
GGTCTTCAATGATGTATTCACGTGAAAAAGTATGCAACACATCATAACACGGAACAATGTAGCCGGATATAATGTTACTTTGAGACATTCTTTGATAAACGTCCTTGGCATTCATCTTCAAGGCATCGGCCACACTACCCACGCAGAAGATAACGAAGTTAAGTGTTTTAAAGTCCATAATCCTCTATTTTTAGGGCAAAGATAGAAAGAAAAATCTAAACGGCCAAGAATTCTTTTAAAAAAACGTTACAAAGCTGGAAATTATATTTCCTCCCATACGTAGTCTTCAATGGTGCTGTCGAACTGCAGGGGCTGTGTCCAGCCGAAGCGTTGGCAAGTCTGGCGGATGAAGGCCTCGTAGTCGGGGGAAATGGGGCGAGTGCCGTTGTGATAGTGGTAATAGGTGGCGCGGCAGTTGTGGTCTATAAGGGCCTGCTTGATCTTTTGGGCTATGCGGGCCGGCATGTCGTAGTAGAAGTGTTCCTTCATGCCGACGGGCATGGTGACAGGCTGGTCGTCGCGGTAGAGGTCGCAGTGCCCCTCGGCAGCTGGGGCGTAGTAGGGATTGACGCAGTTGACGACAGTTTGCTTCGGGTTGACATACTGACCGACCTGCCAGCGCAGGCAATGCTCATGCTGCGGACAGCCGTGGTTGAAGCATATCAGATAGCTTTCTGCTTTGCGGCGGAACAATTCTTCCTTGGTTTTCGGGTTTTTCATAAGGCTCGTAATGTCTATTTTGGATTTCTTTTTTGCAAAGGTAGTGATTCTATTTTATTTTTCAAAATTTTTTTTGAGCCTTTTTTTTGAAAAACCTTCATAAATCTCTTAAAATGCTGATGTACACTGGGAAAAACAGCATGTATGTTGGTTGTTTGAACCTACATGAACCTACATATATTAAACCTTTTTACAAAGAACTTCAACAAAAAACACTCAAAACCCCTCTTTTTATGCGGTGTCTACACTTTGTATTCGATAGGTATACACTTTGTATTTCCAAGGAATACACACTGTATTTCCATTAAATACAAAGTGTATACGATGTGAATACTAAGCTAAATACACTCGAATTAAAAGGTTTATTAACTTTTGTTTTGTTGAACTTCTTATGACAAACGGCTGTTTTATGTAGGTTCATGTAGGTTCAAACAACCAACATACATGCTGTTTTTCCCAGTGTACATCAGCGTTTTGAGAGATTTATGTAGGTTTCTAGCATTTTTGCAACTTTTTTCTTGGAAAAATAAAAATGATTGTTTACCTTTGCAAAACTGAACTAAAAACCGATGAATCACATGAAGGTAACCATACTGAAATACTACCGTGGCGACGATACTCTGCGTACGATAGACTTTGCAAAACTGGTGGAGATGATTGTCTCGGGAGAGTATAGCAACGAGGTGGAAGAGCTGCGTGCCGTCTATCCGTTTACAGAGTTGACACGTGAGAACGACGGGCAGTTGCGCGGGGCAGAGAGCTTCACCCGAAAACTTCCGCGCGTATGTTTCGCTTCGGAACTGGAGAACAAGAACCACCAACGGGTGAACAAGGGCTATACGGGACTTGTGCTTTTGGAGGTGAACAACCTGACAAGTTTAGAGGAGGCCGAAGCTATTCGCAACGGTGCCGCCTTGATGCCGCAGACGCTGCTGGCCTTTGTGGGGGCGAGCGGTCGTAGCGTGAAGATGGTGTGTATGGGCGATCATGTCAGCGGTGACAAGGTGGAAGGCTCAACAGACGAGGTCGCCCGCTTCCATACCCTGCTCTATGAGAAAGCCCGCATGGCCTATAATGCCCAGTTGGGCGTGACCGTCGAGAAACTGGAACCCGGTTTGGAGCGCACCTGCTATGTGAGCAGCGATGCCGAGGCTGTCTATAACCCGACAGCCATCCCCTTCTACGTAGATCTCTCGGCTCAGGAGCGTCAGGTGAGCGTGGTGAAACAGACGCAGTTAGAGCCTTCTGACAGTCGGCGCCGGCTCAGTCGCTATGAGTCGCAGTCGCGCATTTTCGAGTTCAATCTCTCGAAGGCCTATGACGAAATGGAGGGTGTCGAGGGCGAGCAGTACAACCATGGGCTGCTGGCTCGCCTGGCTGAGCATTGCCGTGAGACCGGCCTGCCGATGGGCATCGCCCTACGCATGGCCGAATGGCGCAAGCCCTTCTGCGATGACCGCCAGCTGGCGGCCCTCGTCTTTGCCAATGTTTATCGCGAGGAGAACGAGAAGAAGTATCGCGGGCGTAATAAACTGGTGGATCCCCTGCGCAATATACCAGCTGAGACACTGCTTACGATGCGTATCGACATCTTCCTGCGCGAGAACTATGAGCTGCGCCGCAACGTGATGCGTGGCGTGGCCGAATATCGGGAGCGTACAGGACTCGGCTTCGACTTCCGCGACCTGACGGAGGAGGCTCGCAACTCCATCACCTTGCGTGCCTTGGAGCAGGGCATCAAGTGCTGGGACAAGGACATTCGCCGCTTTGTCAACTCTGACGATATAGAACATTACGACCCGATGGAAGACTTTTTGGAGCATCTGCCCCGATGGGACGGCATGGATCGCGTGACACCGCTGGCCCATAGGGTGCAAACCGATTATGAGGCGTGGCCTCACCTCTTTCATATATGGATGCGCTCGATGGTGGCCATGTGGCAGGGCAAGGGTCAGCTGTCGGGCAATGCCCTCGTTCCGTTGCTGATAGGTCGTCAGGGCTGTGGCAAGAGTTCGTTCTGCCGCATCCTGCTGCCCCGTGAGCAGCGCGAGTACTATAACGACCGCATCAACTTCAAGAACGAGGCCGACCTGAATCTGGGTCTCACATCGTTTGCCCTCATCAATCTCGATGAGTTCGACAAGATTAGCGAGCGTCAGCAGATTGTGCTGAAGTACCTCGTATCGACTGCCGACCTGAAATACCGTCCCCCTTACGGCAAGGCCTATTCTGCCCACCGCCGCTATGCCTCGTTCATAGGCACCACCAACGAGCCGGCACCGCTCACCGACCCCTCTGGGTCGCGTCGCTTCGTCTGCGTGCAGGTCAATGGCGACATCGATTTCCAGTCGCCCGTTGACTATCGTCAGCTCTATGCCCAGCTGAAACAGGAACTGGCGCAGGGTGAGCGCTATTGGCTGACGAAGGAGGAAGAGCAGGCGCTGATGGCACACAACCGCCAGTATCAGCGGCTCAACGGCTTGGGCGAGATGCTGCTCTCCCTCTTCCGCAAGCCCGAGGGTAGTGAGCCTGGCACGTGGCTGACCCTGAAAGAACTCTCCGGCCGTCTGAAGGAAGCCTTCAAGAGCGGCTATCGTGAAGAGCCTGGCACGTTAGAGAAGATTGGCAAGTTTCTCTCCCGACCCGAATATCCCTTCGACCGCCGTCGCAAGACGCAGGGCATGGAGTATCGGGTGGTGGAAAGGAAATGAGATGTCTGTACTCCTGTAACTCCTGTAACTCCTGTACTCCTGTAACTCCTGTAACTCCTGTAACTCCTAATATTATATATAATGTGGAATCATCTTTTAAAGTATATTTGGATTCATTATAGAGCCGAAGTGGAATTCGGCATGATGGCAACAGCAGTGTTAATGCTCAGTTATTATGCAACAGACGGATTCATATCGGGCGAAATGTCTGAACGCTGGCTGTGGCCGATGCTAAACGCCTGCATCGCAGTGGTCTGCTTCTTCGGCGCCTGGCTGTGCCTCAAGCACAACGAAGGCAACCGACTACGTGTTGTATGGACTGTCGCATTGTTGCTGTGGGGACTGTTGGAGGCCGTCTTGGTGACAGGGGTCATCTTATATGACATATCTGTCGTCAAACCTGGTACGGAAACCTTGACAGGCAGCGCGATGATACTGGCCTGCTTGTTTGCCTGGATACTGTTCATCTATCCCTTCGAGGCACTACAACCGGACCATCTCGAGTGGCAGCGGAGTGTGCTGCAACTGTTGCCGTTGCCAGTGATGGCGATACTCGATTTTTTATTGCCGATCGACCTGCGATGGCTCATTGCACTCTATCCGATATGGCTTTTGGCCATGCTGATTGTGAAGATTCGCAAGTACCGCCAATGGTGTGAGGACAACTTCTCCACGATGGATGGCATTGACGCGCAGTGGATAGTGCGGTATGTTGTGATGCTGGTTATTGCCGGTGGGTCGTTCTTTTGGCTATGCGTATCGAAAGCCCCCTCACGTGTGTTCACGCAAGACCTTTATTTGTTATTTATGATTGCCTACACGACCGAGCGCGTGCTCTATCGGCCTGACCCGTGGAAGCGGCTACGCAGTACCCTTCCGGCTGAACAGGAAGAGGGCCAGCCCGCCAATGCTACCTATCGTGCTACGCTGGAAGACTGGCTCGACAAAGAGAAACCCTACCTTAATCCTGACTTCCAGTTGGCAGACCTTCGCCAGGTGTTGCCGCTCAATCGTACCTACCTCAGTCAGCTTATCAACACGGAGTACGGATGTACGTTCTATCAGTTTGTCAACCGCCGTCGTATCGACGAGGCCAAACGGATGAAGACAGAGCACCCCGAGTGGTCAACGCAAGACATTTGCCAACATTGCGGCTTCTCTTCTCCACGTTCTTTCTATCGCACTTTCGCCCGCGAAACAGGCATGACCCTAAAAGAATGGCTCGAAAATAGGGACAATTCGTAAAAAACAGCTCGTTTTTAGGGACAATTCGTAAAAAACGGCACGTGACGTATTGTGTATATGCTTTTCTTTTTGCAACTTTGTAGCCACACTCGTTGAGAATAATAACCATAAAACAATAAATTAATAAAAAGTTAATCATTAATCTAAACAAGCAAATGAAAAGATTTTATTCCATGATTGCCCTCATGCTGTTGGCTGTGATGGGCGTATGGGCACAGACAGATGTGTCGACCTTTGCTCAGTTGCAAAGCGCATTGAATGCGGGCAACAATGTGAGGCTGACTGGTAACATCAGTTTCACTTCGGCAATTACGATTAGTGGTGAAAAGAAGATTATCATTGATGGTAATGGAAAAACGCTGAGTGGTCCTTCTACCCGTGCCTTTACTATTAATTCAGGCAATGTGCTTGCCATCAAAAACGCTACGCTAAACAACTTTGACCTGAATGCCGGTGGCGGTGCCATCCGAAACAATGGAACATTGGTGCTTGACGGGTGTACCATAAGCAACAACCACACAGATGGCAGCAACCAGGGTGGTGGTGCTGTAGAAAATCAAGGAAAGATGTATGCCAGTAACACGACATTCTCCGGCAACTATTCCAGTGAAATAGGTGGAGCCATCAATAATTACGGTGGCAATCTCTACCTGGTCGGATGTACGTTCACGAATAACTACACGACCGTTTCGACCGCAAAGTATGGCGGTGCAATAGGCAACAATTCGTCGAAGACGCTCATGATCGTGAATTGTACCTTCTCAGGGAATAAGTATGGAGGCAGCAATGGTTCGGCAAGTGATCTGGGTATGTATAGGACTACCTCAGACTACACCATTGCGGGTTGTACGGGAATTGTCATTCAAGGAGCTACGATGACTACTGAGCCTCAAGGTAGCGCAAGTTTGGATTATTCTGATCTGAGCAATATCAAGTTTACCCTCGGCACCGCTGCGACTAAGTATGACATTACGCTTTCTGATGAGAGCACTGCCCACGGCATGGTGGCTATTACCGTCGGCGGTTCGGCTGCTACTCAGGCTAAGAAAGATGATGTGGTTACTGTCAGCGTGACACCCAGCAGCGGTTACTCGACAAAGGACGTGACAGTCCGCGCCTATACCTCATGGGGCGGTGCAGCCGCACGTAGTCTCCGTGCTCCAGCCTTGCAGGACGAGATAGCCGTGACTGCCGGTCAGAACGGCACATGGACGTTCACCATGCCGGAAGCTAACGTCTGGGTGGTGGTGACCTACGCCAAGAACCTGCAAGACGCATGGATTCAGGCTATTCCCACTCAATACCACACGGGCTCGGCCATTGAGCCAGCCATCACCGTCAAGGACGGCAGCACCACGCTGACCAAGGGCACTGACTATACCGTGGCTTATGGAAGCAATGTGGACATTGGTACGGCCAGTGTGACCATCACCGCTGTCAGCGGTTCTGACTACTGCGGCACGGCCAACGCAACGTTTAAGATTGAAAGGGCAGAAAACAAACTGCTGAAAGAACTTTACGAAGCCATTGCCGATGACGTTTGGACGGGCTACGGTGAGCAGACAGGTGTCATCAGCTACAGCAGAGGCGATGACGCGGAGGAGTTCCGCGCAACCTTTATGGGTGGTACTTTCACAATCGATTTGCCATTTGCCGATTTCACCACCGTAACGAAAAACGATAATGGTGACGAGTCCTTCACCTATACGCTCGTGGTGAACCTGCCGGCCCAGACGGGCATGTCGCAAGAGACACTGCATGTCACCACGAAGAATGGCGAGATAACAGGAATGGATAGCGAGAATGCCGGCCTTGACTTGAGCAAGGAGAATAGTGGCATTGACAGCTGGGCGGCACTGCAGACCGCTATGGCCGCTGGCGGTGTCATCAAACTGACACAGAACATCACGGCAGAAAGCACTGACGCTGCATTGACGGTCCCTGAAGGCAAAACCGTTATCCTCGAACTGAATGGACAGACCATCAATCGCGCACTGACTGGTGCAACAGCCAACGGTAGCGTGATCATCAACAACGGTGTACTGGCCGTCACTGACACGGGGAGCGGCAAGATCATCGGTGGTAACACGACAGGTAACGGCGGCGGTATCCTGAACAACGGTACGCTGACGCTCTATAGTGGCGAGATAACCGGCAACCAGGCGGCTGGCCAGGGCGGTGGTGTGTATAATACCGTTACGAATACTGCTACGACAGGCTTCTGGATGACCGGCGGATTGATTGACAACAACACTGCCGGCAACTACGCAGCCATCGGCGGCGATGTTACGTTCAATAATCTGGTAGTCGTGCAGGTGAATACTGACGGCACCATACTCAGCGCAAAGACGGCAAAGACCAATATGGCTGATTACAGCTACATCAAGCCTGTCATGCCAGACCCGGCACAGTATGCAATCTTGACGGAATTGTTCGAAGCCCTTGGCAACGATGTATGGACGGGCTACGGCACGTTGACAGGTGTCATCAGCTACAGCCGTGGTGACGAACCTAACGAGTTCCGTGCAGTCTTCATGGGTGGTACCTATACCATCGATATTCCGTTTGGCGACGTAACATCTGCCTCGAAAACTGACAATGGCGACGATTCGTTCACATACGTCCTGACGCTTGCGCTGCCAGCGCAGACGGGCATGCCGTCCGAGACTGTACACGTCACTGTGAAGAATGGTGAGATTACAGGAATGGAGAGTGAGAATGCCGGCATTGAGATGAATAAAGAAGAAGGTCCGATTTCGGGTTGGGCAGCTTTGCAGAGTGCCATGAGCAATGGTGGCGTAATCAAACTGGCAGAGGATGTCACGGCCACAAGCACCGATGCAGCTCTGACCGTACCTGCCGGCAAGACCGTGGTGCTCGAACTGAATGGATATACCATCAACCGTAACCTCACAGAGGCAGTAGCCGACGGAAGCGTTATCATTAACAACGGTGTACTGGCCATTACAGACACGGAGGGCGGTAAGATCGTAGGCGGTAACACGACTGGCAATGGTGGTGGTATCCTGAACAACGGTACGCTGACCCTCTACGGTGGCGAGGTAACCGGCAACCAGGCAGCAGAACAGGGCGGTGGTGTGTATAATACCGTTACGAATACTGCTACTACCGGCTTCTGGATGACAGGTGGCCTGATCGACGGCAATATCGCTGGCAGCTATCCTGCTATCAGTGGTGACGTCACCTTCAATAACCTGGCTGTCGTACAGATTGATGCCGACGGCACAACGTTCAGCATCGCAACGGCCATGCTCGGCATGGCTAACTACAGCTATGTGAAGCCTGTCATGCTTGATCCCGAGAAGTTCGCTATCCTGTCTGAGCTCTACGAAGCCCTTGGCGATGATGTCTGGACGGGTTACGGCACGCAGACGGGCGTCATCAGCTACAGCCGTGGTGACGATACGAATGAGTTCCGTGCCACCTTTATGGGTGGAACCTATAGCATTGACGTGCCGTTTGGCGATGTTACCGCTGCCGCCAAAGTCGATAATGGTGACGGTTCATATACATACACGATGACGCTTGCCCTGCCTGCACTCACGGGTATGTCTTCTGAGACCGTGCATGTCACTGTGAAGAACGGTGAAATAACCGGACTGGAGAGTGAAAACGCCGGCATTGAGATGAATAAGGAAGAAGGTCCGATTTCGGGTTGGGCTGCCTTGCAGACGGCAATGAACAACGGTGGCGTAATCAAACTGGCAGACCATGTCATTGCAACAAGCACCGACGCAGCTTTGACCATACCGGAAGGCAAGACCGTGGTGCTCGAACTGAACGGATATACCATCAATCGTAACCTCACAGAGGCAGTAGCCGACGGTAGCGTCATTATCAACAACGGTACACTGGCAATCACGGGTAATGGCATGATTACCGGCGGTAACACAACCGGCAATGGTGGCGGTATTGTTAATAACGGTACATTCACACTGTATGATGGTGAGATCACGGGCAACACAGCTGTACAAGGTGGTGGTGTCTATAATAGCGTAACCAATACCGAGACGGAAGGCTTCTGGATGACTGGAGGCTTGATTGACGGAAACACTGCAAACAGTTATCCTGCTATCAGTGGCGATGTCACTTTCAACAGTAAGGCTGCCATACAGGTGAACGCCGACGGAACGAAAGTCAATATCGCAAACGCGAAAGCTGGCTTGGCAACCTACGACTACATCATGCCTATCATGCCTGATCCCAATAATTACTTCGTCGTTATAGCCACCGTGACCATTCCCGCCAATTCGTATGCCAGCTACATGGCAGACAAGGGATTGGAACTCGCCATGGGAACTGCCGGCAGCGTGGTGCTGACCAGCGTGAAGAATGTGGATGCTGTAGCAGGCACTGTGACACTCTTTGATGCCCTGGAGTCTGCAGCCGCCAACACACCGCTTATCATCTACAATGGAACAGACGAGAGTCAAGAGGTAAATTTGATTATGAACGAGAATGCCGCTGAGGTTAGCTACGATACTGAACATTTCTTCGGAACACTGGAACCCAAGACCTTCACTGACACAAATATGGCTGAGGCAGACCACTATGTGCTCGATGGTCATAACTTTACCTGGGTAAAGGATGCTGGCACGCTGCCCGCTAACCGCTGCTGGCTGGAGGTGGCTTCTTCTTCTACTTCCAACGCCCGTACCATGAGCATCCAGTTCGAGAGTGAGGTTACCGCCATCTCTGGCATTTCTGAAAAGGCTGGAATCTCTGAGGGCTGGTACGACCTGAACGGCCGTCGCCTCACAGGAAAGCCGTCAGTGAAGGGCATATTCATCCAGAATGGCAAAAAAATAGTATTGAAGTAGTTGTTCATATATTCTGCTATGTTGCTTTCTAACTATCTGGGAAGCAACATAGCAGATAAAAAGATTTATGAAGAAGATCTATAGTTTGCTCGTACTGGTCATGATAGTCGTGACCGCGAGTGCCAAGCTTCAGGGCTACGAGCTCACTGTCGGCTCCTGTGACCACGGCACTGTGAAGTTCATCGTAGGTGACAACGAGAACGCCAACTATGCCGAGGAGGGACAGACCGTGACCGTGATTGTTGCCCCCGAAGCGGGATGGAGCGTGGGAAGCATCTATGGCCGGTGGTACACCGTCTCAGGGCAGGCCAAGATTCCGCGCTACACACCGACCAAAATAGGTCTGTTGAAGGACTTCGAGCTAACCAAACGGCCGGGTGCCGATAACACCTACTCGTTCGTGATGGGCGGTGCCAATGCGCAAATCAGCGTCAGCTACAAGAGACAAGGCACGGAAGTTGACGGCAATGCTGAGAAGACCGAAACAGGCGAGAAGGTAGATAACGTGAAGATAACGGCCAGCGTAATGGACGTCGATAAGCAAACGGTGAGCATCGACAATATCACTGTGGGCTTAGCCAGCAACGAGGGCATCACCTTAGATATTCCCGCAACGATCAATGGTTGGCAGGTAGCGAAAGTGGCAACCAGTGCGATGATTCATCTAAACAATGTGACCGACATCAATATGCCCGACACAGAGAGGGCTATCGAGATTGAAGCTGGTGCGTTACCAGGCTTTGCCACCATCCACACTACACTGGCCCTGCTCGATGACTATGCGATGATGCCTGGCTTGAAGCAGAACTACGAGGCTACGAAGGTGGTCTGCACCGTGACACCCGCCAACAAATACTGGACGCTGGGCACCGGTTGCGATGTAATCATCCCCGATGGCGTTGATGTCTATACCGTACGGTCTAAGAGCACCGCTGAGGTGGCTACGCAGATTGTTCCCGATAACCTGCTGATGAGGGGAAACAAGCAAATTGTCAAGGCCAATAACGGCGTACTGCTGTTGGGCGAGGCCGGCAAGAGCTACGACCTCTTTGCCTACAGTGGTCGTCTGCCCAGCGGCATGCCAATCACAACGGTCGATAAAAAAGACTATGATAATATGAACTGTTTAGAGCCAGTCGTCGTTGACAAGCATTTCGACCGCGGTCACTACTTTGTGCTGAAAGACAATGAGTTCCATACCATCCTTGCTGAGGACATAAGCGTAGTGGTGCCTGCCGGTAAGGCCGTGTTGCACATTGAAGGCAACCTGACAGGTGCTGATGCCCGCATGCTGAAGATTGATAGCGAGACCACAGGAATAAGCCTCCCCGTTAGTACAGACTGACGGGGAGTTTTTTTGGGGGGTAGGAATGGAAATATGCCCGATAATTATAATCTGATCATAAAGTTTAGCATGTTTCTTGAAAAAAAGAGGGTAATATAAAAGATTATTCGTACTTTTGCATCAAAGATGAAAAGATGAACCCATGTTGCACCTTTTCCCGCTTTGAAGCTAATGTCCTAAACGAATGAAGAAATTACTGTCACTACCCCCAAATTTGGTTCGCCCTGTAGCGGGCGGCCAGACCGTGTTTCACCAGATAACGGGACTTTCGCCCGAAGAATATTTCTGCACATGCGATCCTGAAGGACAGCGCATAGGCAGCGGAGGCGGCACAACGTGGCTGCTGGAGCAATGTTTTAGTGGAGAGAGGAGAGAGGAGAGAGGAGAGAGGATTGGCGGCGCAGCCGATTCTTGCGTCCCTTCGGTAGCAAGCGACCAGAGGTCGAGCGCTTCACTCTTCACTTTTCACTCTTCATTTAAAGAATGGCTTGCCTCAGAGAAGCGCATCCTGCTGCATGCCGGCGGCATGAGCAAGCGACTGCCGGGCTACGCCACGTCAGGTAAGATACTGACTCCTATCCC
>Ga0326511_10004264_pt1 | contig 11443 bp, 8 predicted proteins | sample 0_2496_0518_D_FD_203701 | JGI IMG/M metagenome (GOLD analysis project Ga0326511, IMG submission 203701) | Bovine rumen microbial communities from UC Davis, California, United States - 0_2496_0518 | ecosystem: Host-associated > Mammals > Digestive system > Stomach > Rumen | place: USA: California...
TGCATAACATTGATTTTGATGTCGTAAAGGTACAACATTTTTACGACATAACAAAGCCCTGGCTTGAGAAAGTCGGGGCTTTGCGATAAAAAAAATGAGGATGTGCCTATTTTGACACACCCTCTTTATTGATTGTGGGGGTCGGTTCTGGTGATCATTATCTGAAGGAAGATTTGCCCTTCGGTCAATTTTCTCACGACTCAACAAATGATATGCAAGCATTTCTTTGTTTTCGCTGTTCCAAAATTTGCCAGTTTATGAAAAAGTGTGTATTTTTGCCCTCGTCATAAAGAAAAGTTAGAAAAAATGATCACCAGAACCGACCCCGATTTTCCACGGTTTTTTCTAATTATTTCTAAAGAATAAAGAATTGAAAATATGGGAAGTTGTTGTAAAATAAAGAATCTATTAGGAGGCACTCTTGTCATAGTTTGTATAATGTCGTCATGTACTCCGCCTGTATGCAGTTGGGAAAAAAAAGCAACATTTAAGAATTGTACAAATGATACGATTTTTATTGGAGTGTCGCACTATGATAACATTGATAGTGTTTATGATATAGTATTTCCTAAGTATGTAAGCAATGACACTACTTATATCTCTCAATGGAATGGAATGAATATTCATACGTTTGACTTTATATACCCGGACTCTATGTGTGTCACAGGTGAAAACTATTTGTTTGCTAACAGTGATACATGTTATTTCTTCTTGATAAAAAGGGGAGATGCAAAGAGCGTTTCGTATTCATGGGACAAGATATGTAGTCTACATTTATTCAGGAAACGGATTGTTGTTCGAGATAAAGAAGGTGAATATGATACGAATATAAGATAAATTAAGCAGAAAAAAGTTGAAAAGAATTGGAGGAGAGAAATTTTAGGAGTACTTTTGCATGTTATTTTGAAATGTTGAATTTAATCTACAAATAAGAAATGAAGAAACTAATAACAGCGTGTCTGCTGCTGATAAGTACGGCGGCAGTGGTGTCATGTACGGACGATGACGATACAACGGAAACAACTCCCAGTATTGTTGGAACATGGAAAAACGACCTTGAAGATAATGATATGGACTGGTACTGGCATTTTCAGCCAGACGGGACCTGGGTGGAAATCGTTGTCTATGGCACCAGTGGCAAGGCCAACGTGATGAAACGGGCATATTTCTTTGAGAACGACAAACTGTACCTCAATCTTCGAGAAGCATCTTACAAGTTCTCAAATAACAAGTTGGCTGTAGAAAGAATTGACGAGGATGGTTATCCATATCCAACGGAGACATTCTCCCGAGTTTCGGATGATATGATTGCGCCGTATCTCGAACTACTTAAAAACGAGGAAAATGGTGTATTTATATCTAATTTAAATGTCAAGGATATTGGAATAAGTAGTGTATATGATGTTAATGTAAGGACATTCCGCACAGATGAAATTCCTGCAACCTATCCTATTCGAGCTGAGATTCCGCAGAAAGCAACAGGCAATGTAAAAGTACGTTTTGGGATAGACAACTACCTAGTAAAGGTATATAATGAAACGGCACACACATCTTATCTGACGGTGCCTTCTGAAAACGTGAGACTTGTAAATCCGGAGGTGACGATTGCTCAAGGAGAACGCGTTTCAGACGTCGCATCCGTCGAACTCATTTCCGTTGATGGACTTCAAGAGGGGAGTACTTACTTGATACCTGTTACCATTGAAAGCGTAAGTGGGGGTGTTACCAGGATCAATCATCATATGAAGACAGTTTTTCTTAAGGTAATTATGTAGCCCCCCTTGAATGTAAAAAACACCTATCAAAAAAGGATGCACCCAACAATGGAGTGCATCCTTTTTTTGTGTTAAAACGGTGCAGGAATTTCGAAGTGCAGGCGTTCACCTGTCGTAGGATGGGTGATTTCCAAGTATTCGGCATGAAGATGGAGGAAGCCCCCGCCAACCTCCCCCTCAAGGGGGAGGCTATTTTTTCCGTAGAGAGGATCGCCGAGGATGGGACAGTTGAGACCGTCATGATGGGCACAGTGGACTCGTAGCTGGTGGGTACGGCCCGTCTTGGGGTAGAGACGGATACGCGTCTTGCCGTTTTCTACGGACAGGATTTCGTATTCCGTGATGGCTTCCTTGCCGTTTTCGTAATCAACCTTCTGTCGTGGACGGTCGTAGATGTCGGGCATCAAGGGAAGGGAGATGGTTGCTTTTTGGGGTTGACCCTTTAGGATGCCATCGAGAATGGCGATGTATCGTTTGACAATCGTGTGTTCTGTGAATTGCTGCTGCAGGACATAATGTGCCGCTTTCTTCTTGGTTAATACCATGATGCCACTCGTCGCCATATCGAGCCGATGAACCATGATGGGTTGTTCGGCCTCTGGACGATGATGTCTGAAATAAGAATAAACGGAATAAGGTGCGCCGATGCCTGGTACCGACAGCATGCCTGCGGGTTTGTTGATGACGATGATGTCGTCGTCTTCGTAGATGACCTCTGGTATCAGGTTGGGATCGGTAGGTTCATGATAGGTGAAGAAATCGGGATGGTCGTCGAGCATCCATTGCAGGATGGGTTTGCATTTGCCCCTGCAGGCCGGATAGAAACAGAGGTTGTGACGCACCTCGTCTTTGGGAGAGCAGCCCCACCAGAACATTGCCATGCTGACGGGTCGTAGATGGTGGGCATAGGCATATTGCAGCAGCTTCGGTTCGCAGCATTCGCCAGCACCGGCAGGCGGTCGTTTGAAGGCCGTCTGTGCGAAGATGTCAATAAGGTCACGACGCTCACCACGACTGTTGAGCATGCAGAACTGTCGGAAGAGCCATTCCTGCAGCGCATCCGATCGTTGTCGCCGTTCCGTTTTCAGCTCATTGATACGCAGGTTGTATTCGCGAAGCTGATTCTGCAGACGCGATGTTGCTTCTGCGTAGTGGACTTTGGTACGGTGCAGTTCCGCTTTCAGGAACTGACTCTCACGGGTCATCTCTTCCCGTTCGGCCTGCGAGATGTGAACTTCTTTTCTCCGTTGCTGGCGCAGCATCTTGGCAGCTACCATGATGTTGCGTTTCGTCTCAACGGCTTTCGCCCCTTCCTCTTGTGTCTGATGAAGCTGATGAAGCAATTTCTGTCGTTCGGGTGACTCCAACCGTTGCTTCAGTTCAGCATTGATGGCATCGATGCGCGCCTCTTCCTGTTTGAAGTGACCATCAGGCAGCAGGTAGTCGAAAACAGCCGGCACAAAATAATCCCAGTCGCTCCGTCCGCCAATCTGTCCGGAATAGGCAGCGAGAAACCCAATATCCTCGCTCCTTGCCCCTTGCTCCTTGCCCCTTGCCCCTTGCTCCTTGTCCCTCGCAACCACCAGTACGCCAAACATTTTGCCTTGTTGCAGTTCCTCGTGCCACTCGGTCTTTGTTTGCAGGTATTCCTGCACTTGTCTGGCAGCTTCCAGGCAAAGCACATCGGGTGTGTAACTGAACGGATTGTTCAGTTCCTTCGGTAGCGGCAAGGTGGTGCGGAGCGGATGGAGCATAAGTGAAGACCCTCCCCCGGCCCCTCCCTGTAAATGAGGGGAGTCATTAGGGGTAGAGTTGTGATGTGATATTTTTAGTTTAAAAAAGCCTGAAAGACAAGCTTCCAGGCTCTTTATTCTATTACCTTCCCCCTCCCTTTGGGAGGGAAGGGGTGGGTCTTTTACTTCAACTTTGTATATTTGTATGCAGAAGTAGCACCGAGCTGTTCCTCGATACGGATCAGCTGGTTGTACTTAGCCATACGGTCGGTACGAGAGAGTGAACCGGTCTTGATCTGACCACTGTTGGTAGCAACGGCGATGTCAGCAATCGTGGTGTCCTCAGTCTCGCCTGAGCGGTGAGAAGTAACGGTGGTGTAACCGTGACGGTGAGCCATTTCGATGGCGTCGAGTGTCTCGGTGAGTGAACCAATCTGGTTTACCTTGATGAGGATAGAGTTGCCGGCACCCATCTTGATACCCTTTTCCAAGAACTTCACGTTGGTAACGAACAGGTCGTCGCCTACGAGCTGGCACTTGTCGCCTACACGCTCGGTCAGTTTTACCCAGTTCTCCCAGTCGTTCTCGTCGAGACCGTCCTCGATAGAGTAGATAGGATACTTGTTGATGAGTTCCTCCAGGTATGCAATCTGCTCCTCAGCAGAGAGCTTCTTACCGTTAGGATCCTTCTGCTTGCCGTTCTTCAGTTGACGATAGTCATAGAACCACTCACCGTTCTCCTGTACTGCGAACTCAGAAGCAGCGCAGTCCATAGCGATGCGAACATCTTTGCCTGGCTCGTAACCAGCAGCCTTGATAGCCTCCATGATGGTGTCGAGTGCGTCCTCGATGCCGTTGAAGTTAGGAGCGAAACCACCTTCGTCACCTACAGCAGTAGAAAGACCGCGAGCCTTCAGCAGTTTGGCGAGGTTGTGGAATACCTCAGCACCCATGCGTACAGCTTCCTTGATAGAAGTTGCGCCAACCGGACCAATCATGAATTCCTGGAAAGCGATAGGAGCGTCAGAGTGAGCACCACCATTAACGATATTCATCATCGGGAGTGGCATCGTGTAAGAGTTGCAACCGCCGATGTAACGATACAGAGGGATGTTCAATGCCTTTGCAGCAGCCTGTGCTGTAGCAAGAGAAACACCGAGGATGGCATTAGCGCCGAGCTTAGACTTAGTGGGTGTGCCATCAAGTTCAAGCATCTTCATATCGACAGCGCGCTGGTTGAATACACAGTCACCTTTCAAAGCTGGAGCGATGATGTTGTTGACATTTTCAACAGCCTTCAAAACGCCCTTGCCCAGATAGCGGCCCTTGTCTCCGTCGCGGAGTTCCAAAGCCTCGTTCTCACCGGTTGATGCTCCGGAGGGAACAGCTGCACGACCCATTACACCATTTTCCAATGTTACCTCTACCTCTACAGTAGGATTACCGCGAGAGTCAAGAATCTCTCTGGCATGTACTTTTTCGATTTTCATAATTGTGATGATATTGTTTAAAATGAATACTATATTTCCAAAACAATGCAATCTTTGCGGTGTGGCTAATAAACCGGATGCAAAATTACTATCATTTTTTGAATTGACAAAATGAATAAGGTGGGAAGTTGATGTTTTTCTGTCATTTTTCAATGCTTTGACATGTAGAGGTGACATTTCGACGTGCACAAATTTGTTTGTATCGAGAGAAATGTTTATTTTTGCAGGGATGAAACGAAGTGAATGGATGAATGCAACCGTGATGATTGGCAAAAGAATCAGGACGTTGCTGTTGGGTGTGTTGGTATTGTCGCCCCTGACGATGTCGGCACAGAACGACAGCGACTCGCTTGGTGTCTATGCGGTAACAGACGGTCAGGTCAGGAAAATGGAAATCATCGCTTTTGAGGATTTGAAGACAGATAACGTGCTGGCCTCTACCTTCACTTTGGGATTCGTGGGACTGAAAGGAAGGTATGTGTTTGCTGGCAGAACAAGTCCCCATCATTTCCAGAAACGGGCACATTTCCGTATGTTTTTCCGTCAGCCGCAGGAGGTGACAAAAGCAGAGGATATCCTGTTTGATGCACAATATACCGTTCGTGATTTTCATGTAGGGAAGTTCAAACAGAAGAAAAAAACACGCTTGCTGACCGGAATCACGGCAACCATCATAAAAACCGATGAAACCGTCAAATTTGTACGCGATATGACCGTTTGGTATCGTGAAACTCGACCAGGTGTATATGATGTTTTTGTCGATGGGAAAGCAGGTGAATATTGTCTGGTCTTTACAGGTATAGAAGGTAACTGGGGCGGCTATGTTTATGACTTCACCATAGAATAAAGTGGAAAAAATACAATTTTTCTTTGTTTTCGTTGAGTACAAAAGGCGTTAGTGTACGTCATGGAATTATATATAATAATCAAATAGGAGAAAACAATGAAAAAGTCCTTTGTTCTTTTAACTTTTGTCGCCGCTTTGTTTGCGGCCTGTGCGACAAAAAACGAAAGCAAGTTAACGGTATCCGGTTTAGATCCCGCAGCGTTTGATTCAACCATCAACGGCAAGAAAACAGCTTTGTATGTGTTGAAGAATGATAATGGTATGGAAGTGTGTATCACCAACTATGGCGGCCGTGTGGTCAGCCTGGTGGTTCCCGATAAAGACGGAAAGCCTACCGATGTCGTGCTGGGATTCGACAATATCGCGCAGTATGCCGATACGTTGAACTCACCCAGTGATTACGGTTCCAGCGTGGGCCGTTATGCCAACCGCATCAAGGACGGACGCTTCACGCTGAACGACAGCGTTTATCAGTTGAAACAGAACGATGGCACCAACTGTCTGCATGGTGGTGGTACCACAGGTTGGATGAATCAAGTGTATGACGCAGAGCAGATTGGCGATAGCATCTTGAAACTGACCATCGTTGCTGAAGACGGCGAAAACGGATTCCCAGGAAAGGTAACGGCAACGACAACCTATCGGGTAATGGCTGACAATACCCTTGATATCACTTGGGAGGCGACTACCGACAAAGAGACGATTATCAATCAGACCAATCACAACTACTACAACCTGAGTGGCGACTTCACGCAGGCTGCCTACGACCAGGTACTGTATGTCAATGCCGACAACTTCACACCCAGTGATGAGGCTTACATTCCGACAGGTGAGATCGTATCGGTAGAGGGAACTCCGATGGATTTCCGCAAGCCACATGCTGTTGGTGACAGCATCAAGTCAGCCTATACACAGATTCAGCAGGCCGGTGGTTATGACCACAACTTCTGCCTGAACACCTTCAAGGACGGCAAGGGTGACGACACGCAGGTGTGTGCCAGTCTCTACAGTCCGAAGACCGGTATCTTCATGGAGATGTTCACCAACGAACCCGGCGTACAGGTGTATAGCGGTAACTTCCAAGGTGTGGGTAAGGATGCCAGCATCATCCGTAAGCATGGTCTGAAATATCCGCAGCACGTGAGTGTTTGTCTGGAAAGTCAGAAATACCCCGATTCTCCGAACAAGAAAGACTGGGTGCAGCCGACATTGAAACCAGGAGAGAAATATTATAGTCATGCGGCATATAAGTTCAGTGTGAAATAAATCATAATAAAAAACTAAAAATATCAGAAAATGAACAAAATTTTAGAAGCACTAAGTAACAATGGTTTTGCGACGGCCGACTATGCGGTTTTTATCGTTTACATTGTTATTCTGGTCAGCATGGGTTTGTTCCTGTCGCGGACCAAAAAGGGACAAGAGAAATCTTCAACCGACTACTTCCTAGCCGGTAATACACTGACGTGGTGGGCTGTCGGTGCGTCGCTCATCGCCGCCAACATCTCTGCAGAGCAGTTTATCGGTATGTCGGGTTCGGCATTCGCGTCAGGTATTGCCCAGGCAGCCTACGAACTGATGGCTGCAGCCACATTGATTGTAGTGGGTAAGTTCCTGCTGCCGCTGATGATTGAGAAGAAAATTTTCACGATTCCGCAGTTCCTGCGTGAACGTTACAACTGGGGCGTAGGCTTTGCCTTCTCACTGTTGTGGCTCTTCCTCTATGTGTTCGTCAACCTGACATCCGTAGCTTGGCTAGGTGCGTTGGCCATTCAGCAGATTCTGGGCCTGCCTACCGATATGACCATTATGGTGGCAGGTATCGAGATCGATCAAGTGCGTATGTGCATCATCCTGTCGCTGTTCATTGTGGCAGGTCTGTATTCTATCTATGGCGGTTTGGCATCTGTAGCCTGGACCGATGTGATGCAGGTGACCTTCCTCGTGGGTGGTGGTTTGATTACCGCCTATGCAGCCCTCTCGGTCATTGGTGGCGAAATGGGAATCGGTGGTGCCTGGGATGCACTTCTTCACATCAAGGATTATTTGGCCTCGGTAGATGGAGATAAACACTTCAATCTGGTTGTCACCCGTAACGAGGAACTCTATCCGATTATCAATGGTGTTGCTGACGCTGCCGGCAATGTGGTACAGAAAGAAGACCCGTTCTTTACCAATCCTGGTATCGTTTTGATCTTCGGTGCGCTGTGGCTGACGAACCTCGGCTATTGGGGTTTCAACCAGTATATCATCCAGAAGGGTCTGGCTGCCAAGTCGTTGAAGGAAGCCAAGAGAGGTATGGTATTTGCTGCCTTCCTGAAGATATTGATTCCGTTCATTGTTTGTATTCCGGGTGTGTGTGCTTTCTATATCATGAATGCTCCTGAATGTGAAGGAATACGTGACACGTTAGCAGGAACGATTGTCCGCTCTGACGATGCCTATCCTTTCCTGATCCGAAACTTCACGCCGACTGTGGTCAAGGGATTGTCGTTTGCAGCTTTGGCTGCTGCCGTTATCTCTTCTCTGGCATCCATGTTCAACTCTACATCCACACTCTTTACGATGGATATCTACAAGCAGTTCATTAACAAGAACGCTTCTGAGAAGAAACTGGTGAACGTAGGTCGTTTGACTTCTATTTGTGCGCTGATTATCGCTTTAATTGCTGTCTATCCGCTGATGGGTGGTATCGACCAAGCCTTCCAGTTTATTCAGGAGTATTCAGCATTCGTTTACCCTGGTGTGGTTGTTATCTTTGGTTTGGGTCTTTTGTGGAAGCGGGCCAGCGGTACGGCTGCTGTCGTTTGTGCCATCGGTACCTTCGCCTTCTCTATCATCTACAAGTTCGCCTTCCCGGAGATGCCGTTCCTGGTACGTTCTGGTATCGTCTTTATCTCACTGATTATCCTCTTCATCGGAATCTCGCTGAAGAGCAAGAAGACTGTGCCTGCCGACGTACTTGACGAGCGCACCATCAAGACACAATTGCGCTGGAGTACCATCATGTTTTGTGTGGCTATCGTTTCATTCGGTCTCTTCATCGGAGGTTTCTTCAACGAGACTATGCACGTTCACGGCTTTGAAGGTGCAATGGTATTCTTCGCTGCCCTCATGATAACGATTGGTATCTACCTGCGTTCGAATGCATTGGATAAGGTGCAGGATCCGAAGCGTGTTGCTATCGACCTGGATATCTTCAAGACCGATCGCATTTTCAATATCGGTGCAGCAGTTGTTATCTTGAACCTGTTGATCTTGTATATTGTGTTGTGGTAGGATGTAAAGGAGAGAAGGAGTAAAGGAGTAAGTTATGTTAGAAGAACTCAAAGAAAAAGTGTTTCGTGCCAACTTGGATTTGGTCAAGCACAATCTCGTCATATTCACGTGGGGCAACGTCAGTGCCATCGATCGTGAAAAAGGCCTTGTGGTCATCAAACCGTCGGGTGTAGAATACGACGTGATGAAAGCCAGCGATATGGTAGTCGTCGATTTGGAAACGGGAAAGGTCGTGGAAGGCGACCTCAACCCATCGAGTGATACACCGACGCACCTTATCTTATATAAAGAATTCCCAGAGCTGGGTGGCATCGTACATACCCATAGCACCTATGCTACGGCGTGGGCACAGGCAGGCAAGGATATTCCGAATATCGGAACCACCCATGCCGACTATTTCCACGATTGCATACCCTGCACAGACAGTATGACGGAGAACCAGATGCCAGAATATGAGAAAGAAACTGGTGTGGTGATTGTCAATCGTTTCCGTCGTGACAATATCAATCCCGTGCATACGCCAGCCGTTCTGGTAAAGAATCACGGACCGTTTGCGTGGGGAAAGGATGCCGACCAGGCAGTCTATCATGCTGTCGTAACTGAGCAGGTTGCCAAGATGGCATTCGTGTCGTTTATGGTGAATCCCGAAACGACGATGAATCCTTTGCTCATCGAGAAGCATTTCAGTCGTAAACACGGCCCCAACGCGTATTACGGACAGAAGAAGTAATTTATAATTAACTCAACTTTCGGGAGTTAAAATGGAAGTAAAAATGGGAGTTAAAGTGGGAGTTAAAGTGGACAATAGATTTTGTAACATGCGAAACTATCGTCCTGCGCGTAGCGCATAACTCCCGTTTTAACTCCATAGGCCAAAGGCCTATAACTACCTATTTAACTCCAGAAACTTAAATCATTAAAACTTTAAAACGATGTTTGAAAATTTTGAAATATGGTGGGTAACTGGTGCACAGTTACTGTATGGAGGTGAAACCGTCAAGATTGTGGACGGACATTCACAGGAAATGGTTGATGGACTGAACCAGACGGGTATCATTCCCATCAAGATTGTATATAAAGGCACTGTAAACTCTTCGCAAGAGGTAGAACAAGTGATGAAAGCTGCCAACAACGATGAGAAATGTGTGGGTATCATCACCTGGATGCACACCTTCTCACCGGCAAAGATGTGGATCAAAGGTTTGCAGGCCTTACAGAAACCATTGCTGCATTTCCACACGCAGTACAATGCGGAGATTCCTTGGGACACGATGGATATGGACTTTATGAACTTGAACCAGAGTGCTCATGGTGATATCGAATTTGGACATATCTGCACCCGTATGCGTGTTCCCCGCAAGGTGGTCTGTGGCTACTGGAAAAGTGAAGCGGCTCAGAAGAAGATTGCTGTATGGGCACGTGTGGCAGTAGGTATTGCCGATGCACATAACGTACGCTGTCTGATGTTTGGTATGAACATGAACAATGTGGCTGTTACCGATGGTGACCGTGTGGAATTCGAACAGCGTCTGGGTTATCACGTTGACTACTATCCAGTATCCTCTCTGATGGAATATTGGAAGAAAGTGACTGATGCAGAGGTGGATGCTCTGGTAGAGGAATATCAAAAGGAATATACGATCAAGATTGATGAGTCGGGTGAAGAGGTGTATTGGCAGAAGGTACGTAACGCAGCCAAAGCAGAAATCGCCCTGCGTCGTGTTTTGAAGGATGAAGGTGCTACAGCCTTTACCACCAACTTCGATGATTTGGGTAATGCGGATATCGACGATCCGAACTTTGTTGGTTTCGACCAGATTCCTGGTCTTGCCTCACAGCGTCTGATGGCAGAAGGAATCGGCTTTGGTGCCGAAGGTGACTGGAAGACGGCTTGTCTCTATCGTACGTTGTGGTTCTCACAGCAGGGTATGCCAAAAGGATGTTCGTTCCTCGAAGATTATACATTAAACTTCGCTGGCGACCAGTCGTCCTGTCTGCAGAGCCACATGTTGGAGGTATGTCCGCTCATCGCTGTTGACAAACCCACGCTCGAAGTACACTTCCTGGGCATCGGTGTACGCAAGCAGCAGACAGCACGCCTTGTATTCACCTCAAAAGTCGGTCGTGGAATCAAGGCCACAGTCGTCGATCTTGGCAACCGTTTCCGTCTCATCTCCCAAGAAGTAGAATGCATCGAGCCGAAACCGATGCCGAACCTGCCAGTAGCAAGTGCTCTTTGGGTTCCGCAGCCCAGTTTCGAGGTAGGCGCAGGTGCGTGGATATTGGCTGGCGGTACGCATCATAGTGCGTTCTCTTATG
>Ga0326511_10004267_pt1 | contig 11436 bp, 10 predicted proteins | sample 0_2496_0518_D_FD_203701 | JGI IMG/M metagenome (GOLD analysis project Ga0326511, IMG submission 203701) | Bovine rumen microbial communities from UC Davis, California, United States - 0_2496_0518 | ecosystem: Host-associated > Mammals > Digestive system > Stomach > Rumen | place: USA...
TCAGTACGACCGCATCGAACTGATTACACCAGAGCGCCGCCAAGAGTTGGTGGCCGACCTTGAGCACCGCATTGGTGTCAAGGTGCTGAAGGTGGAGGTAGGCGCCATTGATTTTCTCAAGGATATGGCGATGCTCAAGATTACTTATGAGGGCGAGAGCGCCAGTGGTATAGATGGCCAGTTGAAGATCAGCAAGTCGCAACTTACAGAATTTTAATAACTGAGAAATACTGAATAACTATGATGAAGAAGATTGCATTATTCCTATTGACTTTCCTGCCTGTTGCTGTGCAGGCGCAGAGTGACGAATTTGGTATCTGGGCAGGGGCCACTGTTGAGAAGAAGCTCACCAACAAATGGAGCTTAGGCGGTGAGTTGGAGTTCCGCTCTACTGATAATCTGAAGCAGGTTGACCGTTGGAGTGCCGGCTTGGATATTGAGTACAAACTGGCCAAGTGGCTCAAGGCAGGGGCAGGCTACACTTTCCTTTATAATTACTATCCGGAGTCGTACACCTATCAGGATGACGGCGACCTCAACAAGCGCACAATGGCTCACTTTGGCTCGCGCCACCGTTTCAACGTGTCGCTCACAGCCTCAAAGGACTTCGGACGCCTCAATGTCTCTCTCCGTGAGCGTTGGCAATATACCTACCGCCCTGAGCAGGAAAACATGCGTATGGATTACCAGCACGCCGACTTGGGCTATAGCTATCCCGTCAAGGGAAAAGCCAAGCATGTATGGCGCAACCGCCTGCAGCTGAAGTACAAGGTGTCCGACCTGCTGCGTCCTTATCTCAGCGGTGAGACGTATATCAACGGCGACGGGATGGACAAGCTTCGCTTTATGCTCGGCACGGAGCTGAAAGTCAGTAAGCAGAGCTCCTTCAACGTGGGCTACGTCTTCCAGAGAGGCTACGATGCCGACGACGAGGAGGGCAATAAGCATATCTTAAGTATAGGCTATAAGTTCAAGTTCTGAACAGCATACTGACAGAAACGAAATCGCCTCACATGCGTTAAGCACATGTGAGGCGACTTGCATTCTAAATAAACATTCCCTTTAATAGCGGTTACTTCAGGTTCTTGATTTCCTGAGCAGGACCGTATTCCGGATCGATGGCCAGGATCTTCTCAGCATATTCCTTGGCCTGAGCCTTGTTCTTGCCGATGAGGAAGGCATTCGACATCAGGTAGTGATAGCTGTACTTCAGCATGGTGTTCTCGCTCTTGTCGCGGTCAGCCTTGCCTTCGAGCAGTTCCACAATCTTCAGATAGTCGGGCTTTGCCAGGCTGTTCTTCATCGACGGGTCGAGCTTGTTGTTCATTGTGGCGCACTGATAGGCTGCGTAGATCTGCTGGACAGGATACTGCTCGCCCATCTTGCGGTAGGTTTCAACAGCCTTGCCGATAAGCTCCTTCTTCTTGGCGTCGTCAGCTGAAGCATCTGCATACTTTGAGTAAATCTTGGCCAGACCTTCGATATCGTCCGACTTCTGGTCGGGCTTGCAGGCCAGCATGTCGCTATAGTACTTGATGGCGTTGTCGAAGTTGCCGTCCTGGATGTAGTTGTCGGATACTGCCTTCAGGATGTCCCAGCGCTTGATCATCGACGAGTCGCTCACCAGCTCCAGGGCCTTGTCGTAGTTCTTGTAGGCTTCTGCCTTGTCGTTCAGGGCATTGTAGATCAGAGCGGTGTAATAGTAGTCGTACTCAGAGAATGTGGCACTGTCGGTCTCATTGAAGTACTTGTTGATGTACACCTTTGCTGCCTCGTTGTTGCCCAGCTCGTGGTTAGAGAACATGGCCAGACGGTTGAATGTCGGGTTGCGCGGAACGAGCTTGATACCTGCCTCTGAAGCGCGGAGGGCGTCAGCAAAGTGACCAGTGAAGTAGCTGGCGCGTGCGAACTCGTTGAGCTCGCCTTTGTCAAGCTTGGTGATGTCGGCCTTCATATATGACTCGTAAGCGCCTTTCTCATCGCCTGCCAGCATATAGATGTGAGCTGTGATGGCATCCACGTCCTCATTGGGGCACTGTGCCTTCATCTCCTGCAGCTTGGCGGCAGCCTGGTTGGGGCTGATCTTACGATACACCATGGCCCATTTCTTATAGCCCTCGGGATTCTTTGGGTCGAAGTTGATAGCCTGGTTGTACATGTTGGCAGCCTTACCGCCATCTGTGCCGTAGGCCGACTCAATGTCGCCAAGCAGCATCCAGGCAGGAGCATACGAATACTTGGGCTTCACGGCCAGATTGGCCATCTCGGCACAGGCATGGGCACCAGCGGTGTCCTTCTGCTCATAGAGTGCGCGACCCAGTTTCACCAGGCCCTCAGCGTTCTTCTTGTTCTTCTTCTGAGCAACCTTTACCAACTCTGCCTTGTTAGGGGCGTTATTCTTCACGGCCTGAAGGGCTGCGTTGAGCTCTTCTTCCTGTGCATACGCGGTGGCGCTGAAACCTGCCAGCAACACACCCATTACTACATATTTGATCGTTTTCATAATTCTCTTGTTTTTAAGTTCTACATTGTGTTAATTATCTCTCTCTTATTTGACGTTTCTTTTTCCAAAAAGTTTAATCACTCCTGTTTCACTATCACGTCGCGCACGTTCAGGTTGGCGGTTCGTGGCAGTAGGCCTGCCCTGAGGATGATGCGTTGTCCGCGCGGCAACTGACAATAGTGCGTAAAACTGGTCGGCACGCCGGCTCTCGGCTCGTTGAGCAGGATGTAGATGGTGCGTATCAGGGGATAGTTACCATTGTATAAATAGTATTGATAGGGCTTCCAGCTGTTGTATCTCTTGGCAGAGTCCATTTTGCTGACCCCCATCACGGTGATATTCTTCTTGAAGGTGACATTGGTGGTGTCGCGCTTGTCGTTGAGCCAGTTGCTGCCGATAATGCCCAAGGCATTCTCGTGCTTCTCGACATAGTCGATGACTGCGGCACTGGTCTTCACGGCACCGATGTTCTTGGCACTGAACTGCTGTCCTCCCAGTATGGAGTCCACGCACCAGCGCACTGTGCTCGACAGCGGATTGTCGAACACTACATCGATTTCGCCAAGTTTGCTTTGCGGATAGAGGTCTTTCCACTGGCTCACCTCTCCACGAAGTATCCGTGCGAAGTCCTTCACAGTGATACAGCTGTCGGGATTGGTGTTGTTGACGATGATGGCAAGCCCGTCGTACGCGATGGGTATCGCTCTTGGCATGTAGCGGCGGTCTGTCAGGTTCTTGCGTTCCTTCTCTGTGAAGTTGCGTGTGGTAAACGCCATCCACGTCTCAAGTTTCATCAGTTTCGACACGGCTTCCTGCTCATTGATGTAGAGCGGTGTGATGGTGTCGAGCGTCTGGGTCTGGAAATAGTAGAGCTCTTCGTCGATGATGGGGTAGAAACTCTCATCGGCGCACAGGATGGCCGCCGCTTTCTTGTAGGCCTCCTCCTGTTCAGGATTAGGCTTGTTCCCACAAGCGGAGAACAAGCCTAATAATAGTGTTAATCCAACGAATTTGTTGAATGCGTTCATTTCTGATGGTGCTTACTGGAGTCTGAAGGTTACAGGCACTGTGTACTTTACGCGTACAGCAGAACCGTTCTGCTTACCAGGCTGCCACTTAGGCATGGACTTCACCACGCGGGCGGCTTCCTTGTCGAGTGAGGGGTCAACACTCTTGACCACCTTCACATCGGTAATCGAACCATCACGCTCAACCACGAATGTTACGATCACGCGGCCCTGCACACCATTCTCCTCAGCAACTACCGGGTACTTGATGTTCTTGGCCAGGTATTCAAGCAGAGCTGCCTGTCCGCCGGGGAACTGAGGCATTTCCTCTACCACGTCGAATACCTTCGTCTCTTCCACCTTCGGGGGCTCGGGCTCAGCAATCACTTCCTTTGCCTTGAGCACCTCGCCGGCGGCCTCGTCGTTACCTTCCACGTTGAAGGCACCGATGGCGGTGTTGGTCTCCTGCAGTTCGTCCTGAGACTTGATCTCCTGCTCTTCCTTCACCTCGTCGTCCTTCTTGATTTCAGGCACGGTGAAAGCCACAGAGCTCTTCACGCGCTCAATCTCAATCTTCTCCACTTCGGGCTCATCCTTGCGCTCCACCTTAGCTTCCTTCTTCTCTGCGAGACTCTGCAGCTCCACGTCAGCCTCGATGGCTGCATTCTGTGATGCGATGTAGTTCTCGATAGAAACCTTAGCGATGACGATAGCTGCAATGATGGCGAAACCTACGAACATCGCAATGATGGCCTTCAGGTTACGTACACCAGTGTTCTTGCGCAATTGATAAGCTCCGTAAGACTGGTTCTTACCTTCGAATACAAGGTCGACCCAGCTGTTTTCAATAAGATCTATTTTTGCCATAGTCTTTCTACATTTTTAGGGGTTAATCATTTGACACCAGCCTTCTCAATGAGTGCCTTGTCTTCGTCACTCATCTTGTCGACATTGTCAATGACGTACTTATCAATATTGCTTATCAGCATCTCGTCGAGTGCTGCTACCATGTTAGCATAGGTGGAGGTGTCGAGAGGACGGATGATGACGGTCAGTGTAGGCACTTTCTCGCCGTTGGGCAGTTCACCCTTCTTCAGCTTCTTCAGTTGCTCCTGATACTGCTCGTCGGTCATCTTCGAGTTGTGCTCGTTCTTCTTGGCATCGAGCTCCTTCTTGGCCAGCTTAATCTTGGCAATCGGGTTGATGCCCTCCTCTGTAGTGTGCTCGTTGAGCACCTTCTCAATACCGTCCTTACCGTATGTGGTCTCCTTTACGCAAGAGGGATCGTCGTATTTGGGTAAACCGGCGATGTACCATACCTTGTCGTTGGAACCCAGATAGAGGGTGATGGTATGAGAAGCCTTCGTCACCTGCTTGTCCTGCTCATTCAGGTTCTTCGTGTCATCGTTCGACGGCATGGTCAGCTGCATAGCCTGCGGCTTGGCCAGTGTAGTACACAGCATGAAGAACGTGATCAGAAGCATCATCATGTCTACCATCGGCGTGAAGTTCACGCGGGTATCCATTTTTTTCTGCTTGGATAGATTCTTTTTTGCCATATTCTACTAGTCGTTTAAACGTTTAACATCGAGATTCGTAATGAGCTGGAAGCGGTTCTCGTTCATGTCCTGAAGTTCCGACATCAGCTTCTTGATGGTTCCGTAGGGAGTCTTCGAGTCGCACTTGATGGCGAGCTTGATGTCAGGGTTAGCATCACGGGCCGCTGTGACCCACTCCTGGAATTCGCTCTTGCCTTTCGAGCCGTCTTTGTTCTCGATACTATCGAGCGGCAGACCGAGCTTCTGGACTTCTTCAGCCATCTTCTCCTGTTCGAGTGACAGGTAGCTGGCGAGCTTCGCCATGGGGGCTCCGACCATTGCATCCTCGCGGAAATGCTTTATCTGGTTCTGGTTGAGCTCAACACCAAACTTGTCGGTCATGGCGTCAAGCATAGCCTGCATGTTGTTCTTGTTTTCCGTACCGCAGTAAACGCGTCCCTCTGGGGTCACCAGGATGTTGAGCACGTCCTGCTCCGGAATCTTGAGCTCTGACACGGAGTTAGGCGCAGTGACGGATACTGGTTCTGGCGTCAGGAATGTTGAGGTCAACATGAAGAAGCACAGAAGCAGCGTCATCACGTCTGACATAGGTGTCATGTCAATCCAGATGTCTTTTTTCTGTATCTTAATTTTAGCCATACTAAAACCGATTTAAAGAGTTTTAAAATGGACTAAACATTAAGCCTCGTTGTGGTTAGAATCGTATGTGGCAGCGATTGTGAAACCGATCTCGTCGAGGGCGTATGTCAGCTTGTCGATCTTGTTGGAGAAGAAGTTGTAAACAACAGTAGCAACCCAAGAGGTCAAGATACCAGATGCTGTGTTCACAAGGGCCTCAGAAATACCAGCCGACAGAGCCATAGAGTCAGCACCACCACCGGCAGACAGAGCCTGGAACGATCCGATCATACCGAGCACAGTACCGAACAGAGCGGTCAGTGTACCGAGAGATACGATTGTTGCAACCATAGGCATGTTCATCTGCAGTGTAGGCATCTCAAGCTGTGTAGCCTCCTCGTGAGCCTGCTGGATCTTGGCAATCTTAGCAGCCTTCTTCAGGTGGTCGTCGGTCTCTACAGACTGGTACATGTTGATAGAAGCCATGACAACATTACCTACAGTACCCTGCATCTTGTTGCACAGATCCTTTGCCTTGGCGAAATCCTGAGCCTTGATGGCAGCCTTTACCTCAGCGGTGAACTTGGCGAGGTTCATCTTACCAGAAGCAGTCTTGATTGCGAGGAAGCGCTCGATACCGAGGCAGATCACAGTGAAGAGCAGTGTGAGGATCAGACCTACCACGAAACCTCCCTTATACACGGTACCAAGAAGGTTAGCAGGATGGCCAGAGCGGTCGCCACCAACGAAGTTGTCGGGGTTACCCATCACGAAATACCATACGCCATAACCGGCACAAGCGCAAATAGCAAGAATAATCCATGCTTCTTTCACACCCTGGAAGCCCGATTTTTTAGCTGGGGCTGCAGCTTTTGTTGTTGTTGCCATAATTTGATAATTTTAATTTTTTTAGTTATTTAAAAATTTGAGTTTGTAAATGTTCGATTTGTTTTGACCTCGCAAAGATAGCAAATTTCGTCGTACTAATGCACGAAATAACAACTTTTAACTTCAATTTTATAAATTATCGCAGTTTTGAAACCACTTCTTTGATACGCTTCATCGCTTCTACAATATTTTCATCGCTTGTCGCGTAACTCATTCTGAAGCATTCGGGGTCGCCAAAAGCATCGCCTCCGACGGTGGCCACATGGCCTTTTTCGAGCAGGTACATGGCGAAGTCGGTGGAGTTCCCGATGGTCCTCTCGCCGTCGCTCTTGCCGTAGAAGCTGCTGCACTTCGGGAAGAGGTAGAAAGCGCCCTCAGGCACGTTCACCTCCAGGCCGGGGATGTCCTTTGCCAGTTTGACGATGAGGTCGCGGCGGCGCTCAAAGGCCTGCCGCATTTCCTCCACGCACTCCTGACTGGCGGTGTAGGCGTACTCTGCGGCCTTCTGGCTTACGGAGCACGGGCCGCTGGTGTACTGCCCCTGCAGTTTGTTGCAGCCTTTTACAATCCATTCGGGGGCTGCGATGTAACCGATGCGCCAGCCGGTCATGGCGTAGGCTTTCGATACGCCGTTGACGATGATGGCGCGCTCCTTCATGCCAGGGAACTGTGCTATCGACTCGTGGCGGCCCACGTAGTTGATGTGCTCGTAGATCTCGTCGGCCAGCACGTAGAGGTCGTCATGGCTCAGGATGACATCGGCCAGGGCCTTCAGCTCTTCCTTATTGTAAACGCTGCCGGTGGGGTTGCTCGGTGAGCAGAGGATAAGCATGCGTGTCTTTGGCGTGATGGCTGCCTCTAATTGCTGAGGGGTCATCTTGAAATTCTGGTGAAATCGGACCTCTACGATGACGGGGGTGCCGCCGGCCAGTTTCACCATCTGGGGATAGCTTACCCAGTAGGGAGCGGGTATAATCACTTCCTCACCCTCATTGACGAGCGCCATCACGGTGTTGCACACACTTTGCTTGGCACCGTTGGATACTAAGATTTCGCTGATGCTGTAGTCCAGCCCGTTCTCGTTGCGCAGCTTGGCGGAGATGGCCTTGCGCAGGTCGGGATAGCCAGGTACAGGTGAGTATCTTGAATAATTATCATCGACAGCCTTCTTGGCTGCCTCTTTGATGTGCTCAGGGGTGTTGAAGTCGGGCTCGCCCACACTCATGTTGATCACATCTATGCCTTGTGCCTTCATCTCGGCGCTTTTCTGCGACATCGCCAGTGTGGCAGAGGGAGCCAGGCGCTGCAGACGGTTGGATAATTGTGCCATATATTTATAATTTGCTGCAAAAGTACACAAAAATTTCTTAAAAACGAAAGATTGGCGACGTTTTTTCTTCTTATGCGGCGAAAAACTGTCATTTAGTCGCTATTTCAGGTGTAGCAGATGCCCCATTCGCTGCTGTTTGGTCTTCAGGTAGCGGATGTTGTAGGGGTTTGGCGTCACCTCGATGGGCACGTTCTCGATGATTTCGAGTCCGTAGGCTTCGAGCCCCACGCGCTTCACGGGATTGTTGGTGAGCAGTCGCATCTTGTGTACGCCTAAGTGGCGGAGCATCTGTGCGCCGCAGCCGTAGTCGCGCTCGTCGGGCTTAAAGCCCAGGTGCAGGTTGGCATCTACGGTGTCGAGGCCCTGCTCCTGCAGTTTGTAGGCGGCTATCTTGTTCATCAGGCCGATGCCTCGCCCTTCCTGCTGCATGTAGATGACCACGCCCTTGCCCTCCTTCTCGATGGCCTGCATGGCCTTGTGCAGCTGTTCGCCGCAGTCGCAGCGCTTGCTGCCCAGGATGTCGCCAGTCATGCACGAGGAGTGGACGCGCACCAGCAGGGGCTCGTCTTCCTGCCACTCGCCCTTGATGAGGGCCAGGTGCTCCTGTCCGTTGCTCCGCTGGCGGAAGGGGATAAGGCGGAAGTGGCCGTAGTCGGTGGGCATGTCCACCTCGTCGCCCACCTCGATGAGCGACTCGCGCCGTAGCCTGTAGGCTATCATGTCCTTGATGCTGATAATCTTCATGCCCCATTCCTTGGCCATCGCCAGCAGTTGCGGCAGTCGGGCCATCGTGCCGTCCTCGTTCATGATCTCCATCAGTGCGCCGGCCGGGTAGAGTCCTGCCATGCGGCACAGGTCGATGGCGGCCTCGGTGTGCCCGCTGCGGCGCAGCACGCCGTTGTCCTGTGCATAGAGCGGATTCACGTGGCCGGGCCTGCCGAAGGTCTGCGGGGTGGAGTGGGGGTCGGCCAGTGCCCTGATGGTCTCTGCGCGGTCGTGGGCCGATACGCCTGTGGTGCAGCCTTCGAGCTTATCGACAGTCACGGTGAAGGGCGTGCCGAGCACCGAGGTGTTGTCTTCCACCTGGTGGGGCAGGTCCAGTTGGCGGCAGCGCTCCAGGGTGATGGGGGCGCAGAGCACGCCACGGGCGTTCTTCAGCATGAAGTTCACTTTCTCGGCCGTTATCTTTTCAGCCGCGATAATCAGGTCGCCCTCGTTCTCGCGGTCTTCATCGTCCACCACAATCACAAATTCTCCGGCTCTGAAGTCTTCTATGGCTTCTTCTACCGTATTGAGTCTGAATTCTTCCATATTTTGTCGCTATACCTTATTTATTATTATTGCTGTTTGCCGACTGCTGCCTGCCGAGTTCTGTCAGCCGTGGTATCAGTCTGTCGCTGGTGTGCCTGATGGTGCGCAGGTCCTTGTAGAGCCTCACGCGGTACCTTATCATTCTGATGTAGAAGAACAGGCCTGCGGGCAGGAAGAGGCCTGTCACGATGTTGAGCCACTTCTTGCGGAACGGGCGTGTGTGGGCGCTGGGCGATACGACGGGATAGTTGTTCAGTTCGCTGAGCACTGTCTTGTCGCTGCTGTAGCTGAGGTTCTCGATGGCCACCTCCAGCACCTTGTTGATTTCCTCGATGCGCTGGTCGTCGCCGGCACGGAAGAACACCTTTATCGGGCTGGGCCACATCAGCAGCTTGTGCTCCTTGGAGTAGGCGGTGATTTCCGTGTTGATGTTCTCCAGCATCGTGGCGTCGAGCTGGTAGTCAGGGTCTTCGATAATCACTTCCTTGCGGTAGATGTGGCGCTTGGTGCGCAGACCGAGCACCTTCATGGCTATCTGCTTGTAGAGGTCGAGGTTGAACACCATCGAGTCCTTGTTGGCCTTATAGGTGAAAAAGGCGGCGATGGGCGTGAGTACAGCGGTGGAGATGAACATGCCGAAGCCCACCGTCCACTGGTCGTCGCGCGCCATCCTGTAGCCGGTGTTGTCGAAGATATAGTAGATGATGAACACCAGTACGGAGATAATCACAGGCACACCTAAGCCTCCCTTGCGGATGATGGCGCCTAATGGCGCGCCTATAAAGAAGAAGATGATGCAGGTGAAGGCCAGGGTGAATTTCTTGATGGCCTCGGCATAGTGGGTTCTTACCCGCTTGTGCAGGGCCTCGGCGTAGGTCGATTTCATCTCCACGTCGGTCATCGACATCTGGATGTTGTTCAGCGCGCTTCTTACGGCCACCTGCTTGTCGGCGTTGCTCAGCCGTGCGAACAGAGTGTCGTAGTTCGCTTTGCCAGAGGCCACCTCCTTGATGGCTTTCAGCGAGTCGTCCTTGCCTATCAGCGGCCGTCGCAGGCTGTAGCGCATGGCCTCGGCGTAGAAGGCGTGGCCCACGCTGTCGTTGAATTCCTTGATGGAGTCGAGGTCGTGGAGGATGGCGTCTAAGTTTTTGGCGCGCGCGTCGCTGGAGATCTCGTTGGCGTCGGCCAGGTTGAAGCCGCCGTCAAATTCGAGCAGGATGCGCTTCGTGGCGAAGGTCTCGCGCCGGTAGGGCACGGCGGCGCTGTTGGCCAGGTCCTGTGAGCGCATGTTCTCAAACCACTCTCCGCTATGGAGGGTCAGCAGCAGGTGCTTCTTCTCCGCCGTTGACTGCATCATGCCTGAGTCGGCCAGGATAATGGCGGCATCCTCGTAGCTGCCCGTCATGCGGTAGATCATGATGCCGTAGAGCATGCCGGTCTTGAGGTCTTTCTTCTGCACGTAGATGTTGTTGCCCGATATGCCGTTGTAGAAGCGGCCCTCAGGAATCTCCAGCTCCGGGCTTTTCTGCTTCATCGAGAGCAGCAGCTGGTAGAACGACTGGTTGGCCTGCGGGCCCACCACATTCTGGAAGTAGAATGACACGCCGGCCGTCAGCAGGGCGATGACTATCAGCGAGCGGAAGGTCTGCATCAGTGATATGCCGGCGGCCTTGATGGCGGTAAGCTCGCTGCTCTCACCCAGGTTGCCGAAGGTGATGAGCGACGACAGGAGAATGGCCAGGGGGAAGGCCTGGGGCATCAGCATCAGGCCCATATACCACAGGAATTGTGCCATGATATCCACCGTGAGGCCTTTGCCGATGAAGTCATCGACATAGCGCCACAGAAACTGCATCATCAGCACAAACTGGCAGATGAAGAACGTTCCTACGAAAAGCAGTCCGAACTGCTTGACGATAAAGATGTCTAATTTCTTAATGCGAAACATCGCTGTTTTCTATTTGGCTGCAAAATTACAAAAAAAGAAATGAAAAGCGGTGAAGGAATACTAAAAAAACGTTATTTCGCCTCAAAAGTGCGAAAAAACAGCAAAAAACAAAATATTTTGCCGAAAAGTTTTGGTAGTTCCGAAAAAAGTCGTACCTTTGCACCCGCTTAACAGAAATGATGGCGGGATAGCTCAGCTGGTTAGAGCGCATGATTCATAATCATGAGGTCGCCGGTTCAATCCCGGCTCCCGCTACAAATAAAAGAGCTTAA
>Ga0326511_10004268_pt1 | contig 11436 bp, 14 predicted proteins | sample 0_2496_0518_D_FD_203701 | JGI IMG/M metagenome (GOLD analysis project Ga0326511, IMG submission 203701) | Bovine rumen microbial communities from UC Davis, California, United States - 0_2496_0518 | ecosystem: Host-associated > Mammals > Digestive system > Stomach > Rumen | place: USA...
GTTGAACAAGAATCTCAGAAATATAAAACACCGAAAGATAAAACATTTCAGAAATGGAGATTAAAGAGCATCATTGTAAATGGTTATTTCTATGATTCTTATGATGATGCACTTGATTCTATTGATAATCAATTGGAAGAATATTCAATAAAACTTGCAAAGAAATAGAGGAACTTTAAAATGCCTGATTGTATTGTAAAAGTAAAGAAACTCAGAGAAAATTCAAAGATGTTGTTTAAAGCAACACCTGATTCTGCTTGCTATGATGTTTATGCTTGCCTAGATGGACTAGAAAGTGTTACCATTTGTCCAAATCAATCTGTGAAAATCGGAATTGGTCTTGCATTTAAAATTGAACCTGGTTGGTGTGGATTGGTTTATGCTAGAAGCGGAATGGCAAGTAAGTACAAATTATCTCCAAGCAATTCTGTAGGTGTACTAGACGCTGACTACACCGGAGAAGTCATTGTAGATTTATTCAATGAAGGAATAGTGACACGAACTGTCCATGACGGAGATCGAATCGCTCAGATTATGTTTGTCCCTGTTTATTCAGTTGAGTTCATGGAAGTAAATGAACTTGATGATACTGTTCGTGGCAGCGGTGGATTTGGTTCTACGGGAATGAACTAAAATTGTGCATATTGCACAATTAGGTCTGTGTTTATCCTAGACCTAAAACAACACTTACTATACAAAATAGCCAAAGGATTATCTTAACAATGGATGAAAGAATTAAGAAGGTAACGGAATATTACGAAAAGGAATTTCCAAAGGAACTTCCAGTTGCTAAGTCATTGGAAACAAAATTACATGATTTCTACAATGAATATGGTGAATTATTAAAGAAAATGAGTAAAACTCTTTCAGATCTTGTCGAAGAATGCTATACCACATATTCCAGAATTGACAATGAAACATATTCCCTTGATACATCGATGAGTGAACTTGAATTTGATGAATCAATTAGTGATGAAGATTATGAAATTGCAAGTAAATCATGGAACAACATCGTAGGTCTTATGAATTTCATTGATGACATGAAAGACTATTGTGCAAGAACTTCATCTGATTTGGAAGACATCGGTCACTGGGATGAATCATTTTTAAGAGTGAATGGTTATATCAATGAAAATGATTGATTGTGTCACATTCTCATTGAATAGTCAATAGTATTGTAAAAATTTATACAATACTATTGACTTTTTTCTTGTTTCCGTATATAATAAGTGTTGAAAGTGAGGTGCTTATTATGATTATTGAAATGAAACAACTTCCGAATAATAAAAACACTCGTGTTCAAGGCGGTCAGAAAGGTCAGATTCTTCGAGATATTGAAGATGCTGTATCCCGTGGAATTACACAGTTTGAATTAGTTGATGACTGTTATAACTATAAGTATCTTTCCGGATATGTACGTGAGGTACTTGATCGTTATTATGTGAGAAACTATATAAGACCATCTTGGAAAAAGTATGATCTGGAACTGAGATCAAAGTACAAAGATACAAGGGGTGGAAGTTATTTTAACTTATACTCAGAAACTTCATTGGCAAGTAAATTTTATAAAGTTACTACAATGAAAGATGAAGAACTTGGTAGAACCAGGGTCTTTGTAACATTGATGTTTTCTGAAGAGTTGTTGGAGACAGAATTAAAACATGCACAGTTGTCTGAGGAAAACAAGCATTTAGAGTTTCTGAAGAAATACTATCCGGATGAGCTGGAGAGAATTAAATGAAAGTAAAAAATTTGATGGACTTATATGTTCCTGCGGAACAATCATTTGAGTTTGAACCGACATCTTGTACAGAACTTTCCTATGAAGAATACATACCTGCAAAGTATGTTGGTAGGTCAAGCTGCGGATTTAAACATGATCATAAATACCTTGTAAAAATGCTTCAAAAGGAATCTGGTTCCTATGGAATAACGGTTCATGCAATTAAGGATGATAACGGAAATGACATTGATATTCAGATTCGTTTCAGCAATATTTCAAGTGCAAATACATTTTTCAAAATTTGAAAGGGGATTCTTATGATCAATCAGAAGTTACAGGAAGAACTTGTTCGTGAAGCCGAAGTTATCAAAAACATCTTAAAGTCATATGGTGAGACAAATATGCTTAGTCTTGCCATTGATTTGAAAAGTTGCGAATATGTTTCATTTTTCATTACGAATGATAATGATGAGTATATTGTCAAATACACAGATTTCGGTGATCCCGAATCAGAAAGTGAGGAATAACAAATGAAAGAATTTGAATCTGATAGTTTATGTAATGCCAGTGGTAGGTACTTAGGTTGTCCTATCTGTGGTGAAAGATCTTGGTTGAAATTACGTAAAATGGTTACATTCGATTTCAACAAGACTGATAAGATGACATACTATTCCATTCATTGCGAACAGTGTAAATTAACCTTCGGTGAAGTTGATGGTGAACCTGTTTATGAAAGTGAAAGTGATCTTTTGGCAGATTGGAATCGGAGAAAATACTGATGAAAAAATATATAAAAGGTACAAAAGAAGAATGTCGTGGTGTGTTTTGGATTATTGATGGTGAATTATATGCCTATCAATTTTATGCAAATAATCCAATTTATATGGATTCATTAGATATGCAAACATATAATCATAAACGACTTTGGGAACTTCTAAAACCAAAGAATCATGATTTTGATTACTATCCAAGAGGTCGTGTCGATTTCAAATCTGACGGAACTCCGATCATCTACATGAATCCGAATATTGATGAATCCATGATTCCAGAAATTAAATCTGAATTCGGTTTGAGAAAAGATCCGATTATTCACTATGATTACAGTGACCACTATAAATGTCATTTGGATGATGGTTATAATGGAAGATAATTTTTTAGAAAGGTTGGATATATAAAAATGGGCTATAGAAGTGTTGAAGCCGCAAAGGAATATCATCAGAAGTATTATGAAGAAGTAACTAAGAAGAAGCGTCACGGAGAACCTGGTCAGGTTAATTGGAGTGGTCGTAAGTGGAAAAATATGTCACATAGTAATTCTTTCTATGAAAAAGTTATGGAACTTGCGATCAATAAAAATTTATCTCACAAGGAACTTGCGGAACTTTCAGGTATTCCGGATGTAACATTAAGAAATTATATTTCTCTAAGGAGCAGTACAATTCCTGTAACTGCATTTTACAAATTAAGTAAAGCATTAGATATTAGTATGGAAGATCTGTATGCATCTTATCAGGCTGCTTGTGATCAGAGGAATTATTCCATTGATTCTGAAATTGTTGAATAATAATTTGCAAAAATGTGTTGACAAATTGATAAAATCCGTATATAATCTAAGATAGTTAGAAAACTTGAATCTACGGGGGAAATCACAGTGACAAAGCGGCAGATTGAAAAAACATACGGTGTCAAGGTAGTCGAAAATGGCTACTACAGTTACTTTGGAAACTACGTGAAACTTTATGACATTTATTCTGCCGATGGTTGTCGGTGGGATGTCGGGTTCAAAACCATTAAAGCTGTTGAAGCAGAATGCAAAGAATGGTCGATGCAACTCAGATCAATAAAAAATTCTGTGGCTAGAGGATGGATCTGATGGCTTTTATCAACATATCTGATATTCCTTATGGATCTTCTAAGAAGCATTCCACTGAATGTACTGTAAAACAGAACACAGAAACATTCAGTGGAACTGCTACGGATTTGTGTAAAAGAATACTAGAGCGATCTTGTGAATATTGTAAATTAACTTGTATTGAAATGGAATCGGAGTACCTATTCTACCGATATGAAGATAAACAACATAAGCACCCTATTTACCATGGTAAGGATGCATTGCTTGATAAGATTTTTGTAGAATTTATCAAAAAGAACACAAATACAAGTGATACAATTATTGTTATATCATCATATCTGAATAACTTAAAACATTAAATATATTTGGAAGTGTGACTTCCATTAAATAATCGAAAGGAATTGAAATTTACAATGAAAAGACTTGTTAAGTGTTCTAAAAAGCCTGTTAAAGCTGCAACAACTTGGAGAGTTTTTATGGACTATGATGATGAGTTTGGAACAACCACTATATCCAAGAAATTCACTGGGACTAGGCGTGAGCTTTTGGACTACATAAATGATTTGGATAAGAATACTGATTATTACAACATCTATGTAGAGGAACCATATGGTTATGAAGATGGTGAAACCTTAGATGATCTGTATGCATCTAAGGATATTTATGGTGCAGTATCCGGTGATATGACCATTGAAGAGTTTATGCAGAATATCCGTGATCTTTATGCTAAGTATTTCCCGAATAGCACTTGTCAGGTTAAATTAGTAAAATCACTTGGAACTTCCCTTTGGATTGATTGTTATCTTGCAAAAGATGCTTCTGAGTGTGAGAATAATATCACAGGAAATGATATGTTTCATGTAAGTTTCTGGTTCCCTAATGATTTTGAAGGACTTACAAAAGACGATCCAGTTCCAAATGATCTTACTATGGACGTTTCAGAGAAAACTATTAAAACTGCACCTGAAAACAGATATATGGCATTTGGTAGGGAAACACTTCCTTTCAGAAAAGCAAAAGGAACACCAGATAAGATTCTGAAGACACTTGATAAATATTTCAAGACTTTGCATGATACTACCGAAAAACTTGTTGAAGAAGATAGACTTCCATATAAGGATCGTGGAGTACAGAATGAGGAATTTGTAAAGTCTAAGTTGTGATTTTTGTTAAAATTATAGGAATGTATGAATCTATTAAATTCTACATATCATAGAATTTTTGATTAAAGAAAGGAGATTTACTTATGGAAAAACTTACAGGTACATTTGTACAAATTTATGACCTTGATGTTTGGGGTAACGAAGAAGATGGTTATGAGGTAAATGATGTTTACAAAGGTGACATCTTTGAAGTTCCTACGAACTACAATGAAAATGATATTTTCGATCTTTTAAAGTCCCAGGGATTCTTAAAGAATTATGTACAGAAAGATGATATTGAAATTGATATGAATGAAGATTTTACAGAAATCTTTGATGCACTTTCCGGGGAACCTTTGTGGCAGATTTGGGATATCAAGAATGATGAAGTTCTGTGGAATGCAAAGAATGTTACAAATGTTTATAATCTTGATGGTGACAGACTTATTACTTGGAAGGATGGAACATTTGAGTTTGGTGGAGTGTAATTGACACAATTACATTGCCGGTGGTAAAATAAGGTTGTGAAGTTGAAAAACTTTGCAACCTTATATTATATGTAGAAAACCCAAAAAACTTTTTTGTGGAAAGGAAAATTGAATATTATGGCTATTACAGAAAAAGTACAGTTACTTGGTGCAGGACTTTACAAAGACATTCCTGAAATTTTGACTTTGAAAAGTCTTCCGACTGCAAGTGAGTTGGATTATGTAAGCTCAGAGGATTTCCAGCAAACTATGCTGACTAAGATTCTTCCGCAGGCAGTAGAAGAGAAAATTGATTTCAGAAAATTACTGGACATTGATTATTCTTGGATTTGCAGAGCATTAAGAATTTTAAATTATGGTCCTTATTACACAACCAATTCAATCTTTTGTCCTAAGTGCGGAGTAGTTTCCGGTGAATATCGTGTAGATCTTAGAAGTATAGAAGTAAAAACGCTCCCGGAAGGATTTACAAATGATGTTGTAATCAGTAAAGATGAATTTATTGATTTTGACGAAGACATTCATTTGCATTTGCTCCGGGTTGGTGAAGTTCTTGACATTCAGAATCAGAAAATTGCAAGGGAATTGAAGATTAAATCAAATTCTACGAGTGAACAGAATGAAGAACTTTTGGTGATTTGTCAGATGATCCATGCAATCGGTCAGAATAAAGGACTTACTTCCATGGAAGTTTATCAGACAATCCAGAATAAGTTTTCACCTGCTGATTATAAGATTCTGAAAGAAGTTGCAAGGGAACTTACCGATTATGGTCTTCGTGTAGGTGGTAATTGTACATGTCCTAAGTGTGGATCAGAAGAAGCTGGATTCTTTGCATTGCAAGATGACAAATTTTTTCGTCCGACCTTGGGAGATTTACGGGAATGGAAACGATCTAAAAATTCAAAACCAACAGATGACTTATGATGAAGTACGTAAGAAGTTATATGAAACTATAATTGATGAAGTAATGTTCATAGCAAGGGCATCTGAAGGAGCAGTAACCGCAGATTGGATAATGGAACAGCCTATATTTATTCGCAAAAAGTACGTGGAAAGTTTTACAAAGGAACTGAAAGAACGTGAAGATCGGATGAATAAACCGGCTTCTCCAAATCGGTGATTTGTGTTTATTTTTGGGGCTGAATATTAAATTCAGTCCCATTATTTTTTAGGCAGGTGATTATAATGGCAGAAAATGGAAATAATCAATCAGACATTGTTAGGATCATCGATCAACAGTTAAATGGACCTATTGGTGATTTACAGAAATCTATTGAGAATTTGACTAATGCAGTTAATGGATTTGATCCTACAAAAACATCTCAATCATCTGCGAAATTATTCCGCAGTTCCAATCGAAATCGTTCTGCTGGTAGGAGTGGTTCTCGTAGTTATGGTGGCATTTTAGATGAATTTGAAAATGGATTTCGTGATGAATTACAATCTGCTTTAAAATCATCATCTGTTGGAAAACGAATTTCAAAAAATTTGAATAAACTTGCCGATCAGGTTGGTGTAGATGTTAAAGATATACCAGGAAAATTTGCAAATTCAGTAGGTTCTAATTTACTGAAGAATATAAAAAATTCAGGTGCTGGAAAAGCAGTATCTGAAATGGCAACCAAGGTTGGAAATGGTATTTTAAGTAAGTTTGCTCCTGGACTTGAAGCTGCACTTGCAAGTGGTGGTGGAGCCGCCGCATTTGAAGCTGCGGCTGCATCAGTTGCATCAGCATTACCACCACTTGCAATAGCACTTGTTGTACTCGGACCTACCATAAAGCAAGCTGTAGGCGATTTAAAGATGCTTTCTGATGATGTTTTGCCGTTGTTAAAACTTGGATTTGGTAAATTATTTAAAATTGTAACTGATATTGCACTCGGTCCAGGTGTTGTGTTGGTTCGTGAAGTGACACATATTGCAGCACATTTGGTTGACTGGTTTAAACCATTTCAAGCATTTGAAACACTTGGTAAGGTAGGGGATGATATAAAGAACCTATTTTCCATATTTAAAGCACTTGGAAATAGATTCTATGATGAACAGTCTAAGAATTTACAATATCAACAAGAACGAATTAAAAAGGATATTGAAACCATTGTAAGACAACCATTTGAAATTTTAATGGAGGCTGCAAAGACTGTTCAGAGTGCATGGGATCAGAACCTCAAAGTGATCGCATCTACTCAACAGTATTCAAAAGCTGGTGTTCAATCCCTTATGACACGTTATGCAGATAGACTTTCTAGGGAAGGTTTATCTTCATATATTTCCGGTGCGGATCTAACTTCAAATCTTACCAAAGTTCTCCAAGCAGGTTTAAGTGGTGCGGTTGCAGAAGAATTTGCCTATATTGCTACAAAGTTAAATGCTGCAATTCCTACTCAGGATTTCTTTGGATATGTGGAAGATTATACAGTTGTATTTAATGCTGCGGTTCGTAGTGGTAAGTCCGAAGTAGAAGCACTTAAAATTGCAAATAAATCTTTGGAAGATTTTGCAAGTAATGCATTATATGCGAGTCGAGTATTAAATAATGGTGCCACTACAAGTTTATCTAGTTGGGAAAATCTTTACAAGAGTTCTGTTCAGATTGCACAAGCTGCAAAGGTAAGCAATGTTTCTGAAATTTCTTCCGCACTTACTGCGGTTCAGGGATATGTAGGATCTATTGCACCTGATCTTGCAAGTTCCATCACTGATGCAGTTGTAAAACTTGCAACCGGTGGAAATGATAGTTCTATTGTAGCACTCAGATCCTTATGGGGTGGTAATGCAAGTAATACAGAATTCTTAAAAGGATTTGTACAGAATCCAAGACTTGCACTTGAAAAGATATTCACAAAACTAGGTGAAATGTTTACTGATTCTTCAGATGCTTATATGGAAAAGGCTGAAGGGTATGCAGATCTTTTTGGATTATCTGCGGAAGCATTTCAAAGAGTTGATTGGCAAGCACTTGGAAAAGCAGTCCTTGATATGGCAGATGGAAGTAGTGAGTATCGTAAGAATGTAAAATTACTTACTTCCGGTCAGACGACTCTTACAAAAGAGCAGCTTGCAAATGAACAGATTAACAAATATTTGCTTGACCAAGGTCTTTCCTATGTTCTTGATAATGAAGTAGCGAGAGCAGTTCAACAACATATGTGGGATGAACAGATTGCAAGAGAATTACAAGCATCTACCTATGGAGTTGAACTTACTGGTGCCGCACTTACATTGTTGGAAGATCTGAAACAATTTGCTCAGCAGATATTTGAATGGATGAATCCACTTGGAAAAGTGGATAGAATGGCTGAGGATATTCTTTTCACTGTTGAAGAATCATTACTTCAAAGACAGGATTTAAAACAGATTTTAGCAAAACAAAAAGTCGGTGCCGGTAATGCAAAAGAATTATATGGTCTTATGACCACCGGTGCTGATTTAGACCTTATAGGTGATTACTATAGTTTAATTGGTGTGCAATCCGCTTCTAGTGTTGCAAAAAGTATTACCGAACAGAAACTTGATTCATTAGGAGTCGGACGTGGTGGTCTTCGGAATAAAAATGTACGTGATTCACAGTGGGGTAGTACAAATTCATTTGAGGTAAATAAAAGTCTTGTACGTAAATTGAATTCTTTTGTAGAGGATATACCTGTAATTGGATCTGCAATAAGTAGTTTTCAAGATTGGGTGGAATCTGCGGGATTTGATGTACATGGTGCATTATCCGCAGCAGGAAAGACTGAGGATGATTTACGACGTATCTATGAAAATCAACAGTTTGCATATACACTTGAACAACAAAGAGAACGTCAGAATCAAGAAGCATCATTTTATAAGAATGGTAGCAGTTTCTTTGAAACATCTTGGAATAGTTATGTAAATCAACAGACTACTCAGTGGAATGGGATGTATTCAAGAGTTGATACTCTTACGGATATTATAAAGGATTATGTGACTTCATTCTCTGATTATTTTATCAATCATTCTGTATATAACAAAGCATACAGTTATGCGGATGTTGAAAGAATTCGTCAGGCAGAAAAGAACGAAACCGGAGATGCGATCCTTACACTTGCAGAAGCCTTAACTGCAAATTCAACGGATCTTTCTGATCCTATGGTACAGACAAACACTTTACTTGCAAAAATATTGTTAGTAGCAACTACAATTATGCAACAAAGTGGAAATTCAAATCAACTTACACTTCCAGATACATTGACTGGAATGGCAATGGGTGGTAGATAACATCTACCACCTTGTATATAAATAAGAAAGATTTTTCGGAGGTATTCTGATGAACATTACAGCTTTTACTGTTCATGATACTAACATTTTTCCAATTAGTAATAGCCATTCAGGAGGTCAGTTACTTTCTGAGTTTAACATCAGATCAAGAGAAAGTGTTGGGACTGATCCAAATGTCACCTATCATATTGGACCTTCCTACACACATTCTATGAATGATTTTGCAGTAACTTTGGCAGTTGACGGATCTAATACAGTTATCAGTTCAAGTTCCATCATCCTTACCGAAGGTCGTGCCTTAGTAAATGGTCATTACATTGAATCACTTGTACCGATTACAATTGATTTAAGTATATTAAATGCAAGCCTTCAACAAGAGGATTTACCTATTTTGAAGGGTAAACTTTGTATCGGTTTGAGAGCTATGTATAGCACTGAATCTACCATGAGCGGTGCTATGCTTACTGAAAGTGTTGACGGTGTTTATCAAGGAATTCAGATTGTAATTCTTCCGAAAGATGGTGCAGTCGGTGAGAAATTCACACTTCCTTCCGATTCACCTGATGACGAAATGAGTGTAACTGCCCATTTGAAGTTGGCAGAATTTACATTTGAAAATGGTACTGTCACAAATATTATCCCAAATGAAGATAAGATAAGTGTTGTATCCGCAGAACGTATTTCAAGTGTAACAAACTTTATTTCCGATATTTATGTAAAGAAAACAGGTCTTGATCCATGGAAGTTATATACTTATTCTGGTAGAAGTTCGGATACAGAGTATGATTCTTGGTGTGATTCCATGGATAGCCTTATGATTTGGGATAATGATCCACATCCGGTTCAAGGTGCTCCAAATGGTATCAATTCCGCTGCCTTTTTATATGACTATTCCAATGATAAGGTAGTATTGCAGATTCCACATAAACAACCTGATGGCGGTATTTATGGTTCTAATGATGAACAGTGGCATTATGAAGATAAGATTTTGAATCTTCCATCCGCAAATTATGGTAGTGGAACCGGTGGTGTTGTAACAAAATCTTACACTAATTCAATCCGTGAGATTGATCGAAAGATTCAGAATTTCTATAATCTTCCGAATGGTAAGATGCGTTATTATTATGATGGAGTTCTTACAGAAAAGGCGAAGGCTGATACATTCCCTAAGTTGTATGAAAATATAGCATGGGTACCAGGAGATTATGTATTAGTCAGTCAAGATGCAACAGTTTCAGACACATTGCCGAACATAATTGATACTGACTCCACAGTTGACACTACTTCTGTTTATGGAAGATATCCGTCAACTATGTATGTAATTCTTCCGCCGAGAGTTGCTGCAAATGGAATTTCCTATGTTGAATCAACAACAAATCCAAATGAAGTTCCATCAAGTCTTGTTGACGGTACTTTAATAGGAAGGTACACATTTACTGGAACAAGTTATGACTACAATAATATTCCATACGTTTCTGGATTACTTGGAATCGAATCTGGTAATTATAGAGGTACGGTTAATAAGGATTATTTTGTAGTTACCTGGGAAAATACAACGAACAACGTTACAACTATAAATTATTATTTCTATAAGGTTACTGCAAATAATGGGTTTATGGAATTTGCTAGTGATCCTATATTTGTAACTGGTGCAATTCCATTTGCACAGGAAAATATGGTTGGTGGTTTCTTAAATGTTCCGTCAGATGCATTAGGTGGTGGCTATATCTATCGTGATGAATATGGACATTTAAGACTTGCAGACTATCAGTATTTAGCATCCGGCATACTTGCATACCAACTTGGTCAAGATTATAGAATTTCCGGTACGATTACAGAAATTCAGAATTTCCTTGATCAGTATGTAAATGATCGTGTTGCATTTCCGAATTCAACTCAGTTGATGAATTATAGGAAATATAACCGTGATAATGGTACAAATGAATCACCGAAAAATATTCATATCTACATTGATATTCCGGAAACAGA
>Ga0326511_10004269_pt1 | contig 11434 bp, 5 predicted proteins | sample 0_2496_0518_D_FD_203701 | JGI IMG/M metagenome (GOLD analysis project Ga0326511, IMG submission 203701) | Bovine rumen microbial communities from UC Davis, California, United States - 0_2496_0518 | ecosystem: Host-associated > Mammals > Digestive system > Stomach > Rumen | place: USA: California...
GAAGTGGAGCGTCAGCATGCGCTTATAGCCCAACAGCAGGCCGTTGCCTCTGAGCGTCGGGCTCAAGAGGCCCGTCAGGTGGCCGAGAGCGAGCGGCTGACGGCAGAGTGGCAGCGCATGCAAGCAGAGTTGTCGAAGCGCGTGGCCGACACCCTCACCTACCGTGCCTTAGGGCGCTCCTTAGGCTCACTGTCTTCAATACAGGCGCAGTCGGGGAATACCGATTTGGCCAACCTTCTGGCCTATGCATCTTATGAATATACGTCGCGCTATAGCGGTGACGTGTATTATCCGGCAGTACTCAGGGCCGTGACGCAGAGCAGTCAGAGCAAGCGCACATGGTCGATGCATTCGGGCATGCTCACTAACATTGCCTCTCTGCCTGGCAGCAGCGACCGTCTGGTAACCATCAGCACCTTCGGCGAGGTGATGTCTCATCAGATACATGACGACGGTCAGCTCAGCAGTAAGGTGCTCGTGAGAAATAGCGATTACGACTTCCGCGACGTCCACGTCGTCAGCGACGGCACTGTCTACGCTCTCAGTCGCAGCGGCCATCTGGTGATATGCCATATTGACGGCGGCAGGTTGCGGGTTATAGCCTTGCCGCACATGGACCACCCGCTGGCCCTCAGCCCCCTGGGTGGCGAACTGGTCATCGTGGGTGAGCATGCCGTGTCGCTGTTTAACCTCTCTACTAACAGCGTAACGGCTCATCGTGTGTTAGACTATCAGGTGACTTTCTGCTCACGCTCAGACAACTCTCCACTGTTGTTCGACGACAAGGGCAACATGCACCTTCTCAAAACTTTTGATGCCGACATTTCGCGGCCAGTGCCCGTCAGTGGCACTGTGACGGCCTTTGCCGAATCGAAGAACACCGGCATGAGTGCCTACGGCATGAGCGACGGTGTGATTAACCTAATCAACGGCCACGAAGGCAAGGTCACCCGTCTTGTAGGCCATCAGTCACGCATCTCCAGGGTTCGTATCAATGGCAAGCGGCTTTACTCGGCCAGCTACGACGGCACCTTACGCCAGTGGATGACCAACGGCGAGAAGATTGACCCCGTGACGCTGCTGGAGTTAGAGCAGTGGCTCATTAACTTCACCTTCGACGGCAGCAAGCACAACATCTGCGTCGGCGACCGTGACGGCAACCTCTCCATGACGCTCATGTCTGTGCCTACGATGGTAGAGCGGATACGCCGCAAGCTGAAGCGGGACTTCACCGAAGAGGAGTGGACATATTATATAGGTAACAAGATTCCCTACGAATCATTCTATAGTCAAGGCGGAAAGGAGGTGGCCCCATGAGACAACAGCTCCTGACCGCGGTCTTACTGCTATGGTGCGCCACACTGACGTGGGGGCAGGGCGTGCCCTTTATCCGCAATTTCTCGCGAACCGAATATCATGGCAACAGTCTGAACTACGACATAGAGATAGGCCACGACGGCACCGTGTTTATAGCCAATTTCGAAGGTGTGCTCTATTACGACGGCGTAGAGTGGCGCGTCATCTACACACCGGGCATCACACGCATCACGGTGATTTTCCGCGACAGCGAGGACGTGTTGTGGGTGGGCGGTTATGATTTCTTCGGACGTATCGTCACCAAGGCTAACGGCGAGTTAGGGCTGGAGAGCATTGCCGATGCCAAACTGTTTCATGGAGAGGTGCTCGAAATCTGGGAGCAGGACGGCATCCGGTTCCTGGTGAGCGATGGCAATCTCTTTTATCTTAAAGACGGCAAGGTGACGTTAGCCGAGAAGGTGGGCGACAATCTGGAGAACTTAGACATGTTGGCCGTTATCCAGACAGACTCCTTAGACAAGTGCCATGTCGTAATGTCGAAGAAAGATATCATTCAAGAGGAGCCCATAGAGCATGGACAGCATGCCATAGTAACCAAGAATCATGGCTTCTTCGTCACCGATGCTCAAGGGAAACGTCTGTACAGCATCACCGAGGACAACGGGCTTTGCTCCGATAATATCAGCTACGTGGCCTACAATGGCAACGGCATGCTATGGGGCGCTACGGAGAATGGTTTGTTCTGCGCCGCCGTTCAGTCGGCATTCATGCGGTTCACGGCCAACGAAGGTCTACGTGGCGCCGTACAGTGTATTACCCTGTATGACGGTCACATCTATGCAGGCACCATTGACGGACTGTTTCGACTCTCTGGCAACCGCTTTGAGCCCGTAGCCGGTGTGGGCTACGGCTGCTGGCAACTCTGTAACACCAGTCACGGCTTGCTCGCAGCCACGGCTAACGGCGTCTACTGTCTGTCGCCAGTGGGTGGGGTGCGCCAGTTGACGGGAAGCACCGCCATGTCGCTGTTCGTCGACGATGACGGATTCTATACAGGCAGCCTCGATGCACTGCACTACATCTCCTGGAGCACGCTGCAAGAGCAGGTGGTGGTTAAGCACGAGAAGGTGACCAAGATTCTCAGAGACGGCGAGGGCACGCTGTGGATTTGCAACCTCTATGGCGAGGTGATGTGCAAGAAGCGGGGCTCCGACACCTTTGTACCCTATCAGAGCGATGGCGGCAAGACCATGTCAACCATCGTACCCTATGACAACCGCGTAGAGGTGGTCACCGTCGACGATTCCAAGCCTTTTGCTTATCCGCTGTGCACTTATCTCAACCGTGCCGGCGTGCTGTGGCTCACTAATAGCGAGGGCAAGAAGCTCTACCGCTGGCACGACGGAGAGCGCCTCCACGACATCAACGAGCTGCTGGCACCATTATCTGACGTAGCTGTGAGAACCCTCTATCAGAATGAGAACCAGCTGTGGATAGGCACCGACAACGGCGTAATAGTGCTCAATTTAGCCTCCAAGGACTCTCTGCTGCGTAACCCCCATTCGCAGCTGCGCTTCCGCTCCGTAGTGCTCAATGGCGACAGCATCCTTTGGGGCGGCTATGGCAACATGCCCAGGAAGCTGCCACAGCTGTCAACAACCGACCGCAACCTGCGCTTCACTTTCGCCGTTGACTACGTGTCGATGGTTGGCAAGACCTTGTATCGTTACAAGCTCAACAACCAGAGTTGGAGTGCGTGGAGTGAAGATCAGGATGCAGAGTTTTTGGGACTCTCGTCAGGGGAGTACACCATCACCATCCAGGCGCTGCTGGCTAATGGCCATACCACCGATGAGGTATCGATGGAATTCTTTATCCCCCAGCCCTTCTATCTTAGGTGGTATATGAACGTCATCTACGTATTGCTCATGGCGCTGCTGATTTATGCACTGATGCGCTACCGTCTGATTCGTCTGGAGAAGGAGAAACAGCGACTGGAAAGCATCGTCCAGGAGCGCACGGCCGAGGTGGTAAGCCAGAAAGACGAGATAGAGCAGAAGTCGGTGAGTCTGGAGAAAGCCCTCGCCGAGCTTCACGACGCTCAGGGCGAACTGATCCGCCAGGAGAAGATGGCCACCGTGGGTAAGCTCACACAGGGACTCATTGACCGCATCCTCAACCCGCTGAACTATATCAACAATTTCTCGAAGCTCTCCGAGGGTCTTGTCCAAGACGTGGAGGCCAACATCGAGGACGAGAAGGAGGCCATGAGCGCCGAGAATTACGAAGACACGATGGACGTGCTGGGCATGCTACGCGGCAATCTGCAGAAGGTTGGCGAGCACGGCCAGCACACCACGCGCACGCTGAAGGCCATGGAGGAGATGCTCAAGGACCGCTCCGGCGGCATCACCACCATCGACATTGTTGCCCTATTGCAGCAGAACCTGGACATGCTCAACACCTATTTCGCCAAGGACATCAGCGCCGCCCATATCCAGACATCGTTCGACAGCGCCGTGATATTCCTGCCCGTCAATGCCAATGCCGAGCAGCTCAGCAAAACATTCATGAGCCTGCTGGCCAACTCTGTCTACGCCGTCATGAAGAAAGCCCAGCGTACCAGCTTCGTGCCCGTGGTGAAAATAACGGCCACCAGCGACGGGCAGCAGGCAACCATCACATTCTACGACAATGGCATAGGCATCGAGGAGACCATCATCAACAAGGTCTTCGACCCCTTCTTCACCACCAAAACGACGGCCGAGGCCGCCGGCGTGGGCTTGTACCTGAGCCGCGAGATTATACAGAACTACGGTGGCGACATCAGCGTCCGTTCGCGCAAGGACGATTTTACAGAGTTTACTATCACTTTGCCCCTCATAAAATCATGATATTATGGAACAGGAATTAATGAAGCTCAAAGAGCAGTTGAAGAAACAGGAGAAGCTGGCATCGCTGGGAATCCTCAGCGCCGGCATTGCCCATGAGATTCAGAACCCGCTGAACTTTGTCATTAATTTTAGCAAGATGTCCGACAAGCTCCTGCAGGATTTGCGTGAGATTGTTGAGGACAACAAAGACAAGATACCCGCTGACGACCGTGAGGAGGTTGACGACATCATTGCCGACCTGCAAGAGAACATGTTGAAGATTGTGGAGCATGGCGAGCGTGCCATTGACGTCATGCGCGGCATCCTGCTCATCTCGCGCGGCAAGGAGGGTGAGTTTCTGCCCACTGATGTAAGCCATCTCGTGAAGGAATACGTGTGGCTGGCGTATCACGCCATGCGTGCCAACAACAAGGGCTTCAACGTCACCATCCACGAGAATTATCAGGAGGGCATCGCTCCATGCCAGGTCATTCCTCAGGACCTAAGCCGTGCCGTGCTCAACGTGATGAACAATGCCACCTATGCCGTGTGGAGCAAGGCACAGACGGCAGGCGACGACTATACGCCAACGATAGAGGTGAGCGTAGCCAAGAGCGGTGACCGTATCGTGATAGCCATCGGCGACAACGGTATAGGCATGAGCCAAGAGGTGCAGCAGCGTATGTTTGAAAACTTCTTCTCTACCAAGCCCTCAGGGCAGGGCACAGGTCTGGGCATGGGCATCATCCGTAGCGTCATAGAAGAGCGGCTGCAAGGCACGCTCTCAGTTCTTTCACACGAGGGCGAAGGCACCACCATCACCTTTTCTATTCCTTTCAAGCCATGAGCCATCCGCTACATTATGTGCTGACCCTGCTGCTGTTGGCTGCCACCCCCTGCCTGGGGCAGGACGATTTCCTGCTGCGCCAAAGTTACTCCCAGGCAGAGGAAGACTATAAGATAGGACGCCTGGACCAGTGTATTGACGAGCTGAAGAGCCACGTCACCCTTTACCGCGGCACATTGCTGCAAAACGCCTACCGCATGCTCGCCCTCTGCTATCTGGCAAAAGACAATCAGCAACTCACCGAACATTACGCCCGCGAGCTGCTGCAGGTGAATCCCTATTACTCCTCTGTGAGCGACCCTGCCCGCTTTGAGCAGCTCATAAGCCGACTCAAAGCGGGTAGAGGATACACCATCACCACCGCCTCCAACCAGGCAGAGAATCTCAGCGAGGTGCCCGTTCCCACGACGCTCATTACCGAAGAGATGATTCGCAGCTGCGGCGCCCGCAACCTACAGGAGGTGCTGGCCACATACGTTCCCAGCATGCATGTCGTTGACAGCAATACCGACATCAACATTGCCATGCGAGGCATCTACAGCAACAGTCAGGAGAAGATACTCGTCATGATCAACGGCCACCGTCTGAACAGCTATTGCACCAACATCGCCTCACCCGACTTCAGCATCAGCTTAGAGAAGATCAAGCAGATAGAGGTGCTGCGCGGCCCAGCGTCGTCACTCTATGGCGGTGTGGCACTCACGGCCGTGGTCAACCTCATCACGAAGCAGGGCGTCGATGTTGATGGCATTTATGCCAAGGTTGCCGGCGGCAACTACGGGCAGCTGCGCGGCGACCTCATCATGGGAAAACACTATTTCGACCTCGACCTGCTCCTATGGGGCAGCATCTACAAAGCCAGCGGCGAACAGGGCAGCGTGCCTTCAGAACAGGTCACCGACACTGAAATCCCCAACAGCGTCGACGTGGGGCGTGTAGGCTCTAAGCCTACCCATGACTTCGGACTGCAAATGCGGTGGCGAGGACTGCAGTTCTTCTACAACACACATTTCTCTCAAGTCGTGCAGCCGCTGACTATGTCGACCCTCGCACAGCCCTATTTCCACGAGCGCTACCGCACATACAACGGCATCTTCCCAAGCTACGCCACACGGTCGCACCATGCCGACCTCAGCTACCAGCTACCCATTACCAACAGGTTCAGTCTCGATGCCAAGATTACCTACGACAACAGCGACCTGACCCACTATCAGGTCATCAGCGAGGCAGAACTGCCTGAGTTCTTCTCTGTTTTCTCCATAGGACTTAGCGGTCTTGACTCGCTGAACACCTCAGGACTCTCACGCTATATCAACGGCCAGGAGCAAACCTACGGCGGACAGCTCAAAGGCGACTACCGCTACGTCAACACCGCCCGCCACAAAGGGTCGCTCACCTTCGGCGTGGAGTACAGCCACTTCCAGCTTGACGACGTGCGCTACGTCCTGGGATATAATTACAAAAAGACGCTCACGGAAAGCTCCATCATCACCGACCTCGGACAGGGCCACGAGAACTACTACAATGCCTTCCTGCAGCTCAAGCACCACTGGGGGCCACTCATCTTCAATGCCGGACTGCGCTACGACCGCAAGGTGCGTACCGAGAGCAACATCAACGAATTCTCACCGCGCGCAGCACTCATCTTCCTGCAGCCCAAGTGGAATCTTAAATTCAGCTATTCCAAGGCCTTCGTTGATGCTCCATACCTTTATCGCAAGACAAACCTCTTCCTCTATAGTCTCAACAGCATAGATACCTCTGCATTTACGCTCAACTCTGAGTCGTTGCACTCCTTCCAGCTCACCTTCGCTGCTCAGGAATGGGTTCCGGGGCTCAACTTCGAGGTCAATGCCTTCTATAATACTGCTCACGACATGATTATGACTCACATCATAGAGTACGTCAACGAGGGAACCAACAAGACCCTTGGTCTGGAACTCATGGCCAATTACCGCTGGCGACGACTCACGGCCAATCTAAACCTCTCGCGCATACACACCGTCAAGCTCAGCTTCTCTTCACGCAACATTGACTCCAACAACAACACGCCCGGCATCATGGGCAATCTCGTATTAGGATGGAAGCCTGCCGACCGTGTGCACCTCTACTCACACTTCTCATTTGCCAACTCACAGACAACCTACAATTCTGACGTCCAACAGCTTATCAACGCCATACAATATGGCAAAAAGGCATCGGAATACTCGCCCGGCGACCCTGAATGGGCTTACTGGCTTAATAAAGTCAACGAGGCTTACCAAAATTCTATCTATGAGGCCAACATCGACGCATATTTCCAGGCCAATATCGGCGCGGAGTACACCTGGAAGCATCTCACCCTCGGCGTTGACATCCACAACCTCTTTAACACCCGGGGCTACCTCAGCGGTATGAACACCAAACTCGTGCCGCAAAAGGGGCGCTGGTGGACCGTCTCACTCGCCTATAAGTTCTAATTCCTTCCCCCCCACCCTTCACCCTTCACCTACTATGGAACCCTTCTTTCGCACTCACCGCTACCTCGTAGAACACACCAACGCTCCCGTACGTCGCATGCTCATGGACGAGATTGACTGGAACGACCGCATGATAGGCATCAAAGGCACACGAGGCGTGGGCAAGACCACCTTCCTGCTGCAGTATGCCAAAGAACACTTCTTGCTCGACGACCGCCAGTGCCTGTATGTCAATATGAACAACTTCTATTTCCAGGGACGCGGCATTGCCGACTTCGCCGGCGACTTCTACCATAACGGCGGACGCACACTGCTCATAGACCAAGTATTTAAACAGACAGACTGGAGCCGTGAGCTACGCAGATGCTACGACCTCTATCCGCAGCTGAAGATTGTCTTCACGGGCTCCTCCGTCATGCGCCTCAAGGACGAGAACCCCGAACTCAACGGCATCGTCAAGAGCTATAACCTCAGAGGCTTCTCCTTCCGCGAGTTCCTCAACCTGCTCACAGGCACAAACTTCACACCCTACACCCTCGACGAGATTCTCACCGACCACGAGACGATCGTCAAGCAGATTCTGCCACACGTGTCACCCCGACGCTATTTCCAAGACTACATACACCACGGCTTCTACCCTTTCTTCCAGGAGCACCGCAACTACTCCGAGAACCTGCTCAAGACGATGAACATGATGACCGAGGTAGACATCCTGCTCATCAAGCAGATTGAGCTGAAGTATCTTACCAAGATCAAAAAACTCTTCTATCAGCTTGCAGAACAGGGTCCCAAGGCCCCTAACGTGTCGCAACTGGCCGGCGACATCGCTACCAGCCGCGCCACGGTGATGAATTACATCAAGTATCTGGCCGACGCACGACTCATCAACATGATCTACCCCTTAGGTGAGCAGTTCCCCAAGAAGCCCACCAAGGTGATGCTCCACAACTCAAACCTGCTCTATGCCATCTACCCCATACACGTTGACCGCCAGGTGGCCATGGAGACATTCTTCGTCAATACTCTGTGGAAAGACCACAAGGTTAATCAGCAGGCGCGCGACAACTTTTACCTCGTCGACGGACGCCTGAAGTTCCGCATTGATGATGCTGAGACCATGCGACGGCAGCGCAACCAGCCCGACATCATCTACGCCCGCTATAACACTGAGATAGGCGTAGGCAATCAAATACCCCTTTGGCTGTTTGGATTCCTCTATTAAGAATTGGGGCCACTTTAGAAAGTGGACTCAATTAAGAATACTCACTAAAAACAAATTACAATGCTACTTAAAACCTTCAAACTGTTTGCAGCCGCGGCGGCACTGCTGGCAGTAATGACAGCCGCCACCGAGAAGACTACCACCATATTTATTATCGGCGACTCCACCGCTGCCCAGAAAGACCTCTCGAAAGGCAAGCTGGAGCGCGGATGGGGCATGGCCCTGCAGTGTTATTTCGACGACAACATCCGCGTTGACAACCACGCCGTCAACGGGCGCTCGTCACTGAGCTTCTTCAACGAGGGACGCTGGCAGAAGGTGCTCGACAAGATGAAACCCGGCGACTACGTCATCATTCAGTTTGGACATAACGACGAGAAACCTAAGGCCGACCGTCACACCGACCCAGGCTCTACCTTCGACTACATGCTGGCGCGATACGTGCGCGAGACCCGCGAGAGGGGTGGCATACCCGTACTAATGAATTGCGTGGTGCGCCGCAACTTCTTTGTCAACGCTCCCGAGAACGATGACGACGAGAAACTACGCACACAGACCTTTAAGGACGGTGTGAAAATGGTGGAAGGCGACACCCTCATCGACACCCACGGCCTCTACCGTGTGGCCCCCCGCGACGTGGCTCAGCGCATGAACGTCCACTTCGTCGATGCCAATAAGATTACCCACGACCTGGAGCAGGGACTGGGCACGGAGGCGTCGAAGAAACTCCACATGTGGTACCTGCCCGGCACAGAGCCAACGGAGCCTAAAGGCAAGCAGGACAACACCCACTACAACGTCTACGGCGCCCACGTCGTAGCCAAGTTGCTAGCCGACGCCCTGGTAGCAGAAATTCCTGTGCTGAAGAAATACCGCTGCGATGCCGACATCACCGTCGACCGTCAGGGCCGTGGCGACTACATGGATCTGGCATCCGCCGTCGCCGCTGCCCAGACCCTGTCGAAGCAGGATGTGACCATCCAGATTCTCGGCGGCCAGTGGCAGCAGCCAAAACTGCCCAAGAAGTCGCGCGTGAAGTTCATACTCCGTGAGGGTGCAACGTGGGAGAATACCCATTAAAAGCTAAAAAAACAAAAAAAGCAGGAGGCATATTGTCATAATCCACTTTTATTATGTATCTTTGTCATTCGAAACGTTTGACTAATCTAAAACTATAGCAGCAATTATGGAAAATAACGCTCAGCTTATTGCTCAGTGCGAGGCACTGGCAAAACAGTGGCTTTCTCCGGCCTTTGACGAGGAGACACGTAAGGAAGTTCAGGCTATGTTGGACAACCCCGACAAGACAGCCCTCATCGACGCTTTCTATCAGAACCTGGAGTTTGGTACCGGTGGTCTGCGCGGCATCATGGGTGCCGGCACCAACCGCATGAACAAGTATATCGTAGGCATGGCCACTCAGGGCTTCGCTAACTACATACTGAAAGCCTTCCCCGGCAAGCAGTGCGCCGTAGTCGTTGGCCACGACAACCGTAACAACGGCCGCATGTTCGCCGAGACCGTGGCCGCCATCTTCTCGGCCAACGGCATTAAGGCTTACCTCTTTGAGAGCCTGCGCCCCACGCCCGAGATTTCGTTCGCCATCCGCCAGCTGGGCTGTCAGGCTGGCGTCAACGTCACCGCCAGCCACAACCCCCGCGAGTATAACGGCTACAAGGCTTATTGGGACGACGGCGCCCAGGTGCTCTCACCGCATGACAAGGGCATCATCGACGAGGTAAACAAGGTGAAGATTGAAGATGTGAAGTTTGAGCCCAACTATGACCTCATCGAGATTATCGGCGGCGAGATGGACTGGGACTACCTGCAGGCCGTCCGTGAGGCCATGGTAGACCAAGACGTCATCCTGCGCCAGAAGGACCTTAACATCGTCTATTCGCCCATGCACGGCACGGGCCGCGTCATCATTCCCGAGGCACTGCGCTCATGGGGCTTCCAGAATATCCACGTGGTGCGCGAACAGATGGTCATCGACGGCAACTTCCCCACCGTCGTGAGTCCCAATCCTGAGAACGCCGAGGCTATGACCTTGGGCATGAAGCTCGGTACGAAGATTAATGCCGACCTGGTGATTGCCTCCGATCCTGATGCCGACCGCCTGGCCATCGTCTGCCGCAACGACAAGGGTGAGTGGGAAATCCTCAACGGCAACCAGACGGCCATGATGTTCTCGTGGTATATCATCACCAACAAGAAGAAGCTAGGCCAGCTCAAGGGCAACGAATTCATGGTGAAGACCATCGTTACCTCAGAGATGATTGCCGACATTGCCAAGAAGAACGGCGTGGAAATCTTCGACGAGTACACAGGCTTCAAGTGGATAGCTTATCGCATCCGCGTGAACGAGGGCAAGAAGAAGTATATCGGCGGTGGCGAAGAGTCGTTTGGATTCCTGCCCTTCGACAAGGTGCGCGACAAGGACTCCCCCGCCAGCATCTGCCTCATCTGCGAGATTGCCGCCTGGGCCAAGGACAACGGCATGACGCTCTACGACCTGCTGATGAACATCTACGCCGAGTATGGCTTCTCCAAGGAGACCACCATCAACGTGGTGAAGCCCGGCAAGAGCGGTGCCGACGAGATTAAGCAGATGATGGAGAACTTCCGCAAGAACCCGCCCACAGAGCTCGGCGGCTCGAAGATCTGCCTGTGGAAAGACTACCAGACGCTGGAGTGGTGCGACGACAAGGGCAAC
>Ga0326511_10004270_pt1 | contig 11433 bp, 11 predicted proteins | sample 0_2496_0518_D_FD_203701 | JGI IMG/M metagenome (GOLD analysis project Ga0326511, IMG submission 203701) | Bovine rumen microbial communities from UC Davis, California, United States - 0_2496_0518 | ecosystem: Host-associated > Mammals > Digestive system > Stomach > Rumen | place: USA...
AGTCCCCGTTGTCATCCATCCATATTCCGTTCACTTCGTCATTATTGGAAAGCATATTGATAATCTCTTCCTTGCTATACATGTATTCTACTTTTGGTTCATAGATATACAGTGTATATCCATCAGTGGTTGTGAAACTGCCATCCCCGCCGATTGACGCAACAAACGAACTAGCGACAGTATCAACTTGCACATCGAATGAATACAGTTTCCAATCTGTTGTTGGAAAGATTTCACTTGATGCCTTGTTATTTAGCATCAGCTTTATGCCTTTTCCTGTCGCTGATGATGCGTTAGATGATGATTTTAACCATACGGAAAACTTATATCTTTTCCCCGCCTGTCTCAGCGGGTTGTTTGTTGTTTTGTTTGCCCGTATATATGAATTACTACTTGTTGCGGTAAGCGATACGGCATTTGTTCCACCATCTGGGTCTGCCTCGCCTCTGGTGACAGTTCCACTTATTTCATAATACGATGCAGATAATCCAACAGGATCTCTAAGAAGGTTTCCGCTGGATTTTTTTGTATTGAGTTCTATAAGTTCCTGAACCGTCTTTCCTGCCAATGTGAATGTTGTTGGCCTGATTTCTACATTTCCATCATCGTCAATGTAGAATGTCCTGATGCCGTTATTGTCTGAAACCGAAAGATTTTTAGCGTTGATGTATTGTCCGTCTACCGTTCCGGCGTTAATCCAATCCGCATTAATCCCTTCGGCAGTAAGTATATGTGCGATAAAATCACCATCTACTTTAAGCCCGTACCACGTAGGCGTTTCGGCTGTGCCTGTATTCGTTACAGATATGCCTACGTCTGAAATGACAATCTGAATGTCAGATTCTTCCAGTAACTGCTTGTTGTGGTAGTACGTTGTGACGGCGTGAGTCTCTTCGTCCTCAACTTCAGTACAGTACATACCACTTGCGTGTTCCATCTGCTCCTGAAAATCATCAAACATTAGTTGCCTGGCATTCTTTTCTTCACGTATCTGTTTTCGAACTGCCACGTAGTTTTTGGTTTCGGCAGAATACCGTTCTGCTGAGTTACGTGCCGGAGTCTGAGCGGAGCTGACAATTGTCTGTGCATCACCAGTAATGAATGTTGTACGGGATACAAGAATCGGATGATAAATGCCTTTCCTGTCCCAGTAAATCGCTACGTCACCGGCTTCAATAGACGGGTCAGAAGGTACGGACAGATTAGCTTTGCGGAACCGTAAACCAATCAGTTGCGTACCAAGATACGAGATAATCACATTTACATTGTCTTCGGTAATGAACGGATTTTCCGAGATTTCAATGATATACCCTTCAGTACCCTGAAAATGAGTAGATATGACATCTGTGTTGGTAACGGCTCCTGTTTCAGAATCGACCACATCTTTCGTCTTAACGAGAATTCTCACTCCGGTTATGACTACATCATCAACCGACATTGTATGAGAATATGCTGTGTTGATGAAATGCACATTCTTAATCATGTCAGTAAAGTCGCCTGAATCGTACACATCACCTGTATTCCATGGATTGAAAGAACCGCCGTTGGCCGTATCACCAGTCTGATATGACGACAGAGTTGTAACATCGAATACACCGCCGTCCAGACCGTCTATAACTGTTTCAAGACTTGCCCTGTCGTACCATTTTAATTCCAGGTTGCCATTCGAATTGAATCTGGCAAAGCATCCGCAAATCTGTGCAATCCACGCTAAAACTTCACGGTATGTACATGTATCCTTGTCAGGCGCAGACGTAATGATATAGTCCTTATTGGGGAACGACGTAGTGTCGAGAATTACACCGCATGTAGTGCAAATACTGTTCACGATATAACCGGCAGTTGCTGGAAACGTGATTGTATTCGCCTTGAATGGCTTCTCAAATTTGTGCATCCCGTCAAGGCATTCCAATGTGATAAACGTGTCGTTATAATCTGCCGTGTCCACATAGAACGTGCCTTTTTTGATCCGCTCAACCGTATCATCACCAATGTCAAGCCCAACAGTCAGAAATACCTTTGCATCTTTAAAATCGTACTGGCTGTAGGTTTCATATATGTTATTGATTGTGAATGAGAATTTATTGATTATGGCAGTTCCAACTTGTAAGTCCTCGTCGGATGAAACCGCATCATCTATCGTTGGACTAAAATCCCAGATGTTTTCATTCGTTAATGTCAGAACTGTTTGATTTGTATCAGCAAGATTGATTACGACTCGAACGAGATAGTTACGTTGGTCATTATAGAGCTGTTGCATGAATTTCCGTGATATATTTACCATTGCGTCACCTCTCTATAATGTCAAAAGAAATCGTTTCGATTAAGTGTCTGCCTACCCACCATAGCTTTACGGGGACTGTTTTATCACCTGCGTAAAACGTCCGGTATTCATACTGATTGTCAAGCATGTCAAAGTACCGTACATTAAAGTATTCGGGATTGAACGCCTGTAATATCAGTGCCGTTGTCGCCGTATCCTTACCACGCCAACCTAGCACTAATTTTCGCTTTTGAGCTACCATCTGTTTGTGCATTAAAGCGTCAAGCGTTCGTCCCGCATCCGGTGCGCTGACATCCTGTATTGACCATTGGTATATATAGGGCTGTGGCAGTACAACTCCGTCTACAACAATCAGGCTGTTGTAATCGGCCATTTTAATCACCGCCTTATATATGTGAAAAGAGACATCCAGAATAGTTCTGAATGCCTCTTATTATTGTTACCGTGCTGTGACAGGTGTTGCGTTATACCGCTGATCGAGTCTAGCCTTTCCGCGCGCAACTGCCTGTGCAAGCTTTTCGTCATTTGTCTTTATCACAGAATTCACAATCACTTCAACCGTCTGCGGATTCTGGCTCATAGCCATAGCCACTCCTGTTGCGACAGCCTCAACCATATCTTCCTGTGTCATGCCACCGAATCCGTCACCATTATCTATAATAGCATTTGCGATCCTGGACATAACGCCTTTATTCGTCAGAGGCAGTGCAGCTTCATCACCTGCTTCGCCAAAACCGGCAAGTGTGGGTGTCGTGAACAAACCGCCTTTAGCGTACCAGTCTACTTTGAAGTTTGGCGTCGTAAAGCTCACTTGACCATTGTTAAACGTACTCCACGGGTTCCATGGGTCTTGCACGATATGCGGCAATTTTAAAGGATTCATCGTCAGGCCGCGCTGAATACTGGCGATTATATCAATGCCTATCAGTTCAAGATTGTTGCCTGAATTTATAGTGCTTTCAATCAGGCTTGCAACATTGCTGAAATGGGCTGCGATATCAGTGCCAATGTCTTTAAAGTGATTTGGAAGAGTATCCGCAATTGTCGTGAATCTGTTGTGCAGTTCCACGGATATTTCCGTCACTTTGTTGTTCAAAGTGTCTTTCATATCAGAAACGTGCTTGACCGCACTTGTCTTCAACGAATCGAACTGCGTATCAGTATCTTTACTGACCTCTGCGTTTACACTTGTGATTTTGCTTTCGATGCCGCCAAAACTCGTTCCGGTTTCCTTTTCTGAAGTCTGCACGGAACCTGTGATTGCCTTTTCGGCTTCTTTGAAGTCGTAAGCAGATTTTGTCCTGATCTCCGCCGCACTTCCTGTTGCAATGGTTTTCATTTTTGTAAAACCATCTGTGACTTTTGTTTCGGATGTCTGAACACTGGTATTTACAGACTGTGTGCCAATCTCAACAGCATTCGGAAATTCTTCTTTGAATGCTTTGTTCAGAGTTGATACAGAGCCACCTGTATCTTCTACAACGCCTCTCAACAGGTCATACGCTTCTTGCGCAGATTCGGTGCCTTGATATTGGTTTTCAAACGAATACCTTAAATCATCTACGTTATGACCGAAATCCTTATACTTGCCAGCGAGTTCATCAACAACAGCATACACATTGCCAGACCATTGAGCTGTGCCATTGCCATAAGATGAAAGATCAAGTGTTGCCTGTTGCGCCGTACTGCTTACCGATTCGACATTTGTTTTAGCAGTTGCCGAATTCGTGCTAATTTCTTCCATTCGAGTAGCAACAGCGCCAAGATTACTGTCCATGTCACCAGACATAGCAGATTTGACGCTTTCGGCTGAAATGCCAAAATTTCCGAATGCGGTAGCCGCTCCTTCAATAACATCAACAGCACTTCGAGAGTCAGACAAACCATCAAATTTCTGTTTGAGCAAGTCAATCTGTTCTTGCGACAAACCGGCTTCAGTTCCAATCTCTTCAAGATTGTCATATATTTCTTTGAATACACCGGAAGCAGTGAAATTTTTCTCAGATGCGCCAACCTCAACAGACGTAGCTTCAAAAGTTCCAATCGCCGCGCCAACAAGGCCAGCAAGTTTGGCTAAAGCAGGTAATGCGCCAGTTGATGCCGCAGTTCCTGCCGATTCAGCACCCGATTCTATGGCTTTTTTGAACATCTGCCCGAACGCACTACCTATTGTTTGCGAAACGGTTTTCCCGGTGAATACTTTGGCTATTTTACTTGCCAAGCTGATGCCAACAGTAACCCTTATGAATGTGCCAAGTTCGGTATTGGCCGTAGATGTCCAGAACAGTTTTATTGCGCCAAGAAAGAGATTCCAAGCTGTTTCAACTATGCTATCCCACGGAATTTCTTCCATGAACCCCTGTAAATCTTCGCCAATGTCTTCCCAGAATTTTTCGTCGCCGAATACTTCATTGAAGGTATCGAGAAGTCCTCTTAGAGCATCACCAAGAATTCTGCCAGCTTCTGAAAGGTCAACCTTTTCAACAAACTTCTCAACATTGGTTTTTAGTGTTTCCTTCAGAGCATCCCAGTCTATGCCGTTTTCTTCGTCTGTACCATTAATCAGGCCATCAATGAATGCGAAAAAGTCATTGAACGCCGCGCCTAAAGCTTCACCGAGCTTTCCTTCTCTTAACGCCGTTTTCTTCGGTGCAAGGAAGGAATTTATCATGCTTGCGAATTTGGCACCGAGTTTCTTGAATCTCGACTCGTCCTGTACGAAATCGTAAAGAATTAAAATCAGATGATCCACCGCAAGCCTTAACGCCTGTCCAACTTGGTCAAATTTGAATTCATTAATGAACCGGTCAAGTCCTCTGTTGAACTTGCTTGCAAGCTTTTCAGGCCAGTTTCCTTGCAACGTCAGTATCATTGTATGAATGGCATTATTGAGAAACCCTGCAATGGAACTTGCCGCTTCTTCGAGATTGACCCTATGAACGAAATGATTTATTCCAGACTTTAACTTCAGCGCAAGCTCAATCCAATTGAATTCCTCTACGGCGGCTTTTAGCGTCCTGAATGCACCATTGAATGCTTCTGCAATCGTATCGCCTATCACAGCGAAATTGACTCTTTCGAGCATTCCATTCAGCATGGTTCCGAGCGACGTTCCGAGTTCTTCAAACGGGAAATTCATCACAAGGCCGTATAGCGTGTACCATAACGACATGAATTTATTGCCAAAGTAATGTCCAAGCGCAAGCCAGTCTATTTCATCAATCATCCCTCTGATGCCCTCTGCGAGCTTCTTTCCGAGATTAATGAAATCGAAATTCTCATACCACAGATTCATGGTATTTACGAGCGTGTTTAGTCCTGCACCGAGAATTCTGCCTATCAGGTCAAAGTCTACGTTGTCTATCAGGCTATTAAGCGTTTTAGCAAACCCCGTTACGAACGGTTCTATACGCCCCTTCACATTCTCCCATTTAAGCAGGTTATAAAGCTTTTCTAAGCCCTGATTAATACCATCTGCAAGGTATTTGCCAAGATTCGCCCAGTCGCCGTTATGGATGAAATCCAGAATCTTTTTGCCTACTTCTGTAAGCTTATCAGCAATCTCCTGTGCCTTGCTCTGCATTCTAGCCCAAGCTTCATTCCAGGCTTTTTCGTATTCGTCCAGAAGGTCAAGCAACGATTGGTCAAGCAATGCCTGTTCAGCGGCAGACATGCCCGTTTCTTTATCCTTCTTGTTCTTATTCGGGTCATTAAGAACATTCAGTTCATCAAACGCAAGAATGGTATTCTTCAGTTCTTCAGCTTCTTCTTGTGCATCTTCCGCAGAATCAGCCAAATCCTCAAAGTCGTCACCGAGATCACCCATGCCGCCTTGCGATGCAATACTTCCGGCTCCGCTTACGCCCAGCAATTTGCCTAGCCACTGGAATAGCCTCTGAAGGGCAATGACAAGACCGTTTATGTACGGTAGTACCTTTGCTACAATCGGAAGGAAAAGGCTTCCTATTGTCCTTGCAAGTGACTTCAGATTCTGTTCGAGCATACGCATCTGATTGGCAGGTGTATTCAGTGTCTTCGCCAAATCACCCCATGCAACCCTTGATTGTTCCAGAATAGCAATCATACGCAGTTCAGCTTTCTGCGCCTGATTCATCTTCGAGATTGACGCCTCAATTCCGAGATTCGCCGCCGTTTGTGCCAGAGCTGCCTGCGTGATATCAATACCAAGGGAACGCACTGCACGAGACTGACCGGCAAGAGCGGATGCCATCTTGCTATAGGACTGCTCAAAGGAAATATTACGCAATGACGACCAATCACCGGCAAGCATAGTCAATGCACGGGATGTAGCTTCGGCGGCCTCGCCCACCATGCCAATTCCATACGCCTGTTGCGCGTACTGTGCCTGATACTGCATTACAAGGTCAGCATCAAGACCGAGTGATTTAGTACCTGTGTATGTTGGATTCCCTTCCGAATCAAATGAAACGCCGGACATCTTTTCGTTCAGTTGTAACGCCCTATCCCTGAACGACTGTGCATACGCTTCTGCTGATTCATAACCATAATCAGCCCATGCCTGTTTGCTTTCCTTGCCTATCTTGTCGTATACAGTTTCAAAGTAATGGTATGTCTCAACCAAATCCATTGAACTTTGTATACCAGTCATTGCAGAGGACAGCACACGTCTCAATGCCCATACTCTTGCGTATAGCGAAGCAAAATACTGTACAAGATTCTTAGCAGATGTCCCCACCGCACCAGACGATGAAAAGAACGTTTTTAAGCCTTTGGCCGCACCGACAGAAGCAGTTGCCACTCCCTTCATGCCAGTTGCCATTGCTTTGTAAGGTGCGGTAAGTACACCTTTACCGACAGATGCACCAAAGGACGCGACTTTTTTTCCGAGCTGTCCCATACCTTTGTTCATGGAAGAACTGGTATTGCGAATAGTCATTCCAAAGTTTCCTGTTTTGGAAAGACGCCCCATCGAGTCTGCCAGTTTATCAAGCTTCGTCGTGTCAATCGAATTTATGGACTGCTGAAGCTTTCCGATATTCTTTGTAGCCCTGTTTGTACCGGCATTAAAGGCTTTAAATTCAGTTGATCCAATAAGCGAAAGTGTAGCACCAAGCGTTGACAGCTTCTTTATCAGATTGTCCAGCTCTGGCATTGCCTTTTTGGCACTAGCCTCAATCTCTATAGACAGTTGGTCAATGCTTGCCATCTTTCACCACCTCGCTTTCTTTCTTTTCTCTTTCGAGCTTCTTCTGCCGTTCCATATTGAACACGAATGCGAATGCGGCGAATCCGTCAGCTGCTTTCTTCTCGACTGTTGCCTTTTCGCCGTTTTCGTCAAGCTCACTGGATTCAAATGTGAATGGCTGTTCAGGATACTTGTGTTTGAACATCGTACCTAATGCGCGTGTCATATAAAGGCCCGTCAGCCAACTGGCATTATCCATTTCATCGCGCTTGCGTTTTGCACGGGTCTTATAGAATTCCATGTACCGCATCATCAGCTTTGGATTCATGGAGTAAAATTCATCACGTTCAATGTCAAGCGCAACAGCCAAAGGAACCCATTCGCCGTTTATCAAATCAACGACAGTCTTGTATTTCTTTGTTACGCGCCTACGGTTTTCTGTTTCCTCTTGTGATCCTGAAGTTCTACGGTTTTTTCGTTTCTTTCCTTCAGGGACTTGAAAAAACCCGATTCTTCTACCACCTCAAAGAATCCAGAGAACAGGCCATCCAGATTACCACCACTCAGAATGTGCTTTTGAATTTCGTCGCCAGCTTCTTCTGTGCTGAGTCCCAGCGCCCACGCAACAATTGCACGTGCTGTCAGGATCGGCTTTTTAGACATTGTTTTGGGATTGAACACATCAACGCCGTTTTCCTGTAAGTCGCAAATCGCATTAAAATCCATCTCAGGGTATTCGTATTCCGTACCGTTAATGACAAGCTTCTTTGCCATAAAAATTCAAAACCTCCGTAAAATAAAAAAGACGGGCGCAACCTAGTACGCCCGTATGATGTTTTCGAAAACCGTATATTCTGTTTATCAACCGGTTACACCAGTTGCGGATGCATCTACAATGTCTGTAGACGGGAATACGGTAATGACCATTTCCCTCGCGGCATTTACATCACCACCACTAATTGTGACGGAAACTTCACCGCTCCAAGTGAACTTACCATCTGCGCCATTCTCACCAAAATCAAGCTCAAAGTTGAGGTCTTGACCTTCCAGAAGCTTGATAGCCTGGAATGTAGAAAGCAGATAGTTTGCCGTAAATTCAAAACTGTCAGCCGACTTTACCAGTATGTTATCGCAAGGCTCTTTATCCTTACTTCTACATCATTACAATGTAGCTCAGAGTACCTATTTACCATAGCCTTCTGCAAGCTATCCCACCCGATAGCGATGACTCATGGGAATGTTATATTCTCTGTTGTCTCAAGCAGAGTTTCAATTCCTACTCGTTGCGCGTGTCATATGCGTTACCATAAGACTTCCGCTCTGATTACAGTTGCAAACCGCTTTCCAGTTTCTTTCATCGCTTATTATCCACGGTCTACTTAGTGGGTTCACCATGGACGGCATTTAATCACAGCTTCGCATTGAATACACCGTGATTACTATTTACCTGGCACGAATTTCTGAATTTCGTCCTCAAGATCTGTAATCTCAATCTGATCCGGATTTCCAAACAAATCCGGGTAGCTCTTAATGGGAGTCACCTTATTAAGAGATGTACCAGTACCCATTTTAAGGACGGTGTTAATGGTGGAAATACCCTTCGCCATAACTTATTCCCCCTCATTAATAAAAAAGCACCCGTCAAGGTGCTTCAAAAGTAAGTTTCTCGATTGTATCTTCAGAGCCGATTATTCTGGCATATCTCGATGCAAGTTGATACAATTCAGGAGACGTTTCATCTTCAACCTGAATTGCCCCTTCCTGCCGTTTAAAGCCCATTCTATACATTGCCTTGTTTGCAATGTCCATAAGTTCAATAGCGTGCGCAAGTGACGTTTTAGAATAGATATCGACAGCCACACCGCATAACACAGCGGCCTCTTCGCCATCCATCTCTAAATCATCCGAAACCGCAGTGTCCGAAACAATTCTGACAGCACAGGCAGGAAACTTTGACTTTTTATTACTCGTCGTTGACGATACATTAGGGCATTTGTTGCCTAATGCATTCTTGACGTTTGTCAGGATTCTGTTTTGCCAGTAAATCATTTGAACACTTCCTTCGCTATGCGCTTGATTTGAACTTTCATTCCAAGAACAGCTTTAAACATTGGCATTGTTGGTTCTTCACCTTTTGAATGATGCCATTCGCCCTGTAAATCCATCCAATACCACCCATCTGGATCAAATGCATGTGTCTGGCCCGGAAATGTACCTTGTCCTGCACCTACTTGTTTTGCAGTCTGCGCATTTGGCAAGCCCGCCGCATCTGAAGCTCTGTGGCCAGAACCAAATTCAGCCATAAGAATAGGCATAACAGCCGCGCTTGTCACAAGGCCATCTTCTCCAATCCACATGCGAATTAATTCGCCAGATTTGCCATCCATAATGGCAATTGCACCGGTATTGGAATCTTTTATATCTTTACTGTACGTTATATACTGGCCGTACTGGCCACTGTTCCGCACAGCAACTTTAATCCCCTCATCTGCAAGACGTTCTACGAACTTGTGACATTTCGTTACAAGTTCCTTTTTGTACGACTCAACTTCCCGAATCGCCTTTTTGATTTCATCTGTGTCAAGGCTGAATTTGATCGTCGTCGCCATTCTCATCACCGCCATTATCACGGTTTATCTGCCGTAAAGCGTAGTGAATATGGTAATGTCCACGCGCAATAGCTGCCACACGGTATTTTGCCGTTTCCGGGTCAGCTTTGCCGTTCTCTAAAAGACCTGGTTCTTCATCCCATAACAGTGTATGTTCATCAATACCAAGGTTCATTTTGGAAGTGGACATCGTATTCGAATAGCTTACGTTCGTACCGAAAATGTCATTCTCAACGCTACCACGGGACGGTGAGATGTTTGCCCTTGTGAGATGCGGTTCACTGTAACCGGCTTTTGATTCACCGGTATAGTCGCCGTTTTCATCAACGACATCTGAATCGTCCTCATAAAACGCATACCAGACTTTCTTTGTATTGATCCATGCGTTAAGCACTTAAATCACCTCGCATATCGGTGTGACATCGCTGAAAATCTTGCTCTGTGTCCACATTCGTGTGGTTCCCGCATCGGTTAGCATTGACAGTCCTTCTGAGCCTATGCGTCCATATAATTCAGGAATAGCAGTCATTGCTATATCTGTTTTGCGTCTCTCAAAATAACGTTTTGTATCAGCCTCAATCATCTCATCAGTATATGATTCGGGATATCTGCGTAATGTCTTGTATTGGCCTATAGCTGACTTCACAAGTAGGAGAAGGAAACCTTCTTTTTCTTTGATATCCTCATCCATCAAAGTGAAGTATGATTTTGTCAATTCAAGGATTTCCTGCTCCAACTCGTTCATGTCACACCTCTGTTTTAGGCTTTCTGCCCGGTCTTTTTCTCTCTGTTTCATGGACAGGTTCGCTTGCAACAGGCTCATTCATAGCAGTAAAGGAGTCCACTTCTTCAGCAGACTCCTCTACAACTTTCCACCCATTACTGACATATGCGTTCACCTGAACTTCAGATGAAACAATGTCACGAACACCATCCTTTTCAAGGATGAATTCCATATATACCTCCACTATTAGGCGGCGTTCTTGATGACCGCGATAGCATCCTGTTTCATTTCCAGAATGAATGCATCGTAACGGATTCTGCCCTCTACCAGCCAACCATTGATTCCAGGCGGGTCTTGATGAATCTTGTAATCCTCAAGCTTAACCGGAGACGGCATTACCTGATTGTTCGTGATAATACACTGTACTTTTGTCGGGAAATAAGTGGACGGTGCTTTGATGAAGTACACGCCATCGCATTCGCCGACAAGACCGTTAATAGCAAGCTGAGTTGCCATATCGCCCCTCTTAATGAAGGATTCGTCCTGTTTCAGGAAATTGATGAAAGCCGGAGTTGCAAGGGCAAATCTGCCGACCTGCGGAACCTTACCTTCATCCAGAAGTGCCTGTGCTGCAAGGAACTTCTCATAG
>Ga0326511_10004273_pt1 | contig 11431 bp, 8 predicted proteins | sample 0_2496_0518_D_FD_203701 | JGI IMG/M metagenome (GOLD analysis project Ga0326511, IMG submission 203701) | Bovine rumen microbial communities from UC Davis, California, United States - 0_2496_0518 | ecosystem: Host-associated > Mammals > Digestive system > Stomach > Rumen | place: USA: California...
AACCTCTACACCACTACCCCGCAAGAGTTTTTCGAAAAGAGAGGTACAGTAGGGACAGGTCAGCGTCTCGCAAAACAGCCAGAATCGCTCAGGGGGTCTGTCCCCTTGAGCGAAAACTACACAAATGGAACCGTCCCGTTTGTGTAGTTTTTCCCCTTGCGAAAGGTGAGTCAAAGAAAATGTAAGGAATTCAATTGCATTGTGAAATAAATGTGTTATCTTTGCACTCGCAAACCATCATCGTCATCTAATGAAGAAATCTGTTTTATTGACGTTCTGTACTGCCTGTTGCTTCCTGTCATCAACGGCACAAATCCAGACGAACGCAGGCATTCAGTACCTGCAGTGTATGCAAAAAGACATGTCGACAGACTTCTATGACCTGTCGAACACTTACTTCCTCGCCGACTCGCTGGTGAGCTTCGACGCGAGGAGGGGTGAGGGCCTGGTACAGTGGAAGCGTTACAGGCTGTCGCCACGACAGGCATTCAACCTCAACGGGTATTGGCCTGTAAGGATGCAGATGCTGGACTTTCCCGATGCAGCGTATGAGAATGACCCCGAGCTGAAGTTGAAGATAGAATTCGTTTCTCCAAGAGCGGTACGTGTCCGTATGCTGACGACGCCAGTAGAACCGACAGTTACGGATCAGGACGATGTGATGTTCTGCGACGGATTCCAGGCTCATGGCGCTGGTGCCGTATGGCAGACTGCCGACAATGGCAAAACGATTCGCTACCGTTCCGACTACGGCAGTATCGAAATCCAGAAGTATCCTTGGCGCCTCGTCATCAAGGATGCGAAGGGCAAGGTGCTGACGCAGACACGTCACATCATTGACAATGATTCTACGCAGGTGAAACTACTGCCGTTCTCGTTCATCAAACGTGGCAGCGACAACTCGCGCAGCATCAATCCCGTGTTCCTGCTGTCGCCGGGTGAACGGATCTACGGTTGTGGCGAGTCGTTCACCTCGCTCAACAAGGTAGGGCAGAAGGTACACCTCAGCGTGACGGACCCTCAGGGGCCTGAGACCGACGGTATGTACAAGCCTGTGCCCTTCTTCTTCTCAAATCGCGGTTACGGCATCTTTATGCACACCTCGGCTCCCGTGACCTGCGACTTCGGCGCCTCTTACATCGGTGCCGACCGCTTGTTTATGGCCGACGAGCAGATGGACTTCTTCGTGTTCTTCGGCAATCCGAAGGACATCCTCTATGAATACACCGAGATTACGGGCAAGTCGCCCATGCTGCCGCTGTGGAGCTTCGGCACCTGGATGAGCCGCATCACCTATTTCTCGCAGGAAGAGGGCCTGGAGATTGCCCGTCAGCTACGTGCCCACAAGATACCTGCCGACGTCATCCACTTCGATACGGGCTGGTTTGGCGTCGACTGGCAATGCGACTATGAGTTTGCAAAGGATCGTTTCGATGACCCTGTGGGCATGTTGAAACAATTGGCGAAGGACGGTTTCCATACTTGTCTGTGGCAGTTGCCCTACTTTACGCCGAAAAACCGCTTCTTCCCAGAGATTATCGAGAAAGGAATGCACGTGAAGAACGCCGCTGGCGGTATGCCGGTGGAAGATGCCGTGCTCGACTTCTCGAACCCCGAGGCCGTCCGCTGGTATCAGTCGAAGATTGAGGGCCTCATGCGTCAGGGGGTGTCTACCATCAAGTGCGACTTCGGCGAGGCAGCGCCCTACAACGGCCTCTACCATAGTGGCAAGGGCGGACTCTATGAGCACAACCTCTATCCGCTGCGCTACAACAAGGCGCTTTGGGAACAGGTGGAGCGCTCGCATCCCGGCGAAGGCATCATCTGGGCACGCTCGGCTTGGGCGGGCTCTCAGCGCTACGCCCTGCACTGGGGCGGCGATGCTGCAACTAATAATATAGGTATGCTGGGTGACCTGCGCGGCGGTCTGAGCTTTGGTCTCAGCGGCTTCTCATTCTGGAGCCACGATATGGGCGGCTTCGTCACCGCCTCGCCCGAAGATATCTATCGCCGCTGGCTACCCTTCGGATTCCTGTCGAGTCACACCCGTGCCCACGGCGCACCTCCCACAGAGCCCTGGCTCATCAGCGAGTCGTTCACAAAGGCTTTCCGCGAGTGTGCCGAGATGAAGTACAAACTCATGCCTTACGTCTATGCTCAGGCGAAAGACTGCTCCGAGCGTGGTCTTCCCATGGTGCGTGCGCTGTTCGTGGAGTTCCCTGAGGACAAAGGCGCCTGGCTCGTGGAGGACGAATATATGTTCGGCTCGCAGATGCTCGTGGCACCGCTGATGGAATCGGGCAATAGCCGCGATGTCTATCTGCCGAAGGGTAAGTGGATTGACTACCAGAGTGGCAAGGTCTACGACGGCGGCTACCAGACCATCGAGAGTGGAAAGATTCCTGCCATCATCCTCGTTCGCGACGGTAGCATTATCCCCCACGCTCCTTTGGCACAGCGTACTGACCAGATAAACTGGAACAAGATAGAACTGAAGACTTACAAAGCTGCGGCCAAGACGTGCACAGGTCTGCTCTACAAGCCGGGTGATGCAAAGATACAGCAGATGAATCAATAAACACGACTTTCTAGACTTTGTCCTGTTTGGCGATGACCCAGCGATAGAGGTTACAGCCTGCGAAGTTGCCCAGGACTTCAGCGATGTAGACCATCAGAAGCTGAGGGCTGTATAGCTCGGGAACTGCCAGGAAATAAAAGGCATCGGCAATGGAGTGGGCAAAGCCGCAGAGGATAAAGACCGGTACGCCAAACAGCAGAGGAAGGAACTTGCCTTCTCTACCAAACTGGACGGCGGTAGTCATAATAAAGCCGCAGCCGATGGCGAGCAGGAAGCAGGCAAAGGGACCCTTGGCCAGTCGTGACTGCACAATGGCAAGGTCTGGAGGCAGGATGTCGGGCTGGGCGTAGGTGACAGCAAGGGCTGTGAGTCCGCAGCCGATGATATTGCCGAGCAGGACGTAAAGGAGCATACTCCAGTCGCCCTTGGCACGGATGAAGCCGGCAGTACCGGTATAGAGCTTGAGCTTGTAATGGACTACGGCAAGGAGGCCGAAAGCAAACAGGACGGCTCCGGCAACACCGCCTACACGGAGGTTGACAACACAACCGATGGAGATACAAAGGCCAGCCAAGATAGCTGAGCGTAAAATAGCAAGTAGTTCTTTCATGCCTGCAAATTTAGTCAAAAAAAACTTATTATCCGTACCTTTTCAACGAATATTAACATATATCGTAGCAAATAAGAACATGAAAAAAAGACACGATGTACATCAATGCTGCTATGGTCAGTCTGAGAAAACGTTTCTGTCCATAATATAAAATATTACCATCAGCACTCACGGCAAGGCTTATTCTTCAGATTTTTCATCCCGCCAGGCTTGTAATTCAGAAATTTTTGTTTATATTTGCACCCTGAATGTGTGTCAAGAGAATAAATCGACCAAATAAAATGATGAACGTATCTACAAACAAAATCGCAGTTTTTAGGCACGGGCTATGGATTTTGCCCTTGTTGTTGCTGTGCTTTGCCTGTTCAAAGGACGATGACAGCAATTCTAACAACAATTCCAAACCGTTTGTGCAGAACCATGAGCTATCCATCAGCCTCAGTTCTAACGCCCTGCCTACAAATGTCCTCATGCCTGTCAGTGACGTTAAGACCACAGAGAACTGGGGATACGTCATGAAGAGCGATGAAAGATTGAGCCTATTTGCTAAGCAAGACGGGAAAGTCATCTTTTTGGCAGCTTTGGCATCGAGTGTTAAACAGACGTCGTCCAATCGTTTTGATATTGCGCTCGGTGGCTTTGACAGTCTTGCAAATGCCAACGGGAAGCCAATAAAGGAGGTTGTTGAAAGTGTCTATGAGATTGACTTTGACAAGCCCTTTGAAATCATGGGTGGCACCTGCTTCTGTAACAACTCAGAAAACGACGTTTTCTATCATGTCACACTGACCCGCTCTGAACAGACGGGTATCTGGTTCCACTTCAATGGGAAATACGGAGCTATGACGAGCGATAGCCATCTGGCAGGAACGCATGAAGCGCTGTTCGTCGTGAACAAGACCAGCAGCCCCATCACGTTTACCCACAAGGGTTTCAATGTCGACAAGAAATGGTATTCGAAGATGGCAAAAGTCTCGCTTATCAGCGGAGAGGTAAAATCTCTGTCGGAATACGGCGATGAAAGCAGTAACGCCGTGGAGGTGAGTGCCTACAAAGCCGGGGACTATGCCAAGCGCATCAACTCATTCTACGTGCCCAACGGCAACAAGATCCAGGATGCGCAGTTAGTGGCAGAAATCAACGGTAAGGAAGTGCGGTCCGTCAACCGCATCAGTTCGGACGTAACACTGGAGCTGGGCAAATCCTACGGCATGGTGGCCGTTTGGGACGGTGAGAACCTGACGCTGGGCGAAGTCAATGGAGACGGAGTCATCAAATTGCCAGAGGGCGCAAACGTGAAAGTAGACGATGTCACAGTCATGGGCGACGGCCAGGAGGTCACCGTCGGTGCCAACGGCACGTTCTCTACTGAAGCTAACGCATTGATTGCATACGGCAAGGACGACAAGCTCTTATACATCAATCTGCTATCGACAGACACCGAGGGCCATGAGCACAAGCCAGAATTGAACGCCCTCCAGACCGCCATCACCATGCTTCTGCCCGCCCTGCCAAACATATTCGATGCCTCAGGCTTTGAGGGATTCACAAGGCTGAAAGAGCAGATAGGCGCTCTGCCCGAGACCGCCACTCTGGCCAAGGCCATCGACCAAAGTATTGTCAGACGCGGCCATCTGGAGGTTGACGACGTCAGCAACGAGTATTCGGCTGCCCTCAACAAGTTGAAGACTCTGTTGGGACTCAACAAAAATTATCTGAAACCTGCATCCAGAAAAGCCTACAGAGCCAGCCGAAGGAACACTCCAGTCGCTCTTGAGAACGGCACCCTGTTCAAAAACAAGCAGGGCATCCGTATTGACTTGAACGACAGCCAATGGGACAAAAAGAGCGAACAATGGGAACTGACGCTCACAGCCTACAGCGAAAGGCTCGCATACTCTGCCATCAACGTTGTCGACGTCATGCCCGACGGCACGCAATTCCCCATGTATGACGGGCTTGAGGTGCTGAAATATCTCGTTAAGCCCATGTCGCCAAAATCCTTCGTTGATAAATTCACATCCCTCGACGGTTTGGGTAATTATTTTTCTGACACCTATAAGTTTTTCACCGAGGAAGACTTTGAACTCGACGACATGACTTTCGACATGCAGAAGGCATCGGGCATCTTGCTGAAGTTCGGGACACCCTCGGTACAGTTGCAGGTCATTGCGCCAAAAGACAACAGCTACCTGCTGACCTACCAGATTGTGCTGAGCTTTGTAAAACCGCTGATGTCGTTCATAGGCGGCAAGGCTGCCAAGGCGATTGTCGGGGATGGCAAAGAATTGGAAGATGAGGTCATGCAAGATGTTATGAAAGACCTCATGAGCGCAGGCATGATTGAGAAAACGGCAAGAGACGTCCTGGAGGGGAAGACAAAAGACTTGGGCGACGTGTACGACTTTGTGGTTGAGCGAGTTAAGAAGTACTTTGAGAAATGGCTCTTCAATTGGCCTCAGCTGGTTGCCTCAGAAGCGGTGGAGACGGCTATGAACAATATCCTTTTCTTCAAGAAAGTGGCCTTTGAGATATTGGACTTCACCAGCGGCTATATGGGTATAGGCATGTGTGAGAGCTATTGTGTAGACCTCCACCTCGACTTCGAGGAGTCGAAGACAGGCGGAAGCATCGTTGACGTACCAGGAAGTGATTTTTAATGGAAATGACAGTTATGAACAGGAATCATATCATATTGGCAGCAGCCCTACAGTCACTGGTGTTGTTGTCATCGTGCCAGAAGTCAGATGAACCTACTGCAGACGAACAGAAGCTGATAGAGATTGTGCTCGACGCCCCCGGCAGCCATTCGTCAACCAGGGCTCAAGTGCTACCTTCGAAAGAGAGCCTCACGCTGACGGCAAGGTTCAACAAGAACGAGAAGTTTCAAGCGATGGCCGTCAACAAGAAGACTGGTGAGAAAGAGTATCTCAGGGAGCATGAGGTCAAGGATGTCAGTGATGACGGCAAAACCTGTACCATCAGCATTGGACAGCCCTCAGCATTACAAGATGTCGCCCCCACCATCTATGGAGCAAGCGGGAAGGAGATGGTAGAATACTGGAGTTTATCTGAAGGAATTCCTAGAACGTTGGGCATCAAGGCATCGCTCATACGTACCCGATGGGCCAATTTCAATGCCCCTGTCTGGTTTGAATTCGTCTATAACAAAAATTCTTCGCAACATGTGCAGTGTAAGCACCTCGGAACCTACGAAGTGCTACACATCAAGAACCTGAGTAGCGACGACATAACCTTTAAGCTACAGGATTTTGCCGTTGCCGACAAATGGTATCACGAGGAAGCCGTTTTCCTGCCCATTTCGAGAACGGTGGCTACCGACCTTCCTGAGTACTTCATCGACAAGATGACAGATGAGGCCGTGGTGAAAGTTGTGCCGCAGGCAGAAGAGACGGTCATTTCATGGTATATGCCGACAGGAACCACCATCAATCAGGCAAAGCTGATAGCCACGGTCAACGGGACCACCGTACGTTCGCAGAACACGCTCTCGTCGGAAGTGAAAATCGAGACGGGTCATGCCTACCACATGTACGTCACTTGGGATGGCAAACAGCTCACATTCGGCAAAGGTGGCATCAAGGAAGCCGCTCTGGACATTGCTATCGACAATATGCCGGGGGAAGAATTATAAACTTATCACGTAACTGAAGGATATGAAAAGAATACTATATATCGCAGTCCTGCTAATGGCTTTAGCCATCGTGGCATGTAGTACGGAAGACATCTTAGAAAAGAACACTGGCAGAACGGTCACCGTCTCGTTGTCAATGCACGACAACAACAGCGAGACACGTGTTGGCGTGAGCACCGCTGAAGGATCGCTGGGCTTGTCCGTAGCTTTCGAGGCCAACGACAAGTTTGATGTCTATGTGCGTCAGGGCGACAAGATTGTCGAGATTGAGGAAGTGACGTTTGCTGTCAATGAAAACGACCGCAAGCGGGGGCGTCTCACGTTCGAGATGCCGGCATCAGTCAACGCCTCGAAAGAATATACCCTCTACGGCGTGTGCGGCATTTCCAGCGGCATCCGCAACGGCAGGCTCGTCATCGACGGCAATGCCGCTTGCAAGCCCGTCGGTGACTTCCAAGCCCCCCTGTGGTTTGAGTACACAGGCACGGGCAATACCGTCAGTCCGCGCTGCCAGTTCATGGGTACATACATCGTCATTCATCTCAAGAATAAAGCCGAGAGCAGCGCACTCTTCCAGGTTGACGGCCTTGTCACCGATGCGCTTTTCGACGACATCTACTGGGACGAGAACACCCGTACCTTCTCGGAAGACTTCGGTGTGTCGCCCACCTCGCCTGCCCTCAGCATCGCCCCGAACACCAGCGGCACTTTCATCTATAACGCCATCCCTAACGGCAAGACGATGCAGACGCTCAATGTCGGCTTGCACATCGGAGAGACGATCACTTGGAACATGGACGTCATCAATGCCGAAACGCCCAAGCAAGTAGGAAAAGTGCTGCAACAAGGCCGCGCCTATCATCTCTATCTGACGTGGAACGGGAAGAGGCTGCAGTTCGGGGATGGAGACAGCCAAGGCTATTACCAGACTTCAAGCTACATTCTCTCCGAAGACAGAAAGACGCTGGTCAAGTGGTTAGGAGACGAAACCGACATCGACTTAACCAAAGACCCTGCCTTTGACAATGTGACGACGATTGGTGAATATGCATTTGCATACAGGAAAATGATTTCATTAAACCTTCCAGTCGGAACGACACGCATAGAAGAGTCAGCGTTCAGTGGTTGCAGAAGTCTGGCTTCTATTATAATTCCAGAGGGAGTCACCTACATTGGAGAATTTGTATTCTTTGAATGTGACAATCTGAAAACCGTAAAATTACCTCATTCATTAAAAGAAATGGGAAAAGGTATATTTTCAACATGCGGTATTGAAACGATTGAAATTCCACGACAGATTACAAAGATACCAGAACACTGTTTCAGAAACTCAGGACCATATTTGAAAGAAATCACACTACACGAAGGGATAACGGAAATAGGCCAATATGCCTTTTTCGATTGTGTTGGCTTAAACAGTCCTGTTCTTCCAAACAGTGTAAAGACAATAGGCGAACATGCTTTTTGTTATTGTAAATTTGAATCCATATCAATGCCTGCCGAATTAGAGTTTTTAGGTGAAAGAGCTTTTTACCAGTGTACTTACCTGAAAAACATAAACATTCCAAATGGTGTGAAGACGATATACGAGTATACGTTCTATGAATGTGGCTGGCTTGTCAGCGTATCCTTGCCAGAGAGTTTGGAGGAGATTGAGGCGAATGCCTTTGATGATTGCTGGACTCTTACAACCATCAACTGGCCTAAGAATCTGAAATCTATCGGTGAACGTGCATTCTATGGTTGTTGTTTTTCTGAGTTGACATTGCCAGACAAGTTGGAAACAATAGGTACATCGGCTTTTTCCGGTTGTCAGGAACTTAAAACATTGTCGTTGCCAAATAGCTTGAAAGTTATTTCTGATTATGCTTTCTCAGGATGTTACAATCTGACAGACGTATATGCACACATGACTACAATACCGGAAACAGGTACCGATGTCTTTTTCAGCACATCAAACTCTCCTAGGCCTAAAATAGACAGGACTCTCTATGTGCCGAAAGCTAATGGAGTCATTGACCTGTATCGAAACAATGCTCCCTGGAGCTCATTTAAGACTATTATAGCATCAGAAGAATATTAATTTGAGTTCCTGACGCCGACCATGCGTGTGGCTGCCTGTCCGAGGGCGAGGGGAGCACGCGTCCCCGTCACTTCGACATCGTCGTTGGGTTGTAACGTGTTTAGTTCTTTTTAATGCTTAATGCACAATACTTAATGCATTAATGCTTGATGCACTATTCTTAATGTGTCAGTCCAGGTGGAACACCTCCTGCAGGGGGATGGTGACGGGCGAGTTGTCGGGGTTGACCTCCATGATGTCGGCCATCATGTCCCACCAGCGCTGGGTGATGGGGTCTACGTCGGTGGTGTCCTGCGACGAGCCCTCGCCAGCGCACTCCTGGTAGGCGAAGAGGATGTTCGTGTCGCGGTCCCAGTAGATGCTGTAGTTAGACACGCCCTGCTCGTGGATCATCTCCACCAGTTCGGGCCAGATGGCGGCGTGGCGCCGCTCGTACTCCTGTTCGCAGCCCGGTTTGAGCTGCATCTTAAATGCAAATCGTTTCATATATTTAATTCATAATTCACAATGCACAATTCATAATGCACAATGCTTAATTCTTAATTCTTAATTGCCGAAGGCAATAACTCTTAATTCTAAATTCTTAATTCTTAATTGAAAGAAAGTACCCCAGCCGGTAGGCGTCGAACAGACGGAGGCTGACCTTGTGGCTCCCACAGAGACGGCGGCGCACCAGCGGGCCGAACAGCCGGAAAGCCAGGACCAGCAGGCGCCGCACCACGCCGAGGTGGATGCCGTCGGCAGCCGTCAGCAGGCGCGAGTAGCCCTTCAGGTCGTGACGGAACTCATGGAGCGTGCGCAGGCTACGCTCTACCTTATTGATATAGTCGACATTCTCCTCGTAGCGCGTCATCAGAACTGGGTTGTCCACATGGCGCATGACCGCCCCAGCAGCCTTCAGCTGCTTACCCAGGAGTACGTCCTCGTAGCCGCTCTTCTGGAAACGCTCGTCGAAGGGACAGCTGAGCAGGGTCGCGCGACGGATGAGGAAGTTGCAGGAGCGGAACGACTGGAAGGGACGGCGGCTGCGCTCCGGGGCCGTATGGTGGGGCTCATGATGCTTCTCGTAGCGGTAGCGCAGGTTCGTGGCGAGCGTCTCGGCATCGCCGCCGATGGCAATGCCGCCCATGATGACGTCGGCCCCGGCGGTGGCCGCCTCGTTGAGGTAGCGCCGCAGGAAGTCGGGACTGCTAATGTCCATATCGCAGTCTACAAACAACAGCCACTCGTAGCGGCTCTCCTGGGCGAGGAGGTTGCGGTTGGCGGCGCTGCCCACGTTCTGCGGACGCTCAATATAGCGGCCGTGGGGCAGGGCGTTCACGGCACGGTTAGGCGCCACAGCCGCGCGGTCGGGCGAGCAGTCGTCGGCCACGATGATCTCGTAGCTCAGCTCCCCGATGGCTTCCGCCTGACGGCTCAGCTCCGTTGCCAAAGGCGTGCAGTTGTCGTTGTAGACGGGTATGAGAATGGATAATTCGTACATGGCGGCACAAAAGTACATAAAAAATTTGGAAACACCAAAAAAAAGTAGTACCTTTGCAGCCGCTTTCACGAGTTGATAGCATCAAATTCAAACCTCAATTAAAAAAACAACAACAAAATGGCAACAAAAATCAGATTGCAGCGTGGCGGCCACAAAGGCTATGCAGTTTACCGCATCGTCGTCGCCGACGCTCGTGCACCACGTGATGGTAGATTTACTGAGAAGCTTGGTATGTACAACCCCAATACCAATCCTGCCACAGTAGATTTGAATTTCGACCGTGCATTGTACTGGGTAGAGGTAGGCGCACAGCCCACCGATACGGTTCGTAACATCCTCAGCCGCGAGGGCGTGTACCTGATGAAGCACCTCCGTGGTGGCGTGAAGAAGGGCGCTTTCGACGAGGCTGCTGCCCAGAAGAAGTTCGACGCATGGAAAGCTGACAAGCAGAAGGGCTTGGAGAAGGTAGCTGCCGACGAGGCTAAGGCCAAGAAGGACGCTGCTAAGCAGGCTCTCGACGCTGAGAAGAAAGTGAACGAGGAGATTGCCAAGAAGGTAGCCGACAAGAAGGCTGCCGAGGCTGCCGCCAAGGCCGAGGAAGAGGCTGCAAAGGCTGCTGAGGCCGCTGCTGCTGAGGCTCCCGCTGAGGCTGCTGAGGCTCCCGCCGAGGCATAAGCTCCGCACACCAAAATTCCCTATGGCGTGCCCCAACTACAAGTGGGTTGGGGCACGTTTTTTTCACCTATTGACTGAGAATTACCGATGCCTAAACCAACGTCTAAGCCCCCTATTGACAACACCTACGGACATCTCCAGCCACAAGCTACCGACGTCGAGCGTGCCGTGCTCGCCGCCCTGATGATTGACAAGGACGCCTATGCCGTTGTCAGCGAGATGCTCCGCCCGGAGAGTTTCTACGAACCCCGTCACCAGAAGATTTTTACGGCTATCCGCGACCTGAACCTGGCCGAGAAGCCCGTCGACATCATGACCGTTGCCGACCAGCTGGCACGTCAGGGAGA
>Ga0326511_10004274_pt1 | contig 11429 bp, 10 predicted proteins | sample 0_2496_0518_D_FD_203701 | JGI IMG/M metagenome (GOLD analysis project Ga0326511, IMG submission 203701) | Bovine rumen microbial communities from UC Davis, California, United States - 0_2496_0518 | ecosystem: Host-associated > Mammals > Digestive system > Stomach > Rumen | place: USA...
GTTTCTTCATTTTTTCCGAATTTGAGTTGCAAAGGTACAAATATTTTTATGATAATGCCGTGGAATTAAGAGAAATTTGTAACTTTGCACCAAAATTATTGAGATTTATGAAGAAATTGATGATTGCACTATTCGCATTGGCTGCATTTACAGCCTGCGATAAAGACAACAACGAGGAGAATCCGACTGCCGACCGTACCGTACTGATCTATATGGCAGGTGAGAATAACCTCACGAGCTGGGATGGGAATAGATTCGCCGATGACGACCTGCTGCAAATCAAGGAGGGTGTGAAAGGCATGGGCAGGAACAATCTCATCGTCTATGTGGACAAGGCAGAGTCTCAGAATCCCTACTTCCTGTGCTATGCCAACGGAGAGCTGAAAGACTCCATTGCAACCGAGGCCGACGAGCTCACCGCCGATCCCGCCGTCCTGGAAAAGGTGGCCCGCAAGGCCTTCACCGACTACCCCGCCAAGAGCTACGGCCTCGTGCTGTGGGGGCACTCCACGGGCTGGCTCATCAATTCCGACTCCGTGAAATACACTTCCATGGCACGCATGAAAGCCCGCAAGGCTTACGGTGGCGACACCGGCAACAACACCACCTCCAACTCCGGCAGATACTGGATGAACATTCCCTCGATGGCAAAGGCGCTGGCCAGACTTCCCCACCTGACCTATATCTTCGCCGACTGCTGCAACTTCATGTGTTTGGAGACAGCCTACGAGCTGAGGAACTGCGTAGACTATATCATCGGTTCACCGGCAGAGATTCCCGGTGAGGGAGCACCCTACGACAAGATTGTCCCGGCCTTGTTTGAGGTTAGCTCCTTCTATACCTCCATCGTTGACATCTACTATGCCCAGCGTTCCAGCGGCCTCGACCTGCCGCTCTCCGTTGTCAAGACCAGTGAGATGGAGAATCTCGCCTCCGCCACGCGAACGACCCTGCAAAGCTTTGCTGACAGCTTCGGTGGCAGCTATCCCGACTTGAGCAACCTCATACACTATTACTACGACTACGTGAAAAAGCAGGAGTTCTACGATGCCAACGACTTCATGCTCAAGTTTGCATCGGCCAATGACTACACAGCCTGGAAACAGGCACTCGACCGCGCCGTTGTCTACAAGAAGATGGCAAAGTCGTGGATGATCAACAAGGAATCCTGGTACTACTATTACGGTGGCTTCGAAATGACAGAAGAAAGATACGGCGGTGTCAGCATGTTCATACCACAACTGAACTACAGGGGCACCGACAACACCGATATCCAGCAGATGGCATGGTACTACGCTGCCGGCTATAAAGAAATCGGTTGGTAAGGCTCAGTCCTTACCAACCGATGTTTTTTCAGCCGATGGATGCACCACCACCTTTATCTTCGAGATGCGGTGCCCGTCGAGTTCGGCCACCTCAAAGGTATAGTTCTGGTAGTCTATCCGCTCGTGCAGTTCAGGGAAGTCACCCTTGATTTCCAGGAGCAGTCCGGCCAGTGAGTCGGCATCGCCCTCCACATCCTCGAAAGTCTCATCATCGAGGTCGAGTATCTTGAAGAAGTCGCTCAGCAGTGTCTTGCCCTCAAACACATAGGTATTGGCATTGATACGCACGTAGTTCCTCTCCTCCTCGTCATATTCATCGTTGATCTCTCCCACTATCTCCTCCAGGATATCCTCCAGGGTCACAATGCCGCTCGTGCCTCCGAACTCGTCCACCACGATGGCGATATGCACCTTGTTTTCCTGAAACTCCCTCAGCAGGTCGTCAATCTTCTTTGTCTCAGGAACAAAATAAGGCGGACGGATAAGCGACTGCCAGCGGAAGGTGGCTGGTTTGGAAAGATGGGGCAGCAAATCCTTGATATAAAGAATGCCACGCACATTGTCGATGGAATCCTGATAGACGGGAATGCGCGAGTAGTTGTTCTCCACGATACACTTGATGACATCCGGGAACTTGCTCCTGAAGTCGAGGTCAACAACATCCTGGCGGCTCGTCATCACCTCCTTTGCGGTCTCATCGCCAAAGCGCACAATACCCTCGAGCATGTTTTTCTCTTCCTTCAGTTCCTCCTCGTCGGTCAGCTCAAGTGCCTGTTCAAGGTCATCCACACTCAGCACGTGGCTTTCACGCTGAACCACTTTTGAAGCCCAGATGCCGGAACGTATCAATACGGAGGCCAGGGGATAGAACAGTTTCCGCAGCACGATGATGCCGCCGGCAAACCTACGGCACATGGCCAAGGCATGCTGGCCACAGTAGACCTTCGGGATAATCTCACCAAAGAGCAGGAGCAGGAAGGTCAGCAAGACGGTGATGACAAGGAACTCCACCCACCAAGCCGCAGCTCCGAAATAGATGACGTGGTCGAAGAAATAGGTGCAGAGCATGATAATGGCCACATTCACCAGATTGTTGGTGATGAGGATGGTGGCCAGCGTGCGTTCCGAGTCATTCCTCAAGGCGAGTATGCGCTTGTCCTGCTCAGCGTTGCTCTCCTCCAGCTCGTTCAGGTCGGTGGGCGACAGCGAGAAGAAGGCAATTTCCGACCCAGAGGCAAATCCCGAAAAAATAAGGAGAACGGCTGCGATGATAGCCGAAAAGATGGCTCCCATGGAGGGAGCCATGATAGTTACTTCACTTAGTATCGCTTGAAGATAGTCCATTGTCTGTATTGGTCTTTGGGGTCAGCATTTCCATGTTGTCTGCCCATATTTCTGTTGCATAACGGCGCTGTCCCTGTTTGTCATCGTAGCTGGTGTACCGGATACGCCCCTCTATATAGAGTTTGTCCCCCTTGTGGACATACTTCTCGACCACCTCTGCCAGCTTACGCCATAGGATGACGTTGTGCCAGTCGGTGTGATCAGGCACCTGTGTCCCGTTCTGGAGCGTGTAGCCCCGCTCTGTGGTTGCAAGGCGCAGGCGAGCCACCGCCACGCCCTGATCGACATAGCGCACTTCAGGCTCCTGCCCCACATTTCCAATCAACATTACTTTGTTCATAGCTTTACATATTTTATAAGGTTTATATAAAAAAGGCATTCCGCCTACTTGGCCTGACCAAGATAGCGGAACTTGAAATTCTTGCCCTTTGCCGAGGGAAACTGGCTTCGCTCGTCCACCCGCTCACGCAGATGTTCCACAATGCGGTTGTAGCAGTCCATGCCCGACTCAGCCTTCACATCGGCTACAAACTGTGTGTCGCGATACTGGAACTTGCCGGTTCCTGGAACGAGCAGCACACGCTTGAAGTCAATCATACCCTCATACCAGCCCGGTCGAACCTCATTGAGCCGGACCATCGCGGGCGTAGCACTCTTCGGCGTGACAGGAGCAGGCGTATGTACAGCCTTCTTTTCCTTGAAATCCTGCATCGTGGCAGCCTCGGTCTTGATAATGATAAAGTAGACACGAGGACGCACCTTATAGCGCTTCGGATAGAACACATCACTGGAAGCATACTCGCGAATGTCGGCCTCAAGGACTGGATTCATACCAATTTCATCAATAGAACTCAAAAAATCTATAGCTTCGTCAACACTGAACACAAGTGTTTCACGATCGAAATATCTTAAATATAAATTCATTGTTGTGAGAAAAGTTGTTTTCCTAAAAAGAGCGGAAAACGGGACTCGGACCCGCGACCCCAACCTTGGCAAGGTTGTGCTCTACCAACTGAGCTATTTCCGCATTAACAAAATGTGAAGAGGAGGAGACTCGAACTCCCACGTCGCAATTAACACTACCCCCTCAAAGTAGCGCGTCTACCAATTCCGCCACCTCTCCAACATACACAATGTTGAATAAAAAAGAGTGCCCAGAACAGGACTCGAACCTGCACGCCTCGCGGCACACGCACCTGAAACGTGCGCGTCTACCAATTCCGCCACCTGGGCATTTTACATACGGCCCGATTGCCGTGATGTCTCTTTTTTGTCCAAAATGTTGAGCGGAAAACGGGACTCGGACCCGCGACCCCAACCTTGGCAAGGTTGTGCTCTACCAACTGAGCTATTTCCGCGTTTTGTCCTCTTAGAGGAGCATTCCCCTGAATGCGGATGCAAAGGTACTGCTTTTTTTTGAACTACCAAACTTTTTCGGCATTTTTTTCACAAAAAATCGCTTTTTTCCTCAAAAAAGCCCCTTTTTCGGCCTTAATCCATCCGATTTCGATAGTCTTCGTAGCCAAAACGCCTCAAAACCTCCAATCTGCCATCAGCATGCAGCAAGCCTATAGACGGGTGTGAAATTCCGTTAAAAGTATTCGTCTTCACCGTCGTGTAGTGGATCATATCCTCAAAAATGATCTCCTCTCCTATCTCCGGCTGGTGGTCGAACCGCCAACTGCCCATAAAGTCTCCGCTCAGACAGCTGTTGCCCCCCAGTCGGTAGGTCATGGGAACATTTGCCTCCCCATCCACATGTACGGCACCGCGCACCTCCGGATAATAGGGCATCTCGAGACAGTCGGGCATGTGACACGTAAAGCTGACATCGAGGATCAACGTCTTGATGCCCTTATCCTCCACAATATCCACCACGTGCGACACCAGAGGCCCCGTCTGCCAGGCAAAGGCACTGCCCGGCTCCAGAATCACTTTCAGCCAGGGATAGCGCCGGTGAAAGTCCTGCATCAACCGGATGAGCAGGCCGGTGTCATAGTCCTTGCGCGTCATCAGGTGCCCTCCACCGAAGTTAATCCACTTCAATTGGGGGAACCAGCGGGAGAACTTCCCCTCTATCCGCTCCAACGTGCGCTGGAACACATCGGCCCCGCTCTCACAATGGCAATGACAATGGAAGCCTTCCAGATCCTCAGGCAGGACCTCCGGAAGCTTGTCGGCTGTCACACCGAAGCGGGTTCCGGGTGCGCAGGGGTTATACAACAGGGTGCCCACCTCCGAATACTCAGGATTTACTCGCAGGCCCAATGATACACCCCCTGCCTGTAAATGAAAACGCTCATACTGCGAAAGCGAATTGAAGGTCAGGTGGGACGAGCAACTGACAATAGCCCCAAACTCCTCCTCGGTATAGGCCGGCGAGAAGGTGTGGGCCTTCTCACCGAATTCTTCCAGCGCAAGCCGTGCTTCATTCAGCGAGCTGGCCGTCGTGGCATGGATGTACTCACGGAAGATGGGGAATGTCTTCCAAAGGGCAAAGGCCTTGAAGGCAAGTATGACCTCTATATCGGCTTTCGCCGCAACATCGGCGATGAGCCTGAGGTTGCGGCGAAGTCTCTTCTCTTCTATAATATAAATAGGTGTAGCCATTATTTCTTGATTGGTACCGTGAAACTGAATGTAGACCCCTGCCCCTCTGTCGACTCCACGTAGCAGTCGCCGCCATTCTTCCTGGCAAAGTCCTGGCAAAGCTGCAGGCCGAGTCCGGAGCCTTCCTCACCGCCTGTGCCATATGTGGTCTCACCCTTATGGAAAATACTGCCTATACGGTCGGCGGCGATACCTACTCCATGGTCTCTGACACTGATACGGGCGAAGTCGCCTTCATGGGCCATGATGATTTCTATCGTCGAGTTCTCTGGCGAGAACTTGATGGCGTTCGACAGGAAGTTGCGCAGCACCGTCTTCAGCATGTCGTTGTCGGCAGTCACCGTCAGCGGCTGTTCTGCCCGTATCAGGCTGAGTTTGATATGCTTCGTTGCGGCAATCATCTCAAAGATGTCCACCACGCCCGGCACGATGTCGTTCAGGTCAAGATCCTGTAGCACCACGTTCAGACGACCCGTCTGGCTCTTCGTCCACTTGAGCAGGTTGTCCAGCAGGTCGTGTACGTCCTCCGACTCCTTGTTGGCCTTGTCGAGCAATTCATACAGCTCAGGCCCCACCTGTTCAGGCGACGTGGAAGCCACCACGAGGTTGAGCACCATGCGGATGCTGGCCATCGGCGAACGGAGGTCATGGGCTATCACCGAGTACATCTTGTCGCGGTTGTTCAGCGTGGCTCTCAGCTCGCGGTTCTGCTTCTCGATAATCCGCTTGGCAGCCACCAGCGAAATCTGCTGCATCACGCGCATCACCAGTTCCTCCTTGTTGAAAGGCTTGGTCAGGAAGTCGTTGGCCCCCACCTGGAAGCCGTGTACGAGGTCGGCCGGCGTGTTCAGGGCGGTGAGGAAGATGATGGGGATGTCCTTCAGTTCCTCGTCCTTCTTCATGATCACAGCCGTATCGAAACCACTGATGTCGGGCATCATCACGTCGAGCAGGATCAAGTCGGGATGCTCCTTTTTGGCCTGTTCTATACATGCATTGCCACAATTGGCCGTACACACCTGGAATTTCTCATTAGTCAACAATATCTTGAGCAATAAGACATTGCTCATCACATCGTCGACAATCAGTATCTTGTAGTCACTTCGGTTGATTTTTGACTCTAATGTTGCTCCTGCGTCCATTATTCCATCTTTCGTAATAATATTCGGGTTGCAAAAATACTGCTTTATTTTGAAATAGCCAAATTATTCCGTCATTTTTTCACTTTTATGGGCATTTTCAGACACGCGTAGCGTGCTTCCCGCCTATTTTCCTCAGCGGAAAGCACGCCACGGAGAGCCTTGCAGCCCTATTCCTCCATCAGTTTGCGATAGCGCGTGCGCTTGGGTTCTTCCAAGCCGAGGCGCTGGGCCTTGTTGGCTTCATACTCACTGTAGTTGCCTTCAAAATAGAAGACATTTCCCTCCCCCTCGAAAGCAAGGATATGGGTACAGATGCGGTCGAGGAACCAGCGGTCGTGGCTGATGATGACTGCACAACCGGCAAAGGCCTCCAGACCTTCCTCCAGCGCACGGAGCGTGTTCACGTCGATGTCGTTGGTAGGCTCGTCGAGCAGCAGCACGTTGCCTTCCTGCTTCAGGGCGATGGCCAGATGCAGGCGGTTGCGCTCACCGCCGGAGAGTACGCCGCACTTCTTCTCTTGGTCGGCACCGCTGAAGTTGAACCGTGAGAGATAGGCTCTTACGTTGACATCCCTGCCGCCCAGACGGATGGTCTCGTTGCCGCCGCTGACCACCTGGTAGACAGTCTTTGAGGCGTCGATATCCTTATGTTGCTGATCCACATAGCTCAGCTTGACGGTTTCCCCCACATCGAAGCTGCCGCCGTCGGCCTGTTCGAGGCCCATGATCAGGCGGAAGAGCGTGGTCTTTCCGGCACCGTTCGGACCAATCACGCCCACGATGCCATTGGGAGGCAGGATGAAGTTGAGGTCGGTGAAGAGTGTCTTTTCTGGATACGACTTCGCCACATGCTCTGCCACAATCACCTTGTTGCCCAGCCTCGGGCCGTTGGGAATGAAGATTTCAAGCTTCTCCTCGCGTTCCTTCTGCTCCTCGTTGAGCATCTTGTCGTAGCTGTTCAGACGGGCCTTACCCTTGGCATGCCGGGCCTTGGGGGCCATGCGCACCCACTCCAGTTCGCGCTCCAATGTCTTCCGGCGCTTGGAGGCCGTCTTCTCCTCCAGGGCGAGCCGCTGCGACTTCTGTTCCAGCCACGAGGAGTAGTTGCCTTTCCAGGGGATTCCCTCACCCCGGTCGAGCTCAAGTATCCACTCTGCCACATCGTCGAGGAAATAGCGGTCATGGGTCACGGCTATCACCGTACCCTCATATTGCTGCAGGTGCTGTTCCAGCCAGTCGATGGACTCCGCATCCAGATGGTTGGTAGGCTCATCGAGCAACAGCACGTCGGGCTTCTGGAGCAGCAGCCGACAGAGGGCCACACGGCGGCGCTCGCCGCCGGAAAGCGTCTTCACGCTCCAGTCGCCCGGCGGACAGTTCAGTGCCGCCATCGCCCGGTCGAGCTTGGAGTCCATGTTCCACGCGTCGGTGGCATCGATGATGTCCTGCAGCTCGGCCTGACGCGCCATCAGCTTGTCCATCTTGTCGGCATCCTCATAGTATTCCGGCAGTCCGAACTTCACGTTGATGTCATCATACTCGGCCAGTGCGTCATAGACATGCTGCACGCCTTCCATCACGTTCTCCTTGACGGTCTTCTCCTCATTGAGCGGAGGGTCCTGGGGCAGGTATCCCACGGAATAGCCGGGACTCCACACCACGTTGCCCTGATACTGCTGGTCGAGTCCGGCAATGATCTTCATCAGGGTCGACTTACCTGCGCCATTGAGACCGATGATACCTATCTTGGCTCCGTAGAAGAAGCTGAGATAGATGTTCTTGAGCACTTGTTTCTGGTTCTGCTGGATGGTCTTGCTCACTCCGACCATCGAGAAAATCACTTTCTTGTCATCGACTGTTGCCATAGGATCCTGAGGTTTAGATGAGTGAGAAGGCCACGTCCATCATGTGGGTGAAGGTGGTCTGCCGTTCCTCAGCGGTTGTCACCTCGCCGGTGAGGATATGGTCGGAGATGGTGCAGATGCCAAGGGCGCGCTTGCCCGCACGGGCGGCGTTCATATAGAGGGCCGAGATTTCCATCTCCACTGCAAGCACCCCCATGCTGATCCACTTGTCGTTGTGGGCATTCTCAGAGTAGAAGGTGTCTGATGAGAACACATTTCCCACCTTATATTTATAGCCCAGCTCTTCGCAGGTCTCCACGGCCTTACGCAGCAGGCCGAAGTCGGCTATCGGCGCAAAGGTGCCGGGCAGTTCATACTGCACGCCATAGTTGGAGTTGGTGCAGGCTCCCATCGCTATGGCTATGTCGCCGATGTGCAGGTCTTTGTTGATGGAGCCGGCGGAACCCACGCGGATGATGGTATTCACGCCATAGAAGTTGAAAAGCTCATAGGTATAGATACCGATAGAGGGAATGCCCATGCCGTGACCCATCACGCTGACGCGCTTGCCCTTGTAGTAGCCTGTATAGCCAAGCATGCCGCGCACGTTGTTGAACTGCACTGGATTGTCCAGGAACTTCTCTGCCATAAACTTGATACGCAGCGGGTCGCCTGCCATAATCACGGTTTCGGCTATCTCGCCGTACTGTGCACCGATGTGGGGAGTTGGTGTTGTTGCCATAATTTCTTCTGTTTGGAGTTAATTTCTGCAAATATACGCAAAAATTCTCATAACGGCGTGTTTTTTCGCATTTTTCTTTGCCAAATGGATAAATTTGTGTATTTTTGCACATATTTTAATCCAAAAACTCGACATAATTATGGTTAAGCACATTATCCTCTGGACACTGAATCCAGAACTGTCAGAAGAAGAGAAGAACAACGTGAAGGCAGGCATCAAGGCCGGCTTAGAGGGACTTGTCGGTAAGGTGCCTGGACTGCTCGACGTGAAGGTACACATCGAAGGGCGACTGGCCTCATCGAATGCCGACGTGATGCTCGACAGCACCCTCGAGAGCGAGGAGGCCCTCAAGGGCTATGCCGTTCATCCCGAGCATGTGGCAGTGGCCAACGGCAAGGTGCGCCCCTACACGGTTCAGCGCAGCTGCCTCGACTTTGAGATATAGTCCGGGGGGCATTGCAAGAACGCAGCAACGGGGGGTATAAGCCATGCTTGTACCCCCGTTTATTCCAGCAATATGACCGTTGCCTTACTGTTATCCATATTGGGCATTGTCTTCCCTACCGGCGCGTTGATGTATGTCGGGTCACAAATCACGAACTTCTTGCCATCCAGCATGATATAATCTCCCTTCACCTCCCCGGTGAAATGGACAGCCATAGCCAGATGACCAGGATAGAATACAAGGATCACCTTCAGTCCCAACAAGTCACGCACCAGGCGCGACAACAATATTGAGCGATCCTCACAGTCACAATAGGGATAGAACAGCGACTCCTCGGCAAAGAAGGCACGGTCGGCTCCCCACACCTTGTCATCATATTCATAGACAAACGCCGTCTGCACCCAGTTCAGCAAACGCTCCATAGCCCCCAGTTCGCTCTTCCCTGCCAGCATCTCCCGTAATGCCGGATAGAGGCCGTCCTTCACGGTCGGCTCCATCGGCGTGTTGGCATACATCGCCCAGCGGGTGATAAAATTGTTGTTCACGATGGAGGATGGATAGTTGCTGTAGAAGTCTATCAGGTTTTTGTTCACGCATACCTTCAACTTCATGTCATGATAAAGGTCAGACGCTAACATTCGCTCCGAAGACTTGACAACGGCAAAGTCCTGCTGCTGCGGTACCAACAGCGACAGTGGTTTTTCCTGAGGGAATGCCACGATGGGGGCCACAGGCACTGGCTGAGGTTCGGGCGCTGGTGGCGTCACAGTATTTTCAATCGGCAATGGTTTGTCCTCAATGGGTTTCTGCCGTTCTTCATCCTTGATCACCACTGGCGGCCTGTCCTCATCCTTCGGCTTTGGTATCGCTGGCATCACCTTATATTGCTTCCAGGCCTCCTTGACGAACGCTGCATATTTCCGGTTTGCCTCGTCGCGGAAACTCTCATAGTCCGCCTGCGCCCGCCTACGGAATTCATTATACACATCCTCAAACGTCTTCGGCGTCTCCTGCTCTGCCGAGTCGCGCGTCACCGTAGCAGGGTCACTCGAACGCTTCTGAGCCAGTTGCTCCTTGCCCTTCACCTTGTCCTTGGCATACTTCACATACTGCTTCGACAGCTGCGCCGCCGACTTCTTTTTAGTTTTCGTCTGTGCCATCAGAGGATTGCCGGCACACAAGGCTGCCCAGACGAAGGCCAATATCAACACCTTATTTCCCATTGTTTCTGTCTTTTATTGCTGTTGCACATTCACTATAGATACTCTCTGCCAGCGCAAGCATGGCTATAGCAGCCAAGGCATAGCCCAGATTCAGGCTCACACCGTATTTGCAGAACAGGATGAAGGCCACCCACACCCAGAAGGACATCCACAAGAACAGCAAGACGCTCCATACAAACGACATCGACATCACGAACCGCAGGAGCCTGCAGCGCCGCTCCTTCGCAAACGCCTTATACTTTGACGACCACACCTCCGTCAGCAGAACCAGCAGAAAGCTCATCAGCCCTGTCAGCCATCCATCCGGTGTCCACACCTCGCTCCTTTCGAGAAGCGTTGCCACCGAATAGGCCAGCAGTTCCACACCCGCCATCTTTCCCAACGGCGTATAGTGCATATCCTGTTCCTCCTTCATCGCCCCGAATAGCACCACCTTGCCTGTAATCCATTCTGGATGCAGGCCGACATCCTCAGGCTCCACAACCCGAAACCGCCTCGGCGTGAAGTTGATATTCAGTTCCCGCAGCTCCGGAGCCAGGGGTTTTTCGATTCCAGACCCATTCACCACCTGCGTGATGAACGATGGCACTACCCTACCCTGACATCTTTGTCCGATGCTCAGCCGTCGCTTCATTCCTCCATACAGATTGCGCTGCATATTCGTGAAGCCCTCATTCGTCTCATCGGATGCAAAGAAGGAATGCACTGCATCGGCATACCCCGTACTGTCGTTATCATAGTCCAGGAGTTTATA
>Ga0326511_10004275_pt1 | contig 11429 bp, 12 predicted proteins | sample 0_2496_0518_D_FD_203701 | JGI IMG/M metagenome (GOLD analysis project Ga0326511, IMG submission 203701) | Bovine rumen microbial communities from UC Davis, California, United States - 0_2496_0518 | ecosystem: Host-associated > Mammals > Digestive system > Stomach > Rumen | place: USA...
GGTCAAGGTTCCCGTGCTGGATGTAGTAGCAAACAGAAGAACAGGCGGGCTTATGTGGGATATCACACAGTATATTGTGTTTCCCGTCGCCGGTTTGCTTCTCGCAGCTGCGGCGCACATCGTCGGATATCTCGCAACAGTCGCTTATATGTTGGCGACGTTCGCCGGATGGATGGAACCGAGATATAAAAGAGCTGTCGCAATGACAAGGGCAACAGCTGGCAGAATCAAGAAGACAGCAAACACAGCACTGGAAACGGTCAAACATGAAACGCCGGTTATTCTGGAAATGGTCAAGGCGTACACAGTCGCCGCACTGGAATTCCGGCGGGATATCATCTCGCAAGATAAATACCAGGAAGAATTTTAAACAATGGGGACTTGTAAAGAGCCCCCCGCCAAAATAAAGAAAAGAGGTATATAGAATGAATACAATGTTTTACGCAATCTTTACAGATGAAAACGGAAAACAGGCAGATAGATTATATTTCAGCTGGCCGGAGTTTCATGCCGACACGTTTAGCCCAGCGTGCGACGTGAAAAAAATCATTGATTTTCATGTGAGTGGGAAAACATACGTGGAAAGAAAAGCAAGCCTTGAAAGCATAGCCCATGATGTTTCTGAATGGTTCGATAGCATGTACGTTTCATGGTTAGAACTTTGTAATATTTCTGAATGGTTTGAAACCATGGGCAAACGTTACGGAATGCTTACTGAATTCCGTGAAAATGGTTTTTGTTAAGGGGGACGTTATGAAAGCAAGTTATAACTATAATGGCAAGTGGTATATATTCGCATGGTTTGAAAATACAAATAATATTATAATGGCAGCAGATGCAAACACTGACAACGAAAGAGTTATTTATATTCCGGTCAGACATGCGGCCGGATATTCAATCAAAGTCAACAAAAAATCATTGTCCAGCGAACGCGGCGCATATGGCGCAATTAAGTTTATTCAAGATTGCATTCGAAACAATTTCATGACGGTTTACGTCGATAGAATAATACAAAATTTTGCATAATGAACATAGAATAATTGCCCTTGAAAGTATCACTTTTGAGGGCTTTTTTGTTGTCCAAAATCCGGTCATTTTATGTCATTTTCGCCGCCTGAAATGGTGTAAAAATGTCGATTTTTTGACGGGAAAACAGGCAGATAAAACGCATTTTTCGAGACTGAAAACAGGGAAAATAATCCATAAATCAGCATGAAAATATGGCAAATAATAGCCCATTTTGGCGCGGAAAATATCCGAGAAAATGACATTTATTCGGTGTGATCTGCCTGTATTTTTTCCAATTTTGGCAGCATTCCAGGCGACAGGAAAACAGGAAAATAGTTAGTTATATGCTAACAGGAGTTAGTTGTAACTTTGAAAAATTTACACTTTGCTCATAATGTTAACAAAAAATTTACAATCATTGAGATACGCAAGCAGGGATGCATTTTTCGACGGTTAACGTTATAGGCCGGAAAATGTCAGAAAAAAATTTTGGTTTGGCATATTGACTCTGTCTTTTGCCTGTGCTAGTATGCGTCGCAACAGGGGCACACCTCACAGTTATACACGGGTCAGAATAACACGCAGCTGAAAACAAAACGGCTGAACCTATGGGGCCTATTAAAAATACTATAATCCCTATATATGGGGAAACTGTATTTATATATATAAATATATATAAATCACTTTAAAATCATTAACAGGGTATTCCTACAATTACCACGGGTCTATATAGTAACTACAGCTTTATCATACTATGCAACATGCAGGAAAGATATAGATATATAATATATAATATTCAGCTTTCCAGGATGTAAACCAGTATGATTATTATTAATCACATAACCAGTAAACCAGTACAGAAAACAGTATGATATAATCACAATACAGTAAACCGGATACAGTGAATTATATTATAATCCTGATCCATAACAGGCAGATAGATATAATATATATCACTACAGGGAACTACAGATTAACCGGATAATGATTAATAAATATCATTCCAGATGCTGGAAAGTAACACAGCAAAGTGATTAATAGTACTGTGATCTACAACACAAATGTTGCAATTAGCCGGATACAGGATATTATATTTTATCCCTGTATCTTTTGATTTTAGGACAGCAAGAAGAAGGTGTTATTAGTATGCCAAAAGGTAACAGAGAATTGTATAAAACCGGTAAGTTAGGGGAAAATGCGTATGATCTGCAAACAGGCGATATTAGTAACATTATGAGGCAAGCAATTACTTTAAATACCTGGCCTAAAATAGACTTGAACAGTGATGAAGCTGTCGATAAACGGATCAATGAGTATTGGTTATTCTGTGCAGAAAATGATTGTAGGCCAGCTGTATCTGGTTTAGCGTTAGCACTCGGAATTGATAGAAATACGTTATACGACTGGAAGACAGAACGCAGGAGGGCAAGTTCTAACCGTGCGGGCATAATTAAAAAAGCTTACTCAATTCTTGAATTTATGTGGGAAACTTATATGCAATCCGGTAAGATCAATCCAGCTTCTGGTTGCTTCCTGGGAAAAAATAACTTTGGTTATCACGATGATACCAAAGTCATAATTGAGGCAAGCAACGCAGAAGAGGCGCAGCAATCGCCTGAAGAAATAGCCGCGCAGCTTGATGATAATATACCTGTCGATGTTGACTATAAAGAGGCGTAAAGCTGTGATCTATTCCAGAATGACAACATGTACAAATAGCACAATATCACATTGCTGTATTTGTGTATTATGTATGCTCAACTATTCGCATAATTCATATTACACGAATACTTGAAAGTCTGACAATTCAGGCAATAAAGAGCAGAGTATGAGCGCGTTATAGTGTGCGCTGGACATGGTTATATATCGCCGGTTTGCTTTTGAAGTTTGTGTTATATGACATTCGCAGCCATTGACTACATAGCACTTTCCTGTTGACTACTTAACGCCGCGGAGCTGGTGACAACTGAAGGGGTCAGGGGGTCAGGGCAGCCCCGCCCGGCGCGCCATTTAGTCACCTTGCCATTCACTCCCCTGCGTTTTGTCCCACAGCATTAAGAGGTACGGCATTTATGAACAATGGGCGGCCCACAACAGACAAGAAAGACTGTAAACTCAAGTTAAGGCTTAATGAGTCCATGAGAGCTTGGGTTGAGACGCAGTCTGAATACTTGGGGATATCAATGTCAGAGTACATTCGGGAACTGATAAAAGCTGATATGAATGGCAGATAGGTGTCTGAAAATTTTTCCCAAAAAATAAAAAGGCACTATACTCTCCGGGTTCTGTACTTCCTGAAAATTTCTCAAAATACAAAAAGGCATTATGCCTAAACTGAACAGGCTATTCTTCTACGCATCTAGGAGAGTAGCCTTTTTACGTTTCTGAAATTTTTTGAAAACTCACCTGACGTTTTGAAAATTTCGGGTGTATGCTTTACGTGTACGAATGAGAATGCCGTGCATAAATTACCTTCCTAGTCGTGTGGGGCGGTGCTTTCGGGTGTCGTCCCTAACAAAGCAGAGGAGTAATCGGATTGACATTTACGAGATTTTTGAAAACTATTTTACTCGTGGCAGACATTATGTTGTTCGGGATCATGATGTTGACATTGACAGTTCCGAAGAATCAGCACAGGAAGTTTGCAGTTCCGACTGTAACGTTTGCCGCGATTTATCTGTTAAACGCACTGACAATAATCTTTGGTTTGCCCTGATAGCCTTTTTTGTTCATTTTTTCTGCTATCAGGTGTCCTCCATTTGGGAAAAGCTCCTAGCGGTAGCTGATTAAAGGAACCAAGCGAGGTTCCGGGGGCTGTCCTTTCTAGCCTTGTCGTCTAATTGGTCAGGACACAGCACTTTGACTGCTGCGGTACAGGTTCAAATCCTGTTAGGGCTGTTTTTCTTCTGAGTTAGGCAAAAAGCAGGTCTGCAATACTGCGTCTGCCGAAAAAACTTTATCAGCGAGGATATGCAGCAATAGGCATTGCAGTGAGCAGGTGTATTTCGTTGGTAATTGCACCGGAGTCAAGATAGGCGAGAGGTTTCCCCAGTGACTTTGCCTAGGGAGTTTTCAAGGTGCATACAGGTTGATGATGTAATTGGCAGCATATCAGTCTCCAAAACTGATTGTACAGGTTCGAGTCCTGTTCTTCCTGTTAAAGTTTCATAGCCTCTTCCGGACAGACTATGGCTTATCACTTTCCTAAACGGCATTGGGCAAAAGTTCCGGGGGCCTTGTTATTTCATACTTGTTCGGTGAGCTGTGCCATGCGGCTCACCGACACCTCCTGTTCGCGGAAAGGAAAAAGAGAGAATGACAGATAAGCTGAAACTTGCAACTCCGTGGTCAACTTACCAGAATGAACTTGCTAAAATATTCGAGAACGACAAAGACATTGAGGTATCTGAGATTCAGGACGGCCAGGGCGCACACAAGCACGTCGCTGTGGCGGTCAGGAATCACAAGAAGTGCATGGCACTGAGCCAGATTCTGAAGGACAGTGTGATTTTTGGAAACATCGTTCTTCACATTGACCTGTACGATGCAGAAAACAATGACCTGAATGAATATGAAACTGAAGCAGAGCTGTTCCAGCAGGCGTTTGAGGGCAATGACATTGTGAAAGACGTAGTCGAGGAAACAGACTTCACCGGCACGAAGCATTGCTACATCGTGATGCGCTCCAAACCGATTCAGTTCTACAATGATGACCTGACCGACTATAAAGGCAATTTCAATGCCCTTCCTGAAGATGTTGCCCGTGAGCTGTTTTACGCGGAATGGAACACGCAGTTCAGCACTGAGGAAGTAAAATAACCGCTTCAAAAATTTTTCTAAAAACTAAAAAGGCATGGGTGATGAATTTCACCTGTGCCCTTTCTTTTTTAGGTACGGTACATGGCTTTAAACAACTATGAAATCATTGACAAACTGAATCAGCGTGACATGAGCGTGTACAGTAACCTGAGTATGCTTACTGACATGTGCATCGCCATTGTAGACGATGAAGAAAACCTGAAGCTCGATGTGCTAACTGCCAATGCGAAGAAGGTAAAGCAGATTTCGTCTGTAGAGGCAAGAACAGATATCCGCTTCATGGATTTGTACTGGAAAGCACTACACCTGCTTGCGCCGTATGATTTTGATAGTTATCTCATCTATATGGAGAAAGACAGACCGGCGAAGAATCGGTTTTATCTACCTAGAAGGGAACAACTGTTGAAAATCGGGGCAGTTCAGCTCATGCAGGATATGGAAGATGACAAGCTAGATGTCGGCGGCTTATCAGTAGTACCTGGGGCAGGAAAGACCAGTATTGAGGAATTCTTTATAACATGGGTGATAGGGCGCCATGTTGACGACTATAACATCTTCGCTTCTCACAGCGGGTCTGTATGCAGAATGTTCTATGACGCGGTGTCGGCCATTACTGGTACACCTGAGTATAAATTTGCAGATGTATTTCCTAATTGTAAGTTGTATTCAACCAATGCAAAGGAAATGCAGATTAACTTCGGCAAATACAAGCCGTTCAAAAGTTTGTCATGCGTATCTATCGGGCAGAATCTGGCCGGGCGTGTCAGGGCGAACAGATATCTCCTGAATGACGACTTAATTTCCGGTATTGAAGAAGCTGTCAGCAAACCTAGACTTGACAAGGTATGGCAAGCGTATTCTGTTGACCTTCTGCAAAGACGTATTGATAAGTGCAAGGAATTGCACATTTGCACAAGGTGGTCGGTTCATGATGTCGTTGGACGTTTGAAACTGAAGTATGAAGGGAATCCCCGTGCGAAGTTTATAGCCGTACCGGATATTGATCCTGTCACAGGTGAAAGCAACTTCAATTACAAGTATGGTGTTGGATTCTCAAAGGAATACTTTGAAGACATTGCCCAGACCATGGACGATGTGTCCTACAGATGCTTGTATAAGAATGAGCCTATCGAGCGCGAAGGACTGTTATATCCAGAGGACAGTCTGAGGCGATACATGACCATGCCAGACAGGCAACCGGATTCAATCCTTGGCATCTGCGACAGTAAGTCAAAAGGCAAAGACTATATGTTCCTTCCGTGTTTTTATCAATTCGGCGATGATTATTACATGGAAGATTGCATCTGCTCTGATGAATCTGACTTTGCAATTCAGTATGACCGGATAGCGGATATCATTATCAGGCACAAGATGAACATGGTTGACTTTGAAAGTAATGCAGGCGGCGACAGAATAGCTGCGGAGATTGAAAATCGTATCCGTGGTAAGCAGAACTGTGGTATCACAATGCACTACACTACGCAGAATAAGGAAACCAAAATCATTGTGAATGCGGAATGGGTGAAGAAACACTGCCTGTTTAAGGACAAGTCATTGTATTCAGCAAAGTCGGATTACGGAAAGGCAATGAATTTCCTTATGACGTATACCGTAATGGGTAAAGCACCGTTCGATGATGTTCCTGATGGCCTTGCTCAGTTTGCACAATTCACAAATAACCTGCTTGGTGGAAAAACTTCTATTATAGAGAGTCCATTCTGATATGCCAAAAGTAACGATAGCAGTTGACCAATATGATAAAGAGGGAAATTTTCTTGCACACTATGAGTCCATAGCGAAAGCCGAAGACACGACAGGAATTTCCATCAATTCCATTATTAAAGCTTGCCGCGGAGTCAATAGAACATCCGGCGGTTATATATGGAAGTATTCTGACCCAGAGAGAGTTGCAAGTGTTCCGAAACGCGGTGACTTTGAAAAACCGTTAAGAACATTCAGAGCTGACAGTGGATGTAACAATGGCTATCAGGAATTGGCAAATGCCATTATACAGTTGGCGGCAACGGATTACAGGAAAGTAATAGAAATTCTGAACAGACGGCCTGATTTGGTGAGACTTAGTAAGGTACAGGAACTTGAAAAGTTTTTCCATTCAAATTGGTTCGGTACACTGACCAACATTGACGGTGACTACATTCTAAAGAAGATCAAGGAAGAGGTAATAGGGAAGGGAAATGACAACTAAGGAATATTTGAGTCAGATAAAGGACATGCGGGACAGGATAAAAGAAAAACAGGCTCAAATAGACAACCTCAGAAGTTTGCTGACAAGCATATCGGTAAACACTGAGTCTGAGCGTGTCAGTTCTTCCAGTGATCCTGATAAAATTGGCAAAATGATTTCTGATATTCTGGACAGAGAAGCGGAGCTGAAGGTATACGTTGATGAATACCTTCAGAAAGAGAAGGAAATCACGCACCAGATTGATTCGATGAAGAATTCAAGATGCCGTTCTATTCTGCATTGGAGATATGTGGAATGCGAAACCTTTGAGAATATAGCCGCTATTGCGATGGATATCAGCTTTAGACATGCATTGAGACTACATGGACAGGCATTAATTGAGTTTGAAAATGAATTCGGTGAATTTTACAAATAAATTCGTGAATTTGATGGAATGTCATAGAATGTCATAAAATGTCATGAAAAATTCCGATATACTATAAGATGAAATATAATAGATAGAACAGCCCAGAGGTAAACGCGCTTCTGGGCTTTTTTATTGCCATTTAGGGGGGTGATATCCGGTGCAGACATATGGTGGTGCATATGAAAAAGAAAAGCTAGAGCTTCTTGGGCGTCGCAGGATATACACCGACGTATCGGAAATTACCTCTGATAATGTGATTTCCGTTTTACAAGAAGCTATTCAGATCCATGAACAGAATAGGACAGAGATTGCTTACCTTCTGAACTATGAAAAAGGTTTACAGCCTCTGAAGCGGAAGAAAATCATCCGTCCAGAGGTGGATATAAACGTTTGCGATAACGTAGCGAATCAGGTCGTAGAATTCAAACTCGGTTATCATTGGGGCAATCCGAAGTCGCTTGTGCAAAGAGGCGACAGGGATTTGTCTTCATCTAATCCTGACAATGATGACGATGCCATTACACTTCTGAACCAGATGAATGAGGATGAAAACTCATTCGCAAAAGACCAGGAAATGGCCAGATTCATTGAAATCTGCGGTCTTGGATATCAGATGGTAGATATCAAGCGCGATTATCAGGAAGGTGGTTCTGTTTTTGACCTGAATACGCCTAATCCGATGTATTGTTTCATTGTTTACCGGAATGACATCCGCGAAACTCCAATGATGTCTGTAACGTATCGTCAGTTAAAGAATGGTAACAGATATTTCACCTGTATCACAAAAGGCAGGCGATATGAAGTAAAGGACATTGTTGAGATTGTAAACGGCGAAAAGAAGGAAACATGGAGTGAAGGACGGCGAAGCGGTGAACTGAATCCGCTCGGTGAAATTCCTGTCGTTGAATTCATCCGTTCCTATGACCGCATGGGATGCTTTGAACGGCAGATTCCTGATATGGATGCTCTGAACATAGAAGTCAGCGATTTTGCTAATTCGGTGGCTCAGAACACGCAGGAAATCTGGTGGATGAATGATGCTGATTTCCCTGTTGATGAAAAAGGTGAACGTGTAAAGCCTGTATCCGGTCAATGGATTCAGACAAAAACCGCACCAAACGGCAATAGGCCGATGATTCAGCCGCTTTCAAGCACATTTGACTACAACGGTGTTCAGCAGAATATCCTTACGAAACGCGACACGATATTGCAGAAGTGTTATGTGCCTTTACAGTCTGATCCGGGCGGTGGCTCTACTGCATCTGCCATGTCGATGTCAGCTGGATGGTCAGCTGCTGAAGCTGTAGCTGCGAAACAGGAAGATATCATCCGGGCATCTGTGATGAAGGTTGTTGAACTGGAACTGTTGGCTATCCAGAAGTCGCATTACCTGCCAGAAGGCCATGTGTTGTATGACCTGAAGAAATCCGATATACAGCCCAAATTCACACGGCAGAAAACGTTTGACCTTGGTACGAAAACAAATGCCATGGTTACGATGATTAAAGCAGGTGTAAACGGGCGTGTTGCAATGCAAGTGGTTGACCTGTTCCCAGATATCGCACAGGCGTGGGCTGACAGCAAAGATACCATTGAGATGTTCCAACAAGCTCTGTTCACAAAGAATGATGCCGGATCGCTTGAGGGCAATGATCGAATTATGTCAGATACATCAGATCAGGCAGTTAACTCACCGATTCTTGACGGCACTAAAACAGGCGCTGACTATTCGATGGGTGGTGAGATGTAATGCCGCTCGGATTTGATGAGCTGAACGCACTGGTCAGAAAAGACGATAAACGGAACATTGACATAGACAGGTACTTTGATGAAATGGAACTGCCACAGAGCAGTAAAGAAGTGCGAAAAGAGTTTGCAAAGCAGTTCAGCGATGAGCTGTTTACAGCCCTTGCACTTCTTTTTTTATTTCTTCAGTACGGAACGGCGACAGGCATTGAAACCGTAAAAAGAACGGTAGAACGGTCGCTATTGAATGCTATTAATACCTATACACATGCTAACTCAGAGCTTACAGAAATGGCATCGCAGTACGCCGAATTGTTCGTTGATACAACGGTAGAAAATGCAGAGAAATACGGCTTGTTTGACGAATCTAAAGAGATAAGCGACAAAGATTTGCAGAAAGTAGCCTATTTCTTTTCTGAAATCCGTGCCAAATTCAATGCCGCTGACACAGCGAATTCTGTATTTAACTATGAAGATTACAGAGAGGCTGTTGAGGATGGCAAACAGTATAAACAATGGGTGACGATGAAGGATGAGCGCGTCAGAAGAACTCATTCAGAGGTGGACGGCACGATTCTTCCAATAAAAGAATTATTTCACGTTGGAAGAGCGACACTTCGTTATCCCCACGATTGGGATATGGGTGAAGGACATGAGAAAGAGCTGGTCAACTGTCGCTGCCAAATCAGGTACTTATCAAAAGAACAGTTCAACGATATAGCAAAGGGCTTATGAGAATTCATAGGCTCTTTTTTATATATGTCTCTTAGAGAAAAGAGACGTTAATAAACAATTCGCACCGTGAAGAGAAGCACGTATAAATTCGCAAATTAAAGAGAGTCCGGAGATGGACGATAAAAGCGCAAAAGAAAGGAAATATAACATGTTCAAATTCACAGAAGGTATTGAAAATCCGTTGGAAATGAAGCTTCAGCTTTTCGCAGAGGGCAATGCAGATGTTGCTGAAAATCAGGACGCAGGCAGTCAGGAAAACGGAAACGAAGATGCAGGAAATGACGGTACTGATGATGGTGAGAAGACTCCCACCGTAGAGGAACTGATGGCAGAGCTTGCGAAGGTAAATGCCGAAAAAGCGAAGCTCAAAAACAGTTTCGATGAAGCTTCTTCAGACGCCGCGAAGTACAAAAAAGCACTGCGTGAGAAGCAATCTGCCGAAGAAATTCAGACAGAAGAAAAGCTCAAGGCGCAGGAAGAACACAACAAATATGTGGCAGAGCTTGAGGCTTTTAAAAAGAAAGCAGAAGCAAAGGCACGTTACGCACTTCAGGGCATGAATGAAGAGCTTGCCACAAAAGCGGCAGAAGCAGAAGTCAAAGGCGATATGGATGAGCTTGCATCAATCCAGCGCAAACATACTGAAAACCTTCTGAAAGAACGCGAGAAAGAATGGTTGAAAAGTCGCCCGGATGTCAATGCAGGAAACGGCGATGATTCAGAGGAAAAAGACCCATTCCTTATTGGATGGAATTCCGCTTATTAAAAAATTGAGAAAGAGAGGTAACTATAATGGCTGATTATACTCAGGGCGTAAATTACGCGAAAAAGTATTCTACCCTTGTAGATGAAAGATTTAAACTTGATGCTGTTACTTCCAGCATCGTGAACAACAACTATGACTGGGTTGGTGTTCAAACTGTTGCTGTTTACAGCCTGCCGACTGTTGCAATGAACAACTATACAAAGTCCGGTGCAGCCAGATACGGCACTGCCGCTGACCTTGCAAACAGTGTTCAGGAAATGCAGATTACTCAGGATCGTGCGTTCACCTTCTCCATCGACCGGAAAGACGAGCAGGACACCATGGGCGTTCAGAATGCTGCGAAAGCACTGCGCAGGCAGATTCAGGAAATTGTGATTCCAGAGGTGGATGTCTACAGAATTGCAAAACTGGTGTCCGGTGCAAAGGCCGCAAATGTTATTGACGCTACTGATGTATCCAAAACAAATGCCTATGAGAAGTTCCTTGCAGCACAGGCACTTCTGGATGAAGGTAAGGTTCCGCAGGTCGGCAGATTTGCCCTTGCAACTCCGGCTTTCATCAACTTCCTGAAACAGGACGAATCCTTCATTAAGAGGGGCGATATGGCAACTCAGCTTGCTATTAACGGCCTTGTTGGTGAATGTGATGGCGTGTACTTCATCAAAGCACCGTCCACTTATTTCCCGACAAAAGTACAGTGTATTATCACGAACAATCAGGTAATGCCGTCTCCGGTTAAGCTT
>Ga0326511_10004276_pt1 | contig 11429 bp, 10 predicted proteins | sample 0_2496_0518_D_FD_203701 | JGI IMG/M metagenome (GOLD analysis project Ga0326511, IMG submission 203701) | Bovine rumen microbial communities from UC Davis, California, United States - 0_2496_0518 | ecosystem: Host-associated > Mammals > Digestive system > Stomach > Rumen | place: USA...
GTACGGATTCGGTTATAAAAAGATTTTTCAAACAGAAAGAAAACAGAAGCGATCCTAATTCTTACTGCGTGAATGCTTATGATTGTGGAATCAAAGGTTATGAAGCAGTCAGAATTGTTTCTAGAATCGTGAACCATAAAAGAACGAAAGTCCAGGAAGTCAAAGAGTATAAATCAAGGCCCGCAAGAGTTTTGAAGGGTGCTACGCTTCGAGAAGTGCATACTTTCATAGTTGATTATGATTACCGCGATTATGATCAACTGGAACATTGTGGATTCTGTATTTAAGAAATGGCTCCTGTATAGTGGCCTTAAATATTTTAAAGGGAGGAACAAAACAGAATGATTTTCTTATTACCAGTGTTAGCTGGTGTTGTAGGTTCAGCAATTACGGCGTCTGAGGTTGCACTTGGAGTCGGAACTGCGGTTGCCATTGGGACTGGAATAAAAGGTGCTGTTGATTTGAAGGAGGCATATGATTATCAGGATATAGCTCGTTATAAAATTAATGAAGCTGTAGTAAGAACAAAAAAAGAAGTTTCCAAGACTCAGGATGAGCTGACGGAATTTGCCAGGTTGAAAGTACGAACTTTTAATGGAGTTTTGAAAAATGCTTTGGATTATCTTAAATCAAATAAAGAGATTAATCCTGAACAGATAGGGCGGTTGAATAATCTGTATAAGGCAAGCCGAGCAAAATATTCTGCAGGTATTTCACATGGTTCTATCAGTTTGGATTGCACAAATCTTATTGATGAGAATCTGGATTTTGATCTGGAAGATTTCGCAAGGATAGCTTTAGGTGGACCTATTGGTTTTCTAATGACCAGTTCTGAAAAACTTACAGAAGGTGTTCGAGCAAATTCTGAAGCTGATGTTCAATCAGAACTTTTAGAGGCAGACAGAAAAATTTGTAAAGCAATCCGGAAAAGTGTAGGGGAAGGGACAAAACTTATTGAGGCATTTTCAAGACGAATTGAATCCTTAATTTCTTGTGGTTCTTCTGCAGCAGTAGCTGTTTTACCAATGGCTGAAAATCTTTTTACGGTAATCGACGTGGACTTGGTAGATCGCGAAGGGAAGCTGATAGATTCCTCTGCAAATCTTTACCGGACGAAGATGCGGGAGGTTCTAAATGGATAATTCTATTATGCCTATTCCGCAGAATAATGCTTCATTAATTCCAACTATTCCTGGTGTGATTAAATCTATTGCAGATTGTGTTTCTTATTGCCAAAAGCAGGAGACTATTCGGACAGATATAAACGCAAAAAGAGATGTTGCTGTATCTATGATTAAGGCCAGACATGAATCTCTTGAGCATTTATTAAATCACAGGTTTACGGAAAGAGACCGTCTTTTTGATCGCTATTTTCAGGTTGCACAAAGTGCCTTGGAAGCTGGAAATGATGAAGTATTGAAGGATGTTCTGCAAAGCATCCTTGCTGTCTATGGTTCAGAAGTAACTTCTGGAACAGAAAATATAAATCAATTATTGGATTTTAAGCAGAATAAAAATGATGCTGCTTAAATAATCTTAAGCCATAAAATAAGGAGGAAAACTTTTATGGAAGAAGAGAAGAAAAAACATGATTTTGGGAAAGGCTTCCTAGTTGGTGGCCTTGTCGGATTAGGTGTCGGTGTTGCCGGAACCTGTGTTGCCGCAGCTCTTATGTCTGATGATGAACCTGAAATTGAAGATCAAGAAGATGAACAGACAGAAGAATCAGAAGCAGAAAATGCCGCCCCTGGTTTTATTAGTAGTATCGTAAATGCTGCTGAAAAAGCTGGTAACAACGTGTCGGAGTCTGATGAAACTACAGAAGAAGAATCAGAAGTTCAAAGAACTGATACTGATTGTTAAAGTCTGATTGGCATTATTTACGTTTATAAGACTGAAGACATTGTGTCCTCAGTCTTTTTTCATTATATTTCAAGTATAATTTCTGGATTTAAGAGTTCTTCTAATTTAATGATTGTATCATAATTAATGCTAGTCGACTTTGTTATTTGTAAAAAGAATGAAGAATCAGTGATCGCATTCTTTGAAAGACAATCTAACAGAATTAAAATGTCTCTAGTATTTTTATTTTCGAAAGGTTTTTCATACCAAACATTCAAATATTTTTCAAGATTTTTAAATTTATTTGTATTGATATTATTAATCAGTAAAGCATCCATGGTGCTCTCAGCATCTATTTTATCTTTAGTTTTTTGATATATTCTTTTCTTTCCTTCTAATGCATCTTGAGTTAATTGGGTTTTATAAAAACCTTTTGAAGCGTAAGTCGTAATATCTAATAAAGATTTAACTGTATTTAAAGCATTATTTATTCTAATAATCATTTTATTACCTGAGAACTCAATAAAATCGGAAATCGAAAGGTTCTCATCTCTGGTATATAAAACGTTTTCTTTTGAATATTTTTTAGTATCCCATTTTAGGAATGTGGCATTAAGATGCCTTCTATTTTTTGAATTTAATACGGGTTTTATGTATTCATTAGTTATATGCAAAAAATATTCAAAGGGATTTGAATTTTCTATCGCAAGGACTTCTTTATGTTTCTTAGGAACAAAGTGTTTTCCTATATAAAAATCTCTTATATCATTTAATCTTTTTTCTTCGTAATTCTGTTGATTCTTTAGACATGAAAAAAGATATGATATATCAACAGATTTATCAGTCTCATCAGATTCATTTAGAAGTCTTTTTAATTCAATAGAATTTTCAGGGGCCAGTAGCTGAATTATTTTTTTTGCTTTGGTTTCTTCATCAAAATCTGATAAAGAAATAGAGAATAACCAATTTCCTAAATCCCTATGAAAATTTTCCTTACTTGACAAGTGAACTGAAGAATGATTATTGAAATAATCATCATTTAGTATTGATTGAACAGAATGAATCTTCTTTGAAGAAGTTTCGGTGTTTGTTGATTTACTTTTTGGTTCATCATATAGGATATATGTATAAATATTTTTTTTCTGATCCCTTCGTTCTATTCTTCCTTCTTGTTGTTTCAATTGTGCCAGACTGCAATTTGTTGAGAATATAATACATCTGTTGGCTTCTGGGAAATTCATTCCTTCCTGATGCATCGTTCTTGAGCATAATAAAACACGTGAAGAAGGATCGTAGGAGAATTGTTTGTATAATTCTTCTCTTTTGTCTTCACTTGTCTTCCCATGAACAATTATAGGATGGTAAGAAAGCATCCAATTTTCTCTGAAAAGATTATCGAGTATTTCATTCTCATTATCAAAAATTATTATTTTGTCCTCTTCTGGAAATGAAAGAAGAAGTGCTCTTAATATTTCAAGCTTTGTTGTTAAATAACGAGGATTTTTCTTTGTATATGTAAGCTTAGTATTTAGGCCGTTTTGTAATTCAAGTTTATATCTTTCTACTGCTTGTTTACTTCTTTTTTCATTTTCTTTTAATATTGATAGGTTTTCTTCTCTGAACCAGGAATAAGAAATAATAAATCCTTCTTTCTGTACGTTCTGTAAACAACAACTGTTTTCTGTAATTAAAAATAATTTTGAATCATATTCATTTCTTATATTAAGAATTTCATGAATTTTCTTCATTTCTTTTTTTTCATCTTTGATAATAGGAGTTGCACTCATTGCAAGCATCAAATGAGAATTTAGTTTTTTTGCAGCGTTTTGAAGTAACTCACTTCCGTTTGAAATATGATGAAATTCATCAAATACTGTAAGTTTAAGCCCTTTTGTATTTGCGATATAAGAAGCTATAGAATTACTAGAAGGGGAGGTGTTGTCATTTGTTTTACATACTGTTGATATTATTTTAATTGTTGTTAAATATACTTTTTTTCTGTCATAAGGAAAAAAAATTTTTTTTGAAGGAAGAAAATAATTATTGAGATTTTCCTTTGTTATACAGGCATAATCATTTGCTAAAACTAAATCCAATTCTTTTTTCCAAATGGTTTCTAATAATCTCTTATTTGGAGCAACTACTAAAGAAAAACCTTCTTTTGAAACTATTTTTTGAATTGTCTGAACTGCAATCCTAGTTTTACCATTACCGACTCCCAAATTTAATAGGCAATTACAGAAATCTTTACCGGTAGAATAGGGGCCAGAGAAATTAGAGAGAATCTTTTCAATAGCATTTTTTTGTAATGGAGATAATTCAAGATTCATTATGAACTCCGCTTATATTAAAAAAAGATTTGATTGAATATCTTCAAGTTTTTGTGTCAGTCCCTCAAGGCTTTTTATACAATCGATGGATAGATATATTCGTAATAGTATCCTTTCAAGTTTATTAGAATCCTGTAGAAAACTATATAAATCATAGGGCTCTTTATTAGTAGTATCAGGTGAAAATATAGTTGAAGTTGATTTCAGAAAATTAACAAGCTCTTTGTTAGTTTTAGAGTAATCAAAATCTGGATTAATTCTATCATGGTCTTTTTCCTCAGAATATATCTTCAAAATAGATGAGATTCTTATCTTTATGCGTTGAAATGATGAATAGTCTAATAGGTTCGAATTTATAATTAATTCTTTATCCATATTTTTGATTTTTTTGAGATATATTTCTAATACTTGCACATAAATGGATATAGAGCAGAGTAGGTAAATAAAGGTGTGATTATCAGTTGCTGTTAAATGGGGAATGCTACTCATAAATTCTACCTTGGCTTTTTGAGGCAATATTTGAAATCCCTGCCAGCAATAGATAATTAGAGTATTATCATCAAGCATTCCTTTTGTGATTTTATCCTGAATGGATATAAGTATTCGTAGTTTTTCATTAATGTTTCTAAGGTTTTGTCTGTGATCCGGTTCCAGTTTTTTTAAAACTTCACCAAACTTGGCTTGTAAGGAATTATATTGATTATCAAGCTTTGAATCTAAATGAGTAAGGAATAGAGACTGATCAGTGATTTCACTATTGTTTTCAAATAATTCTTTTTCTGTAAGGTTAATTTGTTTAAGAAGGTAATGTAATGTGTACAGTGATGCGTTAACTATAGGACCACAGTTAGTATAAAATTGAGGTTTTCTTTCTTTAACAATTCTGGAAACACTTTTTCTAAAAGCATCGATTGAATAAACGGCTTTAATATTGTCAGGAAGTCCTGCATATACTGCGTCTACTCCTATTTTGGTAATTTGCTTATGTATCGTTGAATTAATTCTATCGATTTCGCTGATAATGTCATTATTCTTCATATAAGACAAATATAATGCAATATTTAGGAAAATACAATAAATACATTAAAAAGTGTCTTATATGAATTATTAACCTAATGTACAATCTTAATATGCCATCCATGTTGCTTTGCATACGTTTTGAAATCATCTCGCATTTTTAGGTGTTCAAGATGGATGCGTCTCCCTTCAATAGTAATATTGCTCAGTTTGGTTGCTCTTGATATGGCCACATATACCAATCCTGGAGGAACATTCCTTCCTAAATATATTTTAATGCTCCCTGGAATTGTAAGTCCTTGAACTTTCCACACTGTAAGGCCCCAGGCTGGCTTCAATGGAAAATTATAGGCTGTATTAACCTGAACATATTCTCCGTCTTCTTGATTTTTTACTTCGAGAGGATATCCTTGTTTAAGGACTTCAATTTCCCGATCATCAACTGTTACAAATATCGAGAGAATTTCACCAGACTCATCTGTATTAATTTTTGAAATTCTACCTAGAGTTCCATTGCTGTATTGCATTTCAGTATTGTTTGTATCATTTCTATAAAAAATAACAGGAATATCTTCAGACAAAGATATTTCTTCAGGAATCTTTTCTTTTTCAATTAGTTTGAATCTACGCTCATCTTCTTCGTCTTGAAAAGTTGTTTTGCTTGTGTAGATTGTTTTTCCCAGGGATAATAGCGTTTCTTTATTAATTGAATCTGCAGCTCTGTTTGTTGTTGTTAGGGTTATTGAATTTGCATCAATTGTGAGATGCTTATTATAATTCTGGTTAATTATCGAGATATCTTCTTTTGTTGGGTTTTCATCTCTGATTCGATTCAGTAGTTCAAGAAAGAAGCTTTCTTTCTGACGCCATACTTTTGTAAGTTCATAAACAGAAAATGAATTTGGATTTTTAAATACATTAGCTTTATAGAACATTAGTTGATACCCTTGAAAGTATCTCTCCAGCTCAGAATCTTCATTTGGGACTGGTGGTAGCTGAGCTGTATCACCAAAACCAAAAAGTATAAGTCCTCCAAAATCCTCTTTATAGTTATGCCTTATCCGTTTACAAATTGAATCAACTTGATTTAAAAGAACGTAACTGCACATACTAATTTCATCGATCACCAATACCTTTGCAGTTTCAATTTTTTTATAATTTGTTGGAGAAATAAATCCTTCCTTCCTATGTATAGAAATATTAAAGAAAGAGTTAATTGTTTTGCCTTTAATATGAATAGCAGATGTTCCGGTAGGTCCGACTAAAATCATTTCTTCCGGAGTCCAGAGTTTCTTAAGTTTCTCATTTAGGAAGAAACTCTTACCAACGCCTGGTTTACCCAATATTAAGAATGCCTTTTTGTTTGAATGTTTTAGTTCCTCGAGAAGGGCATCTGTATTAAACGAGGAATCAAAATTGGTTATAGGAGATTTCATAATACAGATGTGTTTTGTTTAAAATCAAGAAATATTTTAAAGACAACTTTTTTATGAAAGAAACTTTTCATGGAGGTAGAAAAATGAAAAATGAATTACGAAGAAATCGATTTGGGATAGATAAGATATGTGTAGCTTTAAATCCATTGTGGCTAAACGAAGATATTCCTTTTAATAAACTTGGTATTTATAGTCTTGATGGAATGCATTATGTAAATCTTGTTAAGAAGGGAGGAGTGTATGTAGAGTTGCAGATTAATCAGGAAGCTTTCAATCCTTATTTGGATCATAAAATGCAGGTTGCAGCATATCTTCCTTTACTTTTAGAAAAAGGGTTGCTGCAGCTCGAAAATAATTTTCTGGGGCGGATATTATTATTGATGTATTATGATTACATCATAATTGGATTAACCAGAGTTGAAATATATATAGATTCAAAACCGGGTGATGTTGAAGTAATAGAAGATGCTTCGTTTTGCAAAATAAATGATGCGAAACAAGAAGAAGGGCTGTTCTGCTATGAGAACAGCCATAATAATTCGAAAACCTTTTATTCGTATGATTACACAAAAGAAGACAAGAAGAAGAATGTAAAACGCCATGATTCCCTTGTCTGTATGTACGATAAACGAATAAAGGATTTGTCAGATAATCATATAAATAAAGAATCAATACTGAAGCATAAGTATTCATATCGTATGGAGTGGAGGATTGATATATCAAATTCTAACTGGCTTAATTTGGATAATATTCGTGGCTCCGCACGACAGATTTTCAATAGATATGCTGAATACATGGCCTTTATATATAATAATTATCTACGTGATAATGTTGAGATAAATGTTAAAAACAATAGAGAGTTTAATAAGGTTCTGAAACTTGCAGATCATCAGTTGGAAGATGATGTACAAAGATTCAGATCTAAAAAACTTAAGAATCGGAATAATGAGAAGATAAAAAATAATAAGCTGGTAGATTTTCGAAATTTATCTAAAGAGAGTTTTGGAGAAAAGGAAAACTGTATAAGGGAGAATGGTGTACAAAAAATCAATGAGATAATGATTAAAATGATTTATCTACAGATGCTTTTAAATTGATAAAAATTTAATGCGATGTTTTGTATATTTCCATGTATAAAATCCAGAATTTGCAGTGCAAATATGACTAAAAAACAGAGGAAAATCCTAAGAAATCATGAAAAAATAAGCTACCCCTTTTTTGCCCTGTAAATTACTGTGGGAATAATTAAGGGGGGGAGGGGGTAAATATAAAATTTTAAAGACGAATAACATATCATTAGAGATTTCATAATACCGGATAATTCAAGATGAATGAGGATTGTTTTATCCGGTTTCCTTTTTCGAAATAAGAGAGACTTTAGCAATATATTATATTTCGAAGGAGGTTAATATGAAATTGATTCCAACAAAAACACAAGATATGTTTATACGATATGTCTGTGTCAAATGTAAAAGAACTTTTATGACGAAGCGAAGATTCTGTCCATATTGCAAAGGTCCTTTTGTAGTTAAAATGAAATTATTATCAGAATAATTAACATATTATTGTGAAAGAGGCCCTTTCTTTACATAGATAATACAGGATAGTTTTGTTCTAAACATTACTATCCTGTATACCTTATTAAAGACCCGAAATAAATCTTCACATGAATTAAAAGAGAACTGGTTCAAAGGACCAGTTCTCTTGTTTTTTCTAATTGACAACCGTATATTAAGATATTATATTCTTAAATATAGAGTGTTTTACTCTGTGGTTTCTTTGAAATTCTTAGGGAAGGTTTATGGCTTGATTAGATATTTATTAAGTTAGATATGACTTCTGAATTGTTGAGAAAATAAGATAAAATAACAAACAAAACCCTCACATTTCTTTAAGACTTATCTATATTTTATTAGTCAATTTTGACTATTTGAAATGTAGTATAGTTGTCGATATCCCTTTTTTATTCTGAAAACGCACTCCGGTCTCGGGTTAGCTGCGATGGGAAAAATCACAATTATTTATATATATATCACGATATAGTTTTTTGTATCCAGAAAGAACTATGTCTAATACAGTTTTGTCTTATACTGCGACAGCCAGTTAATGCTGTTTGCTTCTTCGTATGAGGGAGTAAAAAATCAACATAATAGAATGTCGGTCTAGTCCATATTAAATCATTAGGATGATTCTAGAACGATATTCTTAAAATCCATCTTTCTCTTGTCATTTCTCTTAATTTAATTTGGTCTATGGCTCTCATTCAAAATGGTACTTTTATGTGCCAAGGAGTCTAAAATGACAGAGTTTGAAGCTGATGAAATGGTGGGATTAAAGAAGTACAGTTTTATTCCAACAGAATTTGAAATCAATGGAACAAAGGTAATTGATTATACCGCTGTTGAACATGACAAGATTTTTCTTGTAAATAAAAAAGGTATCCTTTCAGAAGATAGGCCTTCTTGGATTCCGGAATTGAATATTCAGGATCTTACATACAATGATTTCTTCCCAGAATGTATAAAAGATGTTAATGAAGGGGTTTATTATGTACAGGATAGGTCTGATGGTGAAATTAAATTATACAAAATGTCGTTAGATATTCTTGCCGCTACAATTGATTATTATATTAAGAAGGAACGTGCACTTATAAAACTTAATGGACTTAAAAAAAGAATTACACTTTTAAGAGCTAAACGTTCAATGTCCCGCAGCAGATATTATGCAATCTTAAGGCTTTTGCCGTTATGTGAATGTTATAAGAATAGAATTGATTTCTCGAAGAAAAAGAATCCTGAACTTGAACAAATTGTTTTTGAAGTTCAATACAGACAAATTCAAGAAGATGTAAAATTTAAGCTGCTTGACCTTAACTTATCGAAACAAGATTACATAGATGCTTATTCTAAAGGAGAAGAGACAAGTTATGGTGATTCTAAGTGTTTTGACAATCTTTATGAAAAATATGGAGTAGAAATAAAGAAACAAAATGGTTCAACTTTTTCTCCGGAACAGCTTGAAAGAATGGATGTAGCATTAAAAAGAGTTTGGGGTTACTATGGTAACCTCAATATACTTGCTTCGAACTGTGGTCTCAAAGTATCTTATGCAGATAATTGTTATCAGCATGCCCGAATAGCCGCAGGTATTTATACACCTTATTTTAATGCAATTGGAGTTTCAGTCTTTGATGAAAATTCTAAGAGGCCTGATTTAAAAGATCTTGAGCATGTAATTCTTGCTCATGAGGTTGCTCATTGGCTTGATGCAGAAAAAGGTAAAGAATATCATCATTTTTATGCTTCAGATATGGAAAATACACTTGAAAGAAAAATAGCTGAGAAATATAAGAGTATAGTAAAATACTTACATAAGAGGGCGCCTATATATGATTCTTATTCTAATCTTACTCCAAGATATTTTAGAACCTGTGAGTGTCTTGCTCGTGCAATGGAACAGGGATATGCCATATCTGTTGGATTAGATTTAGGAAATCTTGTAGGCTATATTCCTTATGAATGGTATGTAGAGGCAATCTTTCCTCTTGTAAATGAACTTATGCAAGAAAATAAGAAATATCTTGATTTAGTTGTAGCTGAAACAAAACAAGAAGCAATTGCATAGTAAACAACGATTTCTTATATTTCCATAAAACAGAACTGGTCTATATGGCCAGTTTCGATAGATTAAACGAGAAAAACTGATCCATAAGGATCAGTTTTTTGTGAGTTTCAATGGTATTTAAACTCTAAATAATCATATATATAGTGTTATAAGTTTATTAACAAACCAAATGAAACGTAAGCGTCTAATTACCACCACCTAAAAATCAGTAAAATCATATATTAAAATGGTCTCCAAGAAGGAGGCCATTTTGAATTTATTCGAAACAAAAGGCAGTAGAGAAGTCTGGCTTGATCGGTTCGCTGCGTCAAACATGAATATAGACACATTCTGTCAGATGAATCACATCAAAAAAGAAACAATTACAAAAGCTCTGGATGAGAAAATGTCATCTTTCAGAGAAAAGAATCCCCAAAAAGCACCAGCTGTAAATATATCTGACTTTGTTGAAGTTGAAGCTGCTACAGAACCTGTAATTCAAAAGTTTCAGATTATTGACGATGAACCATGCTATGAAAAGGAACCAGAAAAGATCACTGTAAAATTAGGAAAAGCAACAATAGAAGTTCCAGCAACAGTAGGGAAGTTACAATTGCAAACAATATTAAGGGCGGTAGTAGAACTATGAAATTTGATTTAACAAATACAAGAATTTTCTTGAGACCTGGTATTACAGACCTTCGTATCTCAACAGACGAACTTTTAAATCTAATAAAGAATATTATGGGGCAGGATCCGCTAAGTGGAGCTGTTTTCCTTTTCTGTAACAAGCGAAGAAATATTCTGCGGGCAATCTGGTGGGATAAAACCGGATTCTGGACAGCACAAAAGAAACTGGAAAAACATAGATGGCCATGGCCGGAAACGAAAGCAGCTGTGAATGAAATTAATTCACGTCAAATGGCAATGCTGCTTACAGGAATTGATTTTACAAAGATGCATGAAGAACTTCATTATGAAAAGTTTGCATGATATAATTAAATAACCAAACAAACAGGAATTGTTATGTTTAAAACAGGTATGACGACCGGCGATTTTTGGAGGGTCGTCAACCAAAATTGAAAAACACGGACAGTCAAACAAGACTTTCTATGTGAGAAAAACAATATAGAAAAATCACGATGTCAGTCATTGACACCTTAGGTCTTTACAATAAAAAGAATAAATCTTGCCGAAACAG
>Ga0326511_10004277_pt1 | contig 11427 bp, 15 predicted proteins | sample 0_2496_0518_D_FD_203701 | JGI IMG/M metagenome (GOLD analysis project Ga0326511, IMG submission 203701) | Bovine rumen microbial communities from UC Davis, California, United States - 0_2496_0518 | ecosystem: Host-associated > Mammals > Digestive system > Stomach > Rumen | place: USA...
GCAGGATGCGACAACTCGCCTCGCCCGACCTCTTCTGCATCTTCTCCGACGATGCGGCCTGGTGCCGAAGCCACCTGTCACGGATCCTCGGCGACACCCCTGCCCTCTATGCCGACTGGAACAGCGGAGCCGACAGCTTCCGCGACATGCAGCTCATGTCGCTGTGCCACCATCAGATCATAGCCAATTCCTCCTTCTCGTGGTGGGGGGCTTGGCTCAACCAACATGGGGCGAAAACCGTCATCGGCCCGCAGAAATGGTGGAATTTGCCTGATACCCACTCGCCAATGACAAATTCTTGGATAAGAATTTAGGTTTTTATGGCTGATTCTCGTTTTTTTTGAGTACTTTTGCAGCCGAATTCAAAAAAATATGGAGTTTTCTGTCTTACTTTCTATCTATCGGAAGGAGAAACCTGAGTTCCTGCGGCAATGCCTTGACAGCATTTTCGCACAGACGATGACGGCCTCGGAGATCATCCTAGTAAAGGACGGTCCGCTGACGGCTGAACTCGATGCTGTGATTGACGAATACCAGCAGGCTCATCAGGAACTTAAGACGGTGAAACTCGACACTAACATGGGGCTAGGACATGCCCTCAACTTCGGCCTCCTGCACTGTAGCAACGACATCGTGGCACGCATGGACACCGATGACATCTGCCTCCCGGAACGCTTTGAACGTGAAGCCGGCTACCTCATGCGCCACCCAGAAGTCAGCGTGGTAGGAAGCTGGGTCGATGAGTTCTCAGAAAATCCTTCCTGCATCACCTCCACCAGGAAGGTGCCCGAGGAGCACAACGACATCCTCGGCTACAGCCGCAAGCGCAACCCCATGAACCACCCCTCCGTGATGTTCCGCAAACAAGCCGTGCTCAATGCCGGCAACTATCTCCACTGCCCGCTCTTCGAGGACTATTACCTCTGGATCAGGATGTTTGCCAACGGTGCCAGATTCCACAACCTCCAGCAGTCACTGCTCCTCTTCCGCATGTCGCCACAGACCTTCATCCGCCGGGGAGGGTCGCACTATATGCGCCATGAGGCAAACTTCCAGTGGAAGATGTTCAGACTGGGCCACACGGGATTCTTCCGAATGATGACCAACCTCGCCATCCGCATGTCTGTGCGGCTCCTGCCCAACCATCTGCGCAAGCAAGCCTATCTCCGCCTGCTCAGGTCTTAATTCTTACGAAAGTGCAGCCGCAACACAGGCGACTCCAACACCATCGACCCACTCGACAACTCAACGACCCTGAACGTTTCCGAGAGTCCCTGAATGCCATAGGGGCGAAGCAATTCCGCATCCTCCAAGGCCACGTCGCCGTGGTCACGATCCACCAGATAGGGTTCCGACAGCCTCAGCTGCCCTTCGCTATGCTGGAAATGCAGGATCAAGTCCTGATGCACCTTCTTCACATCACGCACTTCCATTATCTCGCCCTGGAAAGCCCATGTAAGTCCATTCTCTGCAAGATCGGCCCTGCCACCCGTCTGTAGCGTGTCGATAGCCCTCAGATGCCAGAATCCGTCCAAATGGCCATTGTCCGAAGTCTCTACCTTGCTGCATGCAGCCAGCAGCACCACACCTATAATATATACTAATGTCTTTGTTCTCATATCCTATTTCAACAATCCTCTTTTTATGATGCCCAACTGAAAACCGAAATTGTCGCCACGGAGCTTTCCTGAGTCCATACCTGCAGCCCCACGGATGCTCCACCCGCCCTTCGGAAATTGATACTGCACTTCGGCCATCAGGCTCAGGCTCTTCTCGGGCTCCGACGGCACATTGTAATACGACCCATAGCTCTTCTGCGTTGTCGCCAACAGCCGGTAGTGCAGACGCTGATGGGGCTGTCCGCTGACACCCAGGTGCCAGGCCACAAAGCGATTGTGTTTCACCTCAATGCTTCCATCGGCATTATAGAGCGGCGAGAGGTAGAGCGGATTGCCCATCACCTGCCCCCAGTGCTGCCAGCCGGTGAAGTAGGCATGGTTGTAGTAATTGTCGCGCCCACTGATCTGCACATCCCACGATGGGGTGTGGTCGTGATACACAGGGCCGCCCTGATATTTCGTGTACATATATTCCACTACCACAGCCTGCAGCCAGTCTGTACGCTTCAGCCGCAGTTCCACACCTAAGAGCCAGTCCTTGAAGTCATAGACAAAATACTTGCCTCCGCTCTTGCTGTAGTGTGTCATCATCGAGTGGTCTTCAAAGAACTGGTCGGCGTAGAGTCCTAAGTTCCAGGAGGGCTGGTCGATATTCACCCTCACCACCCAGCTGCCCAGGTGGTTGCCCTCCACGTTCTTGAAACTGCCGTCGGTGGCATCGCTGCCGCTCATCAGCAGGGCATTGACCATCGATTTCAGACCGCCCTCGTTCTCTATCACCTGTTTCTGCCCATTCTCAAAGAGGATGGCCTTTCCGCCAAACTGCGTGGCGAGTTCCAGTCCAGCCTCCACCGACACAGGCCCCGGCCCTATCTTCACGTAGCCAGCCTTCGAGTGGAAGAGCGTCCCTTCGGTGTAGCGGCTCCGCTGCTGTGTGAAGTCCTTCTGCCAGCCGTCGTCGGTAAATCTTCCGAAAGCCAGGTGTCCCTTCAGCGAGAGCCATTGTCGGGTGCCCGGCACGGCCCAGTAGTCAGGCAGCGAGAGTCTCACCTGCGGCACGGGCCGTGCATTGATACCGAGGGTCTGCGATCCACTGCTCAGTTGGGCATTCTTCAGTTCCATCGGCAGTTCCTTCGCCCCGATGGTCAGCACGCCCTTCAGCCACCGGCCCTCAACGTAGGCCTGCTGCAAGACCAGGGTGCTTGTAAACCCGGCGGCCACGGCGGCATCCACCCCGTAGCCTATCCCCCACCGCCGACTGTTGTCTGCCGCCAAGGGACGCTCCAGGGCACCCCTGACGTAACCGCTCGATGTCTTCAGCGAACTGAGTCCATACCTGTTGGCATTCAGCCACAGCGGACTGTGGTCGCCCGTGCCTATCGTGGTCTGTAGCTCCGCCCGGTACTGCAGCGAGTCCAGCAACCTGGGCCTCTCTGCCTTGCCGCCCATACTGGCAGTCAGGAAAAGAACACTGACTAAGATATGTCTTCTTGGAATTCTCATTTGTGCAACTTTATTATTCATTCCATTTTCTGTTGTTTCGGAAAAATACGGTGCAAAGTTACACATTTATTTGGAAATAACCGACAAGAAAGTATTATTTATCCAAAATATTGCTTGTCTCATACACAAAAAGAACCGCCCCTCTTGTGTTGTGCATCGAATCATGGCAAAAAATCAGTCCCTTGATTTTTGACAGAAAACGATAGAAGCATTGAATGGAGGAATGCCCCAGCTCAGAAAGGAGATTGAAATGAGACAATCGGGATGTCGGGATAATATAGGAGGGATGATGCCACAAGGCAGACATCTGGATGCCACAGGGCAGACGAGCGCACGGCTAAGGGCAGACAAGCGTCTGCCCTTAGCCGTACAAAAGAGGCAAGATGGTGCTTAGCTGGTAGCGAAAGTAGACAAAAAGAACCGTCCCAATTGTGTTTTTCCTTAAATTATTTGGAAATACCGCCGAAAAAGATTACCTTTGTGCCCGGTAATTATCATAGTATGACATGGACTTTGTAGATAGAGTGAATGAGAAATGGCAATGCTACAGGAAGCATTGAAGCGTAAGGACTGCCAGTTTATCGTTATCTGGGGCCGCAGGCGTATAGGCAAGTCTACACTTATAAGAAAGGTGTTGGACTTTAAACGAGGGGATATATATTTCCTTGCCGATACCACCTCGGAAACTTCTCAGCGACAGTTGTTCTCGGAAGTTCGTGGCACCATTCCTCTCCTATATAGAAATGAGACGTAGTGAGTTGGTCCTGCAATATGCGGAAGATAATTTCAACAGTCATGTCGCACAGATATGGGAGGATCTCTGTCGGGAGTATGTTAGTGGAACAGTTATAGACGGTATCCCATATAGAATAGCACACTGGTGGCAGGGACAGATCGTCATAGATGAAGCAAATAAGGAAACAAAGAAAGTGAAATTAGACGTGGTAGCTGAATCTTTTGACGGGAAGCATATCCTGATTGGCGAATGTAAATGGACAGGAAAAGAAGACGCCTCAAGGGAAATTCACCGACTTGAGTCGATTGCATCCAAATTGCCATTCATAAAGAAACAAGCACTGCATTTCTGTTTATTCCTAAAAGAAAAACCATTCAACGAGACATCAGACATGCGCATCCTTTACCCAGAGGATGTATTAAGACAACTATGACAGGCTGCTGCCCCCCCATAACCAGTGTCAGCAAATGTAATTTCCCGCTAAACGAAAGATCACGCTATGATCATCGGTGAGGCTGCCTAACGTGATGATTTGGCTCCCCTTCGTGAGCATTTTCTCGATTAAATCACTATTTATTCAAAAATGTTTTGTATATTTGCAGCGATATTTAGACAATAACAGGAATTATGGCACGAGAAGAAAAGAACATGTTGGGTTTTATGGTGGCACTTATCAGTGAGTTTGCCAACCATTTCGGCATACGTCCCCGTCAGGCATACGCCTATCTGAAGCGATATAAAGGTATGGCGCACCTCTATGACCACTACGGTGTGCTGCATACCCTGTCGTTCCCCGATACTGTCGAAGCCCTGGCCGAAGTTTGCGCAAATAATGGAGGACAACTGAGATGATCAAACTCTTTCATGGTTCCAATATGAAATATGCCAAAGGTATCACCTTCCAGTATTTCTTTGGAACCGAACGTGCATTAAAACTATTGAAAAGACTATGACGACGAGACTGACATCTGAACAGATACAACTACTGAAAGATGACCTGTGTGTGGAACTGGCCGGTTTCCTGATGGATGACTTCCACTATACGCCTGAGGAAGCCATTGACGCATTATACACCTCAGAGACTTTTGAACGTCTACAGGACAATAATACGGGACTATATTACCAGAGCGCAGGTTATGTGTACTCCTTTCTCCAGAATGAACTAAGAAATGGCAAAGTAGCATAATCACCACCCCAGTGTACCATTTGTCAGACGGTGATAGTGTAGGGAATTTAGCTTGTCTGATTCCGCCATACGGTATTGGGAGATGCAATCAAGGGGACAGCATCGTTACACAGATTGCCGTAGAACTTTAAATATTGCCGCTATGGATAATTTACTGCCGTAAAAGTTGCGTAATGCAATCAAGGGGACAGGTCTTTGATCTTTTTCTGAAAAACGATCAGAAACCTGTCCCCTCGATCTTTTTATTCTGGAATAATGATTCCATCGTCATCTATACCGCCATACTGTAATCCCAAATCAGAAGATGTCACACCTGCCGAACCACTAAGAAGTACAGAAGTTCTTGTTACAAAAATCTTCATTGAAGGCTTTTGATAATTCCTTTTCATAATCGTACTATTTGTTTACATATTTTTTTCCATTCCTGATATACACTCCTTTAGCAGCCCTATTTACTTGGCGTCCAAACAAATCATACCACTTGTTGTCTTTGATATCCAAGGGTAGATTTTCTTCAATACCTGTCGCCTCGTTGTTCAGGGCTATCCGTATTCGCGAGTTCGCATGTCCGCTTCCTGCATCAGTCAAGACATCCCGTAGGTCAAAATAGGCGCGATATGCCTTCATCTTCGTATTACCAGAAGAATACCAGAACTTATTATCGCTGATGAAAAGACATTTGTCTGGAACTTCGGTATCTGCGACATACGTCCCGACAAAAGAACCATATCCGCCAGTCAAGACGTTGTCATATACGACCTTGGCATCATCTGTAGGTACAACATCAACTCCATCGATAGTAAACTGAGATACATTATTATGCGGTTTTATGATATATGGATGATTGGCCTCCATCGCCTCCACGCTGCTGAAATTCACCTTTAGTCCTACCACATTGCCATCACCATCTTTTTCTGCTTCATAGCCCGTAAAATCGGCTATCTCCACCTCATCGCCAAACGCAGCCTTCGTCTGTTCCTCACTCATAGCAAACGGCAAGCAGATGGTACTCCACTTGTTGGCAGTTAGGGTACGGGTAACTGTTGCCCTCACACTCTTTTCAGCCTTTGGCTTTTCCAGGCTACCTTCATCCAACTCGTAGGAAGACACCGTTACCTCACAGGTCTCAACCACTGTAGAGTTCCCTTTGCTATCATAGACCCAGAAATAGATGTATGCACTTCCCGGTCCCGTGGCAGTCACCGTTCCATTGCTGCTTACTGTAACGATATCCTTCTTATAGCTTACCCATTGGCTGGTATAAGTGGCGTTGAAGGGATAGACCAGAGCACTCAAGCCATAGCTCTGCCCAACATAAAGCGACAACTTATCAGGCGTCAAAGTGGCACTGGTAGGATTAACAACCGAAGTGCCTCCACCTCCTGTATATCCAGAAACGGTAATGTCCCAGTAGAAATCGTACGTGCGATAATGACCATCGATGTAGAAGCTTGACGTGAAATACACCCTGCAATTCCCTGCAGCCTTACCCGTCACCGTGCACGATTGATAGCTGTTATATGTCACGGTGGCCACTGAAGTATTACTGCTATACCACCTGTAATATACACCCGTTGCATTATATTGCAACACCCAACTATACGTACTACCGAGCGAAATCGTCTGAGACTCATTCACTTTTTCCGTGACCGAACCCTCTTTGGTCCCTTGCGCCTGAACCGTCAGGCAGAAGAGGATTGCTGTAATACTCAGCAAAAAAAATCTTAATCTTATCATTTTTGTCTAATAATTATAGTTTTTCTAAACTTCTTTTTGTTCTTACTTTACCTTTCTTGACTCCACCCAGCCGACAACGCGGATGCTGACTTCATATAGCAGATAGAGCGGAATGGTGACGAGGATAAGCGTCATCAAGTCGGGCGGTGTGATGATGGCTGCCACCACCATTATCACAATGAAGGAATGCTTGCGATAGTTGGCAAGCATTGAAGATGTGACCACACCCATCTTACCAAGGAAGAAGGCTATGACGGGCAGCTGGAACACCACCCCCATTGCCAGTGTCAGCGAGACAAACGTAGAGATATACGAGTCGAGCGTGATATTGCTCACCACTTTTGCCGAGACGCTGTAAGTACCGAGGAAACGGAAGGAGATGGGAAACAGCACAAAGTAGCTCATCAGCACGCCGAGTAGGAATAGTACGTAGATAGTTCCTGCCACTTGCACCGAATACCGCCGTTCGTTCTCATAGAGGGCAGGCGATATGAAGCGGAATAGCTCATATAATATATAAGGTGAAGCACCGAGTAGTCCCAGATAGACCGCCGTCGTGATGTGCGTCATGAACTGGCTCGACAAGTCGGTAGCAATCAGCTGCACATTGAACGCCTCAAAGCGGAAACCGATGCCCATAGCTTGCATGATCGCTTCGAGCCAGCGGTAGGTGCTGAAGCTCCACTCGCTGGGAGCGAGCAGCAGTTCCCATGTGGTGTTCTTAAAGCAGAACACCACTATGGCTATCATCCCTGATACGCCAAGAATGCGGAACAACATCCGGCGGAACACTTCCAAGTGCTCGCCAAATGTTAGCCTTTCGCTATCCTTTGATAACTTCATCAATGTCTTTCTTGGCTTCCTCGAAAGGCTCCGACACCTCCTTGGCTCCTTTCTTGAACTCACTGACACCTCTGCCCATGCCCCGCATCATCTCCGGCAGTTTTTTACCGCCAAAGAGAAGCAAGGCAATGCCAGCAATGAGCATCAGTTCTGTTGTGCCAATAAATAAAAGCTGTACTGCCATCATGCTTCGTTTACTACAAGTGTTATCTCGCAAGTCAGGAAATTGATTTCCCAGTTGCCTTTCGGATGACTCTCCCAACCATACTGCTTGGCCTTCTCATCCCACCATTGTTGGAACTTGGTGCCCGTCTCGCCCATGTCCTTTACCAACTTCTCATACAGTTCGCTATTGTCTACAGTGACAATCTTTGCCAGTTCTGACAATCCATTTCTACGTTCGAAAAGCGCCTGTATCTCATCACGCTCTTCTGGGGTCACTTGCCCCACAATTTTTCTTACTACCATTCTTTTCTTTTTTCAAAAGGGTCTAAATAATCTATTTCTGTTATCTCTTTACCAGGAAGAAAATCTCCATATTCTCTTATTGCATACAATAAAGAACGCGAGGAATTACGTTCAATATGTGCCATCTTGCATTGTTCCTCTGACGGAGTGTTCACCTCATGAGTCATCTTCTTGTTCAGCCAAACACATCGTTTACACTGATAAGCATCACAATGCCGACAGATTGGCGCGTTGTCAACCCTGAATAGTTGTTGATTTTTTATTGTAAGCCCGTCAATGACATTACCACAATCCTCTTTGGGATACTCGTAATAAAAAGCAGGGCAGACATAGAAATTGCCGTTAGGGGCAAGTGTAATAGTTGTATCACCCGCATTACAATTGTTCATACTTGGAAGAACCATCCGGTCTGTCAAAAGATTAATTTGAGGCTTTTCTCCTTTGGCATACATTTTTTTCAACTCTTCTGAAAGTTTCCCTAATGCAGACTTGTATTTATCAAAGTCTCCGCTATTGAAATTTTCAATATCCCTGATTACAACATTGACATTAGGCACTGCCTTGACTAATGGCAGTATGTTGTCAGGCATACTAAGAAAAGAGTCTTTTTTAATTCGTAGAGTTGTACTCTTTTGCAAGGCTATGGCTGTTTCATAATCCCAACCTTCTACAACTATGACATTTGTATTTTCGTCAGCAACTGATGAAGGCTTGATGTCATAATGTACTACTGAATCTACCAGTTCCTGTAAATCTTTTGGTAACTCATAGTCAGGATAGACGAATTGTATCTTAAGTCCTTGCATCATGGCAAAGCGAATACCTTTTTGCAGATATTCCAAACTGATAGGCTTTCGTTGACGAGTTGGTACATCATAGTTGCAAAACGACGTTGATGCATCATCTAATAATATGACAATATATTGAAGCATATTTGTTGTGTTTAAAACTGATTCCTATCTTTTTCCACATGAGCCAGTTTAGCCCAATAATAATTATTCGCCCTAACTCTTGCTTTGTGCATTTTGCAAATTGCAGTACTCCTTTGATAAATAGTGTCCGTTTCTGCTGCATCATAGTTCTCTCCTTGACACCAAGCACAACCAGAAGCAATCTCACAATCAATACACTTTTGGGGAGACTGGCTTAATCTGTCTAATGTAAGGAACGGACGAAGCAGGTTCCTGTTGATGCCCTCACGAACATTACCAATTATTATTGGCCGTTTAGAACGAAGAGAATAGGCTGCAAAACGAGTGCAAGGATAAAAGTTTCCTTCCGCATCAATAGAGAGCATCCTTCCTGCTCCACACCAGTTTTGATTCTCCAAGTTTATATCCATTGGCTTTCCAATGAAATCCGAGAAGAATGAGCAATTATATTGCTCATAATATCTTCCGTCTATGATGGCATCCGCAAGGTCCGTCAGTTGTTCTTCGAAAAGTTGGTCATCACCATCTTTCCAAACATTTTCAAACACGCAATTGATATTAACCTGATGTATTCCAAGTGAGTATAGATGAAGCACACTTTCTTTTATATAAGGTAGGTCCGCACTCGATATGGTTACCTTTGTGCCACCGTCAGGAAACTGGCTAAGCCATAGAGGTATATTCCGAACGACATCGTCATAGCTTCCTTTTTCTGAACCTTTATAGACTCTATTCAAATCATGCTTTCGCTTTGTTCCGTCTATAGTAATACCAATGCTGAGGTGAGAATGATTCTTATGAATGAAATTCTGAACTTTATCTGAGTCATAATTGATTCCATTTGTTGAGAAACTAAAGCGGTAGGAGTCAAACCAAGGATGGTCTAAGCGAAATGTTTCCTGCTTGATGTAATCGCATACCTGGTCTATTAAATCAATTTCTATAAAGGGCTCACCGCCAATAAAGTCCCAATCAACAGACTTATCGTCAAAGTCTTCCCGATGTGACAAGATATAATCAACTGCCTGTTTTGCAATATCGAACGACATACGTTCCTTGCTGTTCTTACCCACAAGATAACAGTACTTGCAGGCTAACTGGCAATCTTTTGTTACAATAAACGTTATGTTTTTTGCAATTCCTTCTTGCCAAAGCTGATTATTTTCTTTTACTATCATAAATGATAATGTTAGTCCTAATAACTATTATAAACACATTTGTTACTACATGCATAAGCACAAGAAGAAGCACAGCCCCTTTCACAACTATTTGTACACGCTGTGCATCCTGTAGAACAGCCTCCTGTACATCCAGTAGAACAAGATGTTGAGCACGATGTATAACAATTACCAGAACAACCCATACATCCCATTGGTTGAGTAATTACGGTTCCGCCTCCACCAGAATTTGTGGAGCCTCCACCCGATGATGCTCCTCGTTTTGCCCCTCCCTTGCAACCTGTCTCACATGTACCCTTACAGCCATTTTCACAGGAGTCTTTACATCCTGCTTGGCAGTCGCCCGTACATCCATTTTTACAAGTCTCTTTGCATGAGGAGTTACATGAAGAATCACAATAGTCAGCGCATACAGCCTTGCAAAAAAGCGAACAACTATAAAGGCATGAACCAGTACAAGCAGAAGAGCAAAGGGTAGTACATGTCCCAGAACAGCCATAATTACAAAACTGTGGAGTTTCGCCTTTAGCTTTTAACACTATATCAGGAATAAACATTGCACCCAAAATGGGGAGAATTCCTTTGGCAGCCTTTTGAATGAATTCTCTTCTGGTTTGAAGTTCTTCATTCTTCTTTTTCTTTTCATCCATGCTTCTTTGTTTTATAAATTAGTACTAATCAACCATCTTCTTTAACAGATAGCACTAACTTATTGACATAAAGAAAGCGCAGACCTGCCATATCTCACTCAGGTCTGCTACAACCTCTAATCAACTATGGAGAGTCTGCGCTTGAAGCGCATACTCCAACGTTGATTAGGTTTGCCCGTAAAAATCTCTTCCGAGGTAGCAGTTCGAGTGAGAATTTGAGCAAATAAAATGTCGTGTTCCTAAGAACACCGCTGCAAAAATACGAATTTTCCACCAATGAACGCCATTTTCAATCCTTAAAAAAATAAAAAAGGTATTATTTTCCCTCAAAATCACTAAAAACGAAGAGGATTTATTGCCTATAAAGTGAAAAGTTTGTAATCAAAGACCTATTCCCCTGCTCGATCTATTTGATAGGAACATAAAGGCTCGTCTATCAAACAAATGGGTGTCTTATTTTAAATATGGTTGACACCAAAAGTTTGAAAAAGTATGGTGAAACAACCCCAAGAAAGCCGTTATGCGAAGGATAGCGATCGCATCAACGAGATGAAAGAAGTGTTTGAGATGTTCCA
>Ga0326511_10004279_pt1 | contig 11427 bp, 7 predicted proteins | sample 0_2496_0518_D_FD_203701 | JGI IMG/M metagenome (GOLD analysis project Ga0326511, IMG submission 203701) | Bovine rumen microbial communities from UC Davis, California, United States - 0_2496_0518 | ecosystem: Host-associated > Mammals > Digestive system > Stomach > Rumen | place: USA: California...
ACTTGTTAATTCATTTCCGCCAAGTGCAGAACTCGTAAACTCCTCATCACTCAATAACTGCTTGCATACGCACCGCATATCATCCTCATGATTCTGCTGTTGCCTAGATACAGTATGTGTTGCTCCGAAAACTGTAGCCGTATTATTCCCTGTTCCGCTCTGTAAGTATATGTCAACAGCTTTATCGGTATCAACGTCATACACCATTCCCATCGCACCCTCAAAACCTGTATCAACAGCATGGGGCAGGAATCCCAGACAGAATACACTTTCAGGAAGTATGTCGCCAGCACTGAATCCAGCTAAAGTATGAGGCACTGTAGCTACATCATAATAAGTTGTAGATTTAATTTCTGAAATCGTTTTTGTATAAAACGTATGGATTCCATAACTGTCATTTTTCCTGTATCCCCCTTTAACGGTTACTGCATTTCCTACAGCATAGGAATTTCTAGCAACGGCTAAAGCTGCTGTCTGGTCTGCCGGTACAGAAACACATAAAGTAGAAAAATATCCTATCCATTTCGTGTTGTCTGCTGTATAGGTGTTGTCTATATCGCTAGGAGCGTCAAGACGTGTTGAAAGAACTATGTCTCCATTTGTATTAAGGAATATATTGAATATACGTCCGTTATCCTGATTAGTTCTAGTTTCAGCTACAGAACTGGCAAGGGAAATTTGAGAACTTAAATCTATTCTTGTGTCCCTGTCCCACGTTTTCACATAATCTATATTATTATAAGTGAATGTGAAACTTGTTCCTTTTTTCACAAGAATGGATTTTTTATTGCTTGCTCCATAACCGTACAAGATACAGCGGTATGGATTACCGTTACCGCCTGCTCCGCTTATACCTAAATCCTTCTTTTTAACGGATCTTGTCTGTGAAATTCCGTCTTTCCATATAACGAATAAATCGTCATCCTGTACGTTATCTGTAGTCGTTAATCCTGCTATTGTTGAATCTGCCATCTCTTACTCCTTTTATGCTATGGTTGTTATATTTCCGTTATTGTCTACATATATAATTGTAACATAAGTCCCTATGTCAAGATACAAATCCTGAGCACCTGTCACCCCTGTAGTAAGCCGTAACTTTCCACTGCCTGCCAACTGTCTAAGGTACACATGATATATCTTGCTTCCTGTTCCGTTACCGTCAAAGTATAACCTAAAAGTTTCGCCTGTACTAGCATTATCATAAAAGCCTATGACATCATAACTGACTTCATCAGCCTTCATTTCCCTGTCAACTGGTATATCATACCACATTATAGAGCTTTTTGTTTTGCTTGCAATTGAAGAACTTGCAGACTGTATTTTCCTTAGCATCAATGATAACTGCCTGCTCAAATCTGCTACAGGTTTTCCGACTTCCATATCTATATCATAATTTCCCTTGCTCCAGTGTTCAGTAACGCTTAGAACAGGAACACTTGCTCTCATACCGCTGAAAGAAAAAGAAACAATGTCACCCACAAAATAATCTTCATTAAATACGAATGGAGTTTTCTGCAATCCCTTTCCTTCAAGTGAAATCGTCTGTCCGTACTGTCTTAGATAATTCAAGGCTTTAACACGGTATTCGTTTTCGCTTGTTAATTCGCTTTCCTCAAACCAGCTTTCATAACGGTTTAATCCTTCTGCACCGCTTTCTTCACCTTCGTATATATCACGGTCATTCCCGTTACCCTGTCCGCCAATATACACCGCATTCGTGAATTCTTCCATGCTGTCGGTAAATGTACCGCTGTCTAAAGTCTGCATTGAAGCGTCAAATCTTATGTAAGCTGATTTATCAGTGCCTGCAAAAATTTCAAGAGCTAATGAACCGCTGAAAGCAACTCGCCATCCTATCTGTGTCTGCGTTGCAATGGTAACAAGAACGTCATATAGATTGGAAAAAGCTTCTGCCACTACATACATCGCACCTATTCCCACTTCTGGAAGTATGTTTGCAATAGGCAGTTTTCTTTTTTCTTCGGTTTCATCGTCACCGCACTGTGAACTTATCAGCTTTCGCATACACATTTCACCAGTACCGCTATATGTCCAGTTTTCGTTTGCGTTTAAATTCTTTATTATTCTTTTGTGATACAGAAATCTTGCGTCATAACCTGTTATTATTCTGTACTGCTCACCCCTTCCAGCATTTCCTAAAGAATTTTCTATGTTGCTTATTTCACCGAATTTATATGGGTCTTTTCCAAAACGTACAAACAAACCTTTTAAGAATTTATCAGCATTCGGGATGTTGAAATTTATCTGTATGGTAAAAGTGCCAGCTTCATAGAGACGGCTTTCCCATGATATTTCTTCATAGTCATCTATTGCGGACAAGAGATTGAAAACGTTATTTTTATATTCGTAAAGATAAATAACAGGCTTCTTTTCCATCCTAAACACCTACATATTTATTCTTAAATTCTATAGTAACACGAGGGTCACCGCTTTCACACGAAACCCTTAAAATGTTATCACCGACTGCAAGATTGAAATTAATGTCGCTGTTAGGACTTAGAATATTAATGAGATTTTCCGTTGCTGATATGTAAGAACTCATAACAGTACCACGTGAACCGACAGCAATATATTTTCCAAGCAATTCGGAATAAATAACGTCCTGATAGCTTTGTGCCGTACCGCTTGAATAACCTCTCCATTCTGTACCGTCAACAGATGATACTATAGTACCGTCAGAACCGACAGCGAGGAATTGAGACAACACCCCACTATAACACACAGCATTCAATGTAACATTTACGCCAGCCCTGAAAGTTCGCCATCTAGTTCCATCTTGAGAGGTCAAAACAGTTCCATTAGCACCAACCGCAACAAACATTGTTTTAGTCGGACTTGTGTTGATAGATTTCAAATCTACAGAGGTATTGCTTATGACGGTTTCCCAATAAATCCCATCCCTTGATTTTATAATTGTCCCACCGTTACCGACGGCAATCATTAGACCTTCATAAATCGCTATGCCGTGTAAATCTACAGTTACACCGCTAGCTTCTTCATTCCATATAGAACCGTCTGAACTTGTAACAATTCGTCCTCTGTCACCAACGGCAACAAATTTATTTATAAATGGATTGTAAACTACTGAATATAAAGAGCCTGCACCTTCACTAGTTGCAATTATAAGTTTATCTCCATCAGTATTAATTAAGAGATAATCTTCTTCATTAATGAGCAAGCAATATTTATAAGGCTCAACACCGTCAAGAACTACAGTCCAGTTTATACCGTCATAACTTCGGATTATACTTCCACCTGTACCGACTGCAATCAGCATTCCGTTTTCAGGATTATAAGCAATGAAATAAATATCAATGTTGATGTGTATGGAAATACTTCGCCATGTGTCTCCATCCTCACTAACTGCTATATTTCCGTTTTCACCGCCTGCAATATAAAGTCCTAATTCGTCTATGTATATTACATCATGCAACTGGCTGTCGGTTATATTCACGCATTTAATCCATTCTTCACCGTTTGAACTTCTCAACAGCAATCCTTGTCCAGCAATGAAATTCAATCCTAATTCTTTTGCAAAATAGACATTCATGCAGTTTACAGTGACACCACTTTCGGCAAGTTCCCATTCATCTGAACCTACAATTAAAACACCGTTATCACCAGCAATGAAGAAAGTACCTGTATAAGCGTTATATGCTATGCTGTTAAGTCTTGTATAGGTAAGAGTTTCATAAGAACCCCAGCTTTCTAAATCTGAACTGTGAAGCATTGCACCTTCTGCACCGACAGCAACATAAACCCCGGTGTTAGGGTCATAAGCAATACCATACAGAGTGTAATCTGTACCGCTTGTCTGTACAGTCCATGTCAAGCCGTCTGCACTTGTTATTATAGTTCCATTTTTTCCAACGGCGACAAAATGACTTCCATCATAAATTACACACTGCAAATCAACATTTACAGGGCTTACAACAGCCGTGAAAGTTTTGCCGTCTGAGCTGGTTTCAATTACACCGCCCTCACCGACAGCTATAAACCTTGAATTTGAACAGGCTACAGAATTAAGAGTAACACCGCTTGAAGAAGTTCCTGATGTCCAGTTTTTGCCGTCCTCGCTGTGAATGACAGTACCATCAGAGCCAACAGCGACAAAAAGATTGAAGTTAAAACTTGCCGTAACACCATAAAGGTTTTTAAGAGTGTTACTTAATTGTGATTTCCATTCAATGCCGTTTTTTGAATAAAGTACTGCTCCATCAGTGCCTACAACTACAACATTTTCGCCTAAATTAGCAACGCCATGAAGGAAACCGCCGAAGATATTACTCCATCCCATTACAGAACCCTTGACAGATTTGTTTCCAAATTCTGTTGATATGTCTACAGGCTCTGTTATTGTGCCAGTCAATCCAATCTGACTTCCTGTTGTAACATTGGTTACACGCACATTAGTACACTGTCCGCTTATTTTCAGTTTTACCTGTGTTTCTACATCCCCTTCGTTCGCAATTACAGGCTGTTCAGTCAAAGAAAAATTTACTAAAGTACTGTCTAAATCTTCCCAGTAAGGCTCGCAAGCCGTGAATGTCAATTGTGCTTTCGGTGTTCCGCTTGTGTCGCTGTTATGAGTATCGAAAACAGGGGTGTGAGCAATACATCTAATCTGTTTTTCCAGATGGTTATTCTTATAAATGAGATAGCCTTCACCTAATTTTGGATTTAATATTCTTATGAGTTCACGCCTTAATTCATAACGCTTTTTAAGGTTGTTGTTATCTTCTATCGCAACAGTTACGCTCAATTCCCTGCTTTCAAGCAAGTTGTCTATATATACAGAACCGTCAACAAATGGAACTGTTTGAGATTGTACTTCCATGTCAACATTAGAAAATCCCTCCCATTCCGTAATTCCAAACGGTGTATGAGTTAAATCTATTGTTTCATTTCTAGCGTTTATGAATTTAAGTTTCTGCATTATAGAACTCCGTTGAAGGCTAATTCCCTGCCATATTTTTTCATTTCCCGCATTACTGTGTATGCAGTTGTCTGCGAAGTATTGTTGAATGTGATGTTGAAAGAATTAGAGGTATTGTTACCGCCGGCAAGAATTTTTTTTGTGTCACGGTCATTTATAACCTGTTCACCGCCCTTGAAATTAACAAGCTCAGGACCTCGTTCACCAACAACAGCCAGACCGCTAGGAGCCGATACAGTACCAGTCGCAAAACCGAAGAAAGATTTTACTTTTCCGACACCACTTTTTATAGCACCGCCAACCTTGCCCATCGCACTGGAAATTCCGCTTCCTATGCTTGAAAGTTTATTTCCTATGCTTCCAACCCATGAAGAAACGTTGTCGAAAATCTTACTCATTGCGTTACCGATTACAGAACCGATATTGCTGAATACGTTACCGATGTTTCCAACAAGGTTACTGAAAATTCCGCTTACATTACCCCATATATTTTTCAAGCCGTTTACTAAACCCTGAACCATCATTGAACCGAAAGACTGGAAAAGAGTAGAAGGTGAATGTATTCCGAACAGTGATTTAATGCCGTTGATGAATGCCTTAAATATATCCTTGACTATAGACATCCAGTTTATCTTTGCAAAAGCAAGTATTAAACCCTTAACAAGCTGTATGACAAGTTTAGGCAACTGTGGAATTATTTCAGTAATAATTGCTTCAAATAATGCTATAGTAGCTTCCACGGCTGTTTGTATCATTTCTGGATTAGTAAGAATATCAATTAACGCACTTACAATTTCAACAACCAGCCTTGCTATAGGCTTCATTATTTTTTTGGAAGACTTGTTTATGTCAACAATTATTTCAATTATAGCGTCAACCAAATCAGGAAGCATGGCTATAATTGCATCAACTATAGCTGGAATGTTGTCTGTGATTGCTTTGTTTACAGCCTTAATGATGTTTACAATAGCATCAAGCAAAGTTTTCCATCCGCCTGTCGTTATAAAATCAATTAACGCTTGGACGATACCAGTAACCAAGTCAACCAAGTCCTGAACAATCTGGTCAGCGTTTGCGTTTATGTATTCACCAATATTTTTAATGAATGAAAGTATTGCAGTGACAAACATTCTTAATATCGTTGGCAAGTTGTCGAGAATTGCCATAAATATTTTTCCAAATGCGTCAACAATAGCGTCCATATTGTCAACGATTGTTTTAACTGCTGTTTGAATTATCTGCGAGAAGATTTGCGCTATTTGAACCGCAATTTTTGGAGCATACTTTACAAATGATTCAATGACACTTTGTATAACGTTACCTATTTGTTCCACGTCAATATTTTCAAAGAGTTTGTCCATCAACACTGAAATTGAACTCAACGCACTTTCTACAAAAGCTGGAATTTTCTGAATACCTGAAACAAAGAATGTTAAAACTTTGTCCTCGTATTCAAGCATTTTTGTAAGCGTTTCTGTAGGGTCAAAATTGAAGAGCTTATCCATAAAATTCTTTACAGTATTAAACGCACTCTTTAGCATATTGAATGCAGAACCTATAACGCTGACTACACCGCTCCAAATGTTTGAAAGAACGTTTTTAATTTTGCTGAACACAGCTCCTACATTAGCAACGTAGGTTTTCGCTATCTTTAACATTTTGTCAAAAGTTGACTCTTCATCTTTTACATTTTCATCATCATTTTCTTCGTTTATAAATCGTCTCTTGTTATTTTCATCAATAACAAGTTTCGTGAGTTCTGTCTGATAATAAAGATTTATTTTAGCGATTTCTTCTGCATCATCTACACCTTCCAAATCGGCTTCATGTTGTTCTTCAAGCTGTTTCTTTTTAAGTGCTAGAATTTGTGTTCCGTAACTCTGATGAACTTTGAAAATTTCAGCCTGCGTTTTCTTTTCCTTTTCCATACGCTGAACAGTTTCATTTTCTTCGGCTTCAAGTAACTGTATTGTTTGAGATAATAATTTACCATCCCACTGGGAATTTTTCTTTTTCTGTTCCTCTTCTTCTTCGAGCCTTTCTATTTTCTTTTCATAGAGTTTTGAAATTTCATTAAGGTAATAAATTTCAATTTTTGCCTTTTCCTCTGTAGTTTTTGCCTTGGCAAGTTCGGCATTCATTTCTTTTCTGATACCTTCTTCCTTCAAGGCTCTTATCTTATAATCATAGCTTTCTTTTATTCTGAGGATTTCCTCTTCTGTTTTCTTTTCGTTTTCAGCACGCATAACAGCATTTTCTTTTTCGCTTTCAAGCCTTTCTATCTGCTGATTGCGCAACTTGTCTTCCCATTTGGAAATATTTTCAGCCGTTGCATTCGCATTGTCTGTAATTGTTTGAGTTACATCTTCGGCTGTATTTTGGATTGCTCCCAAGTCACCTATTATTTTCTTTGATGTCTTACCTGTCAATTCGGCAATCTTAGCGTCACTGTCCTGTATCATCTTTGTAATGCCTAACAGGTCTGCACTTTTGAATTCATCTGTGATTCCCTTTATAGGTTCTGCTAGAGGTTTATTCAAAAACCCTGCGACAGCATTATAACCGCTGATAATTCCATTTATAAGTTTTATGACAGGGTTAATCAAATCCTGTAGACTCTTAACCAGCCAGTCAAAAGCCGATAAAACTCCATCTACAAACTTCAATAAAGAGTTTTTCGCATACTCCCACGCTAAATTCCATTTTTTATTTAATAGAGCGTCAATAAATCCGAACAAATTAGAAAATATATCTGCAAGATTCTGCAAAATCTTTCTTATTGCATTTCTTGTGTTGTTAAGTACATTAACAAGAGCCTGAAAAACAAAATTATATTTCTGCTGAAACTCTACTATAGCGGTTACAAAAGTTTTTATGATTCTACCTATATAAGTAAAAAGGTCTCCAATAATATCTGCAATAGGCTGAATTACTGGTGTAAGGAAACGAACTATAGATGTTATACTGTCTATTATATCTCTAAAAAGATGGTCTAACCCTTGACCTAAACTGCCAAACATGGATTTCAAACTGTCTAAAAATTCCTTCCATGCTTCTTTACTTGTACGTGTATTTTCTTCTGTTTCTTCAAGAGTCCCACCAGCTTCACGTAATGCCCTTTCAAATTCTTCAATGCTTCCAGCACCGTTTCGGAAAACGTTAATCATTTCAGCTCCAGCCTTTGAGCCGAAATTCTCTATTGCTATCTGTAGGGCTTCACTATCACTACCAGCCTGTTTTATAGCGTCTCCAACTTCCTTGAATGCCTGTTCTGCATTTTTCCCTTCTGTAGCAAACTTATTAAGAGCGTACTTCATGCCCTGCATTGCAGTTTCGGTATTAACACCAGCCTTTGCAAGAGTTCCAAGGAAAGCAATGGATTTTGTAGTACTCATTCCAAATTGTGCGAATACAGTTTTGCCATTCTTTAGTGAATTCATGAGAGTTTGAATTGATATTCCGCTATGCTGTCCTGCTTTTGTCAACTGGTCTAAAAGTTTCTTTGTATCTTTGGTTTCAATTCCCCATTTAGCCATGACATCGGCGACACCATCAATAGCTTCTTTTGTGTCAACTCCTGTTACTGTAGAAAACATATCAAACTGGTCAGTAAGTTTTTCAAGCTCTTCACCTGCAGAGCCAAATCGGGTATTGATTTCGGCAATCATAACCCCTACCTGTTGCATATCAGCTTTCACACCGCCACTTAATACATTTTTGAAACTCTGCTCTAATTCCTGTAAATCTTTTCCAGTTGCTCCTGTACCTTTTGCAATTTCACCGACAGCAGAATTCATTTCCTGCCCCATTTTAGTTAAAGCAACGGTACAAGCTGTTATACCAGCAACTAATTTTCCACTAACCCCAAAATGAGAGGCAAATTTATCTATATCTACTCCAAAACTTTTGAATATTGAAGAACCTTTGTTATAGAATTGTCCTAAATCAACACCCCAATTTTTTAAGCCATTTGATATATTTTTACCTAATCCGTCTAAAGACTTTTGAAAGCCGTTAAGAGATTTTTCACAGTCATTTATTCCTTTTGTGAAACTGCCTGTATCTGCTTTTATTTCTGCACTTATAGAATAATCTGCCATTAAAATAATCCTCTCAACAGTCCTTCATCTATGGGTTTATCACGTCCAGCAACCTCTTTTTGCTCGTCCAATTCATCGGGATTGTTTCCCCATACATAAGACGCTATATATATGGCTTGATTTTTCATTCTGATTTCATCAAGCCGTCTTTTTTCCATGATTAAATTCCAAACTATTCTTAATTCGGAATCCCAAAACCATTCTTCCGACTTACCCATCAAAATACTTTCAGTCAATAGATAAGTCCACGGAATTAAACCGTTGCTTTCTCCGCTTTTTTTTTGCCGTCACCGTTAATTCTTGACATCGCAGAATTCATGGCTTCACCAAGCAATTCTGAAACGTCAGAAATTGAAATATCGCCGTCATCAAGAGCCATAAGCATATCATCTACACTTTCGCCTATGTCTGATTTGTCTTTAATGCAGATAGAAAGCAACCACGGCAACGTATCCATCGGTTTGCTTTCCATGTCTTTCTGCAATGCCTTGAAATTAGTTACGCTTCCATATTTACGCTCAATCTTTGCAAGTGCAAGATTCCCAAATTTTACCTCACGAACTTTTCCTTTAAGTTTAAGCTCATACTTATTAGGAATAACCTGTTCAAGTTCCTTGTTTTCTGCCATTTTTCACAAAACTCCTATAAAATAAAATACAGGACACAAAAAAAGCCCCTGCCTTGTATAAAAGTATACACGCAAGGGCTTTTTTTTTCAACTGTATTTTTACAGGCTTACGGCTGTTGCAAGCGGTGTAACACTTACACCGAATGTATCCTTAACGCCTGCTGTTACTGTTACGCTTGCAATTGCATTTTCCCCATTATCTGGAGTGAATGTAATTGTTGGAGCAGTATCAGCTTTACCGATAACCAAAGTTCCCTTTATTGCTCCGCCATTTTTGTCTGCTACAATGATTGTTTCATTGAGTTTTACGCTTGCAGAGGCAAAATTGAAGCTAGCACCGCCAGCCTTTGAACCTGTGATTACAAGGTCATTATGAGGTGTATCACGCAATGTTGCCGTTACCGTTACGGCTCCAGTATCAACAGCAAGTGAAACTACAGGCTGATTGAACCAGTTTGAAACAACGCTTGCTGGAACATCTGGGTTGTCTGTTCTACAGTGCATACATACAGTACCAGTATCTTCACCGTCTGGAACGAACTGCGTAGCTACAAACTGACCGCTCATGTTCACGTGCTTGAAATCAAGGCTGTCACGCTTTGTTTCACCGCCAGTTTCAGGAACACTGAATTTTCCCTTAGCATACCATACAAGCTGGTATTTGTTCTTACCGTTTGCGTCTGTACCAGCAATCCATACACGGAAGCCCATCGCAAAGTATGGGGACTGGTCCATGCCTGTTTCACGTGTAACACCGTTGATAATTTTCTGACCAAGCATTTTTGCAAGAACGTTAGGGTCAACATCAATCATTTCAAGTGAAAGCTCTGTGTTTCCGCGATTGTTGGAAGCAAAGAATGCACCGTTATCAGCGTAATCTGTAGCTACGTCTGAATTAGGGTTTACGGTTGCATTAACTGCTCCTTTAAGTGGAATAACTTCCCCAAATGTAATTCCGCTTACATCGTCAGAAAGGACTTCCGCGATTACAACGTTATCAAGTCCGATTTTAGGTGCTTCGTTTGCCATGTTTTAATCTCCTATCTCTTCAAGATATATCTGTTTACTGAAATTCATAACCCGATGTTTTACGTCATCATTAGGGTCAGGAACTTCTTTTGTATCCCTGCAATGCCAGTAATTCTCGTTAAAGACATCTGCTACCCTTACCCCGATTTCACTGGTTGTCGGATAACCGTCAAGGGCTTTTGTATATATATGTACCTGTACGGCACAATCTTCAAACGTATGGCGGTTATCTGCATATTCTATGTCTGTCTGTCCATCCTCAACAAAACAGATACATGGAAACTGCTCTATAGTTGTCGGATAACCGTCAAAAATAGAATTATCGTTCACCAGTTCAAGAATTGAAGGATTATTCAGAAGTTCGTTATAAATTGCCTTTACGTTTATCATTTTTGCAATGTGTCCTTTACGGCAACCGAAAAACGCCCTTTTATATAATCCCTGTTAGCTTCCAAGCTGGGTCTTAACCACGGTCTAGGTTGCATTCGGCTTGTACCGTATTCAAGCCAAGCAGGATAAAGTGAATTACTTGAAAGGTTTCCGATATTACTGCCGACAATTCCCCTTGTTTCGTTTTTATCTTCCACAACCTCAAAAGTTATAGAACCCCTTAACGCTCCAGTATCAACAGCTGGATAAGCTCCAGCAACAGATGGATGGTGTCCGTGCTTATAGGATATGGAATTATCTACAGTAGTATTGGTCATTCCTTC
>Ga0326511_10004280_pt1 | contig 11425 bp, 12 predicted proteins | sample 0_2496_0518_D_FD_203701 | JGI IMG/M metagenome (GOLD analysis project Ga0326511, IMG submission 203701) | Bovine rumen microbial communities from UC Davis, California, United States - 0_2496_0518 | ecosystem: Host-associated > Mammals > Digestive system > Stomach > Rumen | place: USA...
AATATGGTCGCGTCTCTGGCTGCATATTGTTTCTTTGATAACAAACCACAAGCACTTGATGGATATTATATCGAGGACACTAAACAACTTATGCTGTTTTGACAACTCTTATCCCGAACTGGGGTAAATATATGAATAGGAATAATTATCTAAAGGAAAAATGGCTACATTTCATTGATAAATACACAAATAGGTATATGCCAAAAGTCGGTTTTATACGCAGTGAAGATGCAATAAGTAGAACGGACGAAGCAAATGAATGCATCACTGATTTACTAAAATCAGGTGAGCCTTGTATGGTAAGTCGATATGGGGTTACTGAATACTATTGTATGATTAACTATATGAAAGGTTGTCACCCCTTATGGTTTCTTAGGAATCTATTTCCCTTTTGGATTACTTCAGAAGTAGCAGATAATATGGTAAACTGTTCAGGTTTTTTTCCTGTCAGTCATAAATTTTTTAGTTATTTTTCTGATTTATACAGAAAATCAGCAATGGAAATTGACATATTAGGTAATTGGAATCCATTTGAGAATGTCTTTGAAAAAGAATGCCATTATCAAAAGTTCTATATTGATGATTTGTACCCATTCTTTGCAAAACATCCTTGGACGTCGGCACTAAAAGGAAAGCGGATACTTGTGGTTCATCCATTCAAAGACACTATATTGGAGCAATATAAAAAGCGCGACCAACTGTTTGACAACCTTGATATGCTTCCTGAATTTGCATCTCTGCGTGTTGTGAAGGCTGTACAGTCACTTGGCGGTGAGAGTAATGGCTTTGCTACATGGTTTGATGCATTGAATTATATGGAGGATGAAATAGACTGTGAGGACTACGACATTGCCATCTTGGGATGTGGTGCATACGGTTTGCCGCTTGCTGCTCATTGTAAGATAATGGGTAAAAAAGCCATTCATATTGGTGGAGCCACTCAATTGCTTTTTGGTATAGCAGGTGACCGTTGGCTCAATCATTTTGGAGAAGACTATCACCGTCTTTGTAGTCATCCCAATTGGGTACGTCCTTCTGAGAGTGACCGTCCAAAAAATGCTGATAAAGTAGAAAATGCTTGCTACTGGTGAACAATCCAAAATAGAAACAGATGCGACATGCTATATTGATGACAGTCTATAGGGATGCTGCGTTGATAAATTGTTTGACAGATCTCTATCCAGCTGATTTCCAGATTTATATCCACATTGACGGAAAATCTGAAATAGCAATTTCAGATATAGTTACAAGGAGCAATGTATATGTCTATAAGGATTTTGTTGTGAATTGGGGTGGAGTTAATCATGTCAATGCAATGCTATTCTTATTACGGCAAGCATTGGAAAACGATTGTGATTATTACCATTGGGTAACGGGACTGTGTCTTCCTTTATCGCCGCACACATTTGACATAAGGCTAAAAAAGGGTTATTCTTATTTGGAGTATTTCTCATTATCAAAAAAATATTTAGACGATGAGAAAATTCACAACTTTCGTAAAAGATACCAACTGTATCTTCCTTACGATTGGCTAAATGCGAAAAAAAAGCACCAATGGTATGTTTTATCGAGGTTGAAAGCCTTACAAGAGAAATTTGGCTTTGTAAGAAGGCATAGGAACTATAAAGTATTATATGGTGGTAGTGGCTATTCTTCTCTCTATAAAACCGAGGCACAGATTCTGAATATGGAGGCTGCAAACTATTTACCCTTTTATAAGCATACATTTTGTGCAGAAGAAAGCATCATCCAGACAATCCTTATAAATACGGGTCATGAGAGCAAAATCATAATCAAAGTCGAAGACTCATACAAAAACTAAGAAAGTAACTATGATTTCCCCATTGGATGCCCGTGTTGGCGAGAAAAAACGCAACTCCAATGTTGAGTTGCTACGTTTTGCATTAATGCTTGCTATCTGTGTGTGGCATACTTTCGTCCATGGTTTCAACTATAAGGAAATTGGGATGAGTCTGAGTACAGATATTTCCGTTATTAGATTAATGATAATGTGCATGTGTGTACCTGCAGTTAATACATTTATGCTCATTTCTGGCTATTATGGAATTAGACTCAGTACCAAGAAGGTGTTTCATTTTTGGTTTTTAGGTGTTGCTGTTGTTCTTATGTGCATTCCATGGTTTCATATTTCCCATATAGCGTCTTACGTGTTTCCAATGAGTTCTGGAGTGTGGTGGTTTATGAAATGCTATTTCTTGGTTATGGCTTTCTCGCCGCTTATTGAAAATGGCTTAAGAAATGCAGATAAAACTTTACTATTTAAGATAGTGCTTTTCCTGTTGTTTATTAACAGTGTGGTGAAAATGGCAAACTTCACATGTGGCGGGTCTGATTTTATTTCGTTATTGATTGTGTTTATCATAGGACGGGCTTTCAAACGTTTCGAAGTCACTATTCCATTGCACAAGGCTTTGTCGTTAGTGGCATTGTCTTCTCTTGGTCTATTCGTTATGCTTCTCTATTTCAAACTATTTGGGAATAAGGCGAACATTTGGATTTCATTAGGATACAATAACCCGTTGATCATTATTCAGAGCATCGGTATTTTATATGGTGTTTTGCATATACCGACACATCATTTTAGGTTGTTTAATTTCTTGGGTAAAAATAGTTTAGCTATTTATCTAATAACAGAACTTCTTGGGGTGAGTTTCATGTATAAGTGGTGGGCTATTTTATATGATGAAAACAAAACGTTTTATTTGTTTGTAATCATTGTTATAGCATTGGCTTGTACTATTGTTGGTAGTTTGATTGGATGGCTGGGAGAGATAGTCGTTTGCAGATTAAATAAACCGCTGATTTTTTTTGGTAGCCAGTTAGAAGCATGGTTGACAAATAAAAAGACAAGTGAGCCATGAGACTATCTGTGATTACAATCAACTATAATAACGTGGAGGGATTTAAACGTACTGCAGAGTCTGTCTTATCTCAAGTCTGGAAAGACTTTGAATGGATTATTATTGATGGAGGAAGTACGGATGGATTTACAGAGTATATCCAGGAATTATCATGTACTTCTAAACATCTGACATATTGGTGCAGTGAACCGGACAAAGGAGTCTATAATGCTATTAATAAAGGAATATCACATTGCTCTGGTGAGTATGTTTCATGTATGAATTCCGGTGATACTTTTTTCGACGATCACACCATTCAGAGGATATTCAGTACTGAGCATCATGCGGATGTCCTTTATGGCGACTGGTTACAGGTATATAGTGATCATTCTAGCATGCAAAGGTTTCCTTCTCCGTTTGGAATTCATGATTTTTGGGCGCACAACATCTGTCATCAGGCGATGTTTGTGAAAACATCTGTTCTACGTACAGATGGCTTTGACGAGTCGTTTCGGTTGCTGGCTGATTATAAGAGATGGATTGAATTGGTTCTTCGAGGAGCAGAATTTGAATATTTGGGGGTTCCTGTATGTCGGTATAATATGAATGGTATAAGTACAAATGCTTCACAATTGCTGTGTGAAGAGCAAAAAAGAGCACGCCAGGCTTTTCCGCCCGCCGTGGTTAATACCGTTCAACACTTGTGGCACTATGAAAATTTCCACCAAGTTCAGCGTATGGAAGCATTGTTGGAGAAGAGAGGAATTGTTGCATTTGTCACAAAAATCGTATTAAAAGTTCTTACTCGTCTATTCCTATAATTTGTTGTGGGTATGAATTTCTTCAAAAAGACGTGGCGTTTTTTTCTCCGCAGATATTATAATTACCGTCTGATGCTGGAGCATCCGGGTATTTCTATCCGTGGTAAAGGAATGCTTATTGCTTGTAAGTGCAAATTAACCAGCAATGCGGAGCTTACCATTTTCATTGAGGCTGGTTCTGTCATATCACATTGCACCATTAATGTTTCTGGTCATCATAATCAACTTCATATTCCTTCCACCGTCAATTTGCATGACGTAACCTTTACTTTTGAGGATGACAACAACCAAATAAAAATTGGCAAATACACGTCAATAGAAGGACGTGTGGAATTTTGCGCATGTGAATCGAAACATATTATAGTCGGCGAAGGATGTATGTTCTCGCATGACATTTCTGTCCGTACAACTGATAGTCACCCAATCTTGGATGCAGAAGGTAAAAGGATTAATGAAGCTCAAGATGTTGTGATTGGCAATAGAGTTTGGGTCGGTTTCCAAAGCGTTATTCTTAAAGGCGTATCAGTACCAGATGATTGTATTATAGGAGCTCGATCTGTTCTCACCTCCTCAATACAAATCCCCCCCCATTCACTGATTGTAGGGCAACCGGGGATGGTAATTCGTGAAAATGTGACATGGCGAAGACGGCGTTAATACCATAACACTGTTGATTGTAATATTGAAAGTTTAATGTCTTGTTATACTTTTTTATTACCAGCTTATAAGGGACGTTTCCTTGATGAGATGCTGAACAGCATCCAACGGCAGACATATCAGGAATTTAAGGCTATAACCAGTGATGATTGTTCGCCAGATAAGTTGTATGATTTATGTAAGCCTTATTTGAGCGATTATCGATTTAGTTATCGTTGTAATGCTAAGAATATGGGCAGCAAGAGCCTTGTTGCCCATTGGAATCTTTTGTTAGATTTATGTGATACAGATTACTTGATATTGGCAAGTGATGACGATGTATATGACAAACATTTTTTGGAGTGCATCGATGCCTTAATAAAGAAATATCCTCAAGTTGATGTGATTAGAGCTGGTGCGAGAATAATCAATGAGAAGAACGAGACGATACAAGAGGATTTCTGCTCGTCCGAATATGAATCGCAGGTAGATTTTTTGTATGATTTCTATAATCATGGTAAGGTCTCGTGTATAGCAAACTATGTTTTTAAAACGAGCGCACTTCGGAAGATTGGAGGTTTTGTAGAGAAACCCCTTGCGTGGGGAAGCGATGAACTAACAGTAATGCGGCTTTCTGGAAATGGCGTTTGTAATACTCAACATGTATTGTTCTCTTTCCGCAAGTCTGGGATGAACATCACAACCACGGTAACACCTCAAGTTCAGTCCGTCAAGAACCAAGCTTTGATGGAAACAATTAGATTTGTAGAAGTATTTGCCAATAAGATTATTACAGATGGAACTATATTGTCTGAAAATCGGCGAAAAGGATTTCTTAAGTCATTTGAAGACAAAGCTATAACAGAATTAAGGTTCGAGGCTAATTACGTTTCATTTCATGAACTTAAAGATATATTTAGTTTTATTTCCTCAAAAAAGTATTTTGAAGGAACACTTGACAAGATTCATTTTATATGGTCGTGGATTAAACTGTGGACAATTAGAAACAAAAGACGCAGTAATCAATTTACATCATCATTTCCATTAACAATCAAAGTCAAATAAGTTTCATATATTATTTTTATTAGTGATGCATATCAAATCCATAATATATACACTTAAGACCACTAACCCGTGGAAGACACTATATTTTAATTTCCACTATTTCCCCTTTAGAATGGCAATCCATTTGCCAATATATGTGTGTTGGAGAACAGTGTTATCTAAAATGGGAGGAGGAATTGTGATAGACGCTCCAATAAGCAGGGGAATGATGAAATTGGGGATATGCGATTTGGGCATTCAAGATGCCCGTTTTTCAAGGACAATATGGCAAGTCTACGGAACTTTGGTAATTAAAGGAGTTACTAATATCGGACGTGGTAGTAAGCTATGTATCGGAGGAGGCGCAAAACTTGTTTTAGGATATAATTTTAGAATTAGTGGCGACACGCAGATTATCTGTGAAAAAGGGATAACGTTTGGTGATAGGTGTTTGTTGTCATGGGATATTTTGATAATGGACTCTGACTTGCATCATTTGCATAATAGTAACGATGATGTAATTAACGCTCCGAAACCTATTGTTGTTGGAAATCATGTATGGATTGGTTGCCGCTCAACTATATTGAAGGGCGTATCTATTGCGGATGATGTTGTTATATCGGCGAATTCTACTGTTACACGAAGTGTTGATAATCAACGTTGTATCGTAGGGGGACAAGGAAAAAACTTGGATATCCTTAAAAAGGATATTATGTGGTCAATTTAGTAGTTTTCGAATATGAAGAAACCTATTGTATCTGTCATCTGCCCCTGTTATAATCAGGAGAAATACTTATCAGAAACTATTGACTCTGTACTTGCGCAGTCAATGGAAGATTGGGAGTTGGTCATTGTTGACGATGGGTCAAAAGACAATTCTGCATCTATTGCTAAAGATTATGTACAAAGAGACCAACGAGTTAAATACATATATCAGGATAATGCAGGTCCTTCTTCTGCTCGAAATCACGGTGTGAAAGAATCTACAGGAAAATATGTGTTCTTTCTTGACGGAGATGACAAAATCGCTCCTAATTATTTGAAATTGGGTATATCGTATATGGAAGAAAACAGTGAGTGTGTGTGCTTTTTCACAGAAGTGCAATTTTTTGGCGCAAAAAGTGGAAAGACTAACGTAAAATACACTGATTATAAGGGACAGCTTTGTCAGAGCTCTCTATGGTGTTGTGGCTTTATGCGACGTACTGATTTTGACCGTATAGGTGGATTTGACGAAAAAATGAAAGGATTTGAAGATTGGGAATTATATATACGTCTTCTTTATAAACACGATTATGTCTACATCTATCCAGAACCTCTCTTTTATTATAGAATTGCTAACAAGGATAGTGTGGGGACTAATGCTAATAAGAAATATACAGAGATTACTACTTATATATACGAGAAGCATAAAGACAAATATATTGAATATTGGGGAACTCCTTTTTCTGCATACAATCAGAGCTATTATTATAAAACAGAATTACATAAATTATTAAATTCGAATGCATACAGAATTGGGATTGCAATTCTTAAACCTATCAATTGGATAAAATCCAAATTATGTTGATTACGAGATTTAAAATATGCATGATTTCGAACAATGTATTATTCTTTTAAAAAATTAAAAAAAAATTCTTTACAGGATAGTAGTCAAATGTCTGTTTTGAAAGTGTTCTTAGTTGGTGATACTGCGACTCAGCTTTTGGCTACCGCCATTAAGGGAATGGGTGTGGAACGGGGATATTATATCAATTTGTTTGAGGCTGAGTATAATCAGGTTGAGCGCCAATTTATGGATCCATCAAGTGAACTGTACGAATTCGATGCTGACATCATCGTCGTATTTCAGTCAACTCATAAGTTGGGTGAGTACCATAGTGGACTTCCAGTCGAGGGGCAGATTTCACTTGCTGACGAACGTCTCTCTTTTGTGGCATCCATCTGCCAGAATCCGTCTTTGGCCAATAAGAAAGTCATTTACTTCAACTATTCGGAGATTGAGGATACGGTTTTTGGTAGTTATGCCAATAAGGTGACTTCATCACTGTCGTATCAGGTCAGGAAGCTTAACTATGAGTTGATGAACCTATCGCAGAAGTACCCAAACCTCTTCATTTGTGATATCGCAGGCCTTCAGAATAAGTTTGGACGAGACTTTATGTTTGCTCCCAATGTCTATGTAAGTACAGAGATGATTCTGAGTGTTGATGCTCTTCCATACGTGGCATCAAGAGTTATGGATATCGTCTGCGCCATCAAGGGTCAGTTTAAGAAGTGCTTAATTCTCGACTTGGACAACACTGTTTGGGGTGGTGTCATCGGCGATGATGGGTTGGAGGGTATCCAACTGGGGCATGGTCTTGGCATTGGTAAGGCATTTACTGAGTTTCAGATGTGGGTGAAGAAGCTGAAGCAGCGTGGCATCATCATTTGTGTGGCTTCAAAGAACAATGAGGAAACAGCCAAAGAACCGTTTGAGAAGCATCCTGATATGGTGCTGAAGCTGGACGATATTGCCGTATTCCAGGCCAACTGGGAAACGAAGGTGGACAATATCCGTACTATCCAGAGCATCCTGAATATTGGCTTCGACTCGATGGTATTCCTCGACGACAATCCTTTCGAGCGCAATATAGTCCGAGAGAATATTAAGGGTATTACGGTTCCAGAACTTCCAGACGATCCAGGTGAATATTTAGAATACCTCTATTCTCTCAATCTTTTCGAGACAGCCAGTTACAGCAATGCCGACAAGGACAGGACTAAACAGTATCAGGTCGAAGCTAAGCGTGTATCACTCTCTAAGACCTTCACAAACGAGGCTGACTTTCTAAAATCGCTTAATATGGTTTCGACCGTTAGTGGATTTACGAAGTTCAATACGCCTCGTGTGGCTCAGCTGTCTCAGCGAAGTAACCAGTTCAACTTGAGAACCATCCGTTATACAGAAGCTGATATCACGGCTTTGGCAGAGAATTCGGATGTCATTGACCTCAGTTTCACGCTTGAGGACAAGTTCGGTGACAATGGTCTGATAACCGTTATCATCATGAAACGACAGGATGCAGAGACGCTCTTTGTTGATACATGGTTCATGAGTTGCCGGGTGTTGAAGCGTGGTATGGAGAACTTCACCCTCAATACGATGGTGGAGCGTGCCAAGGCTGCTGGTTATAAGAAGATCATCGGTGAATATCTGCCTACACCCAAGAACAAGATGGTGGAGAACCACTATACAGGACTAGGTTTCACAAAGATGGAGAATTCTGGAACTGCTCGTTATGAGTTGGACGTTGAAGATTATCAACCAAGAGAATGTTATATTGTTATAAAAAAATGATGTATGGAAAGACAAGAGATTATTAAGAAACTGAACGAGATTTTTATTGATGTTCTGGATTTGGACGAGTGCAACTTGACTAACGAGACAAGTGCCAATGATATTGAGGAATGGGATTCTCTGAGCCATATCCAACTGATTGTTGCTATCGAAAAGGCATTCAAAATCAAGTTCACTTCATTGGAGATCATGAAATGGGCTAATGTTGGTGAAATGCTTAATTCAATGGAAGAGAAACTTAAATAAAAATGGTTGTAAACTCTTTGAACTTTCTTCTGTTTTTTGTAGTAGTATTTGTCGTATACTATCTACCTGTCAGTAGAAATTCACCTAAGTTTCAGAACACTTGGCTGTTTGTAACAAGCTATTTCTTCTATGGCTTTGCAGACAGGAAAATGATTGCTCTTTTGTTAGGAGCTACTATTGTGTTTTATGGCATTGGTTTGTGGCTAAAGTCAGAAATGGAGAAAAGACATACCAAGAATGCTTCCAACATTACAACGCTGGGAGTTGTACTTGGTATAGGCGTCCTTTTTTATTTTAAGTACTTGAATTTTTTTGCGGATTCTTTTGCACAATTACTTAATGCAATTGGTCTTAACGTTTCGTGGTCAACCTTAAACATTGTTTTGCCTATAGGCGTTAGTTTTTTTACATTCAAATTGATAAGCTATGTAATAGAAGTGCATCGAGAACACATACAACCAAGCAAAGATTTTATAGAGTTTGGGGCATATATTTCATTCTTTCCCACGATTTTGTCAGGACCGATTGACAGACCAAATAAGTTTATCCCTCAATTGGGAAATGCAAGGCGTTTCGATTATCACCTTGCTGTAAAAGGAGTATATCTTGTTCTTTGGGGATTATTTATGAAGATGTGTATAGCTGACAATTTAGCAGTTTGCATAGATCCTGTTATATTAAATATACACAATTATAATGCTCAAGACTTATTAAGAGGCTTCCTTTTTTATCCCCTCCAATTATATACAGATTTCGCTGGTTATTCAAATATGGCAATTGGTGTGGGCGCGTTATTAGGATTAAAAGTTTCACAGAATTTTAACTACCCATTTATTGGTAGGAATATAGCAGAATATTGGAGACGTTGGCATATGTCTCTCACATCTTTTATTACAGACTATGTATTTATGCCTCTTAATATTGCTTTTCGCTCTTATGGTAACTTTGGCATTATTATGGCAGTTGCAATCAATTTGATAATTATCGGTTTCTGGCATGGTGCTAATTGGACATATGGCTTGTTTGGCTTATATCATGGACTCTTATTTGTCCCTCTTGTGTTTTCTGGGGCTTTTGGAAAACATAAAAAGATTAAAGCCAACAAATATGGGTTATTACCTATAAAAGATGTTTTTATGATGATGCTAACGTATATATTAGTTGCCATTGGAAATACTATATTTAGAGCTCCAGATGTTTATTCAGCATTCTTATATATGACATCAATGTTTGACTGGAGTGTTTTAAATAAAGCTTCTGGTAATTATGATACTTTCCAAATCGGTGTGTTTTGTTTGTTGTTATTGCTGTTAAAAGAGTATGTAGAAGTTTTTCATCCTAAATTTAAAATTATGGAATCAAATTCGGTCTTATTGAAGTATGTATGGGTCTTAACGTTATTTACTATTTGGATTCTTACTCAAAATGAAGACACATCTCAATTCATATATTTTAATTTCTAAACGTATGAAGAAATTTATTATCAATCTTAGTCTTATAACTTGTTTGGCCATAATAATTGTATCAGTGTTAGTAGTCCTTCCTGGCATTCGAGATGATTATTCGATGATTTATGATACGAAAGTGAAAAAAATTCAAACGCTGAGTTCACCAAAACTGGTGCTTATGGGAGGTAGTTCTGTTGCTTTTGGTTATAATACAAAAGTTCTATCGGATTCATTACATATAAATGCATATAATTTTGGTGTGACTTCTGAATTTGGACAAAAATATATAATTGAGGACATCAGTCGTTTCCTAAAAAAAGGAGATATTCTTGTCGTTTCATTAGAATACATTACTTTTTTGAAGGGCGATGGAATTTATGGATGTAAGACAGAAATGTGTGAGTTGTTGTTTCGGAATAAGTATGTTAATTGGCCTTCTTTAAATTGGAATCAAGTTATGGTTGCTGTTTCCGGGCTTCCTTTGATTTGTCAGACAAATCTAAAAAGAATAGTTTCTCCTCAATCCACAAATGATAGTTATTTTCATTATACAAAATTGGGATTTAATGAGTTTGGTGATGAAGATAGTCACTTGAATCTTCTTCCGACGATGAACCCAGTTTTAGAAAGAAACAATTTTGAATTGTTATCAATTAATAAAGAATTTACTGAATATTATGCTTCTCAGTTAAAAAAAATTGCAGACCGTGGCGTAAAAGTAGTTTGCCTTCCAGGTATGATGGGTGAATCGGAATATAGTTATGAAAAGAATTATATACTTCGTTTTATTTCTTTGTGGAAAGATTATGGGGGGAGCATAGATGGAACTGTTGATGATTATATAGTACCGGATGATTTTCTGTTTGATTACCCTTACCACATGAATAAAAAAGGAGTTGCATATATTACTCAAACAAGCCTAAAGGACATACAAAGCTCTTTAAACTGAATATGTTACTTTTATGAAACTGTCTATTATTACAATAAATTTTAACAACATCAAAGGGCTAAAGTGTACCATTGCTT
>Ga0326511_10004282_pt1 | contig 11422 bp, 11 predicted proteins | sample 0_2496_0518_D_FD_203701 | JGI IMG/M metagenome (GOLD analysis project Ga0326511, IMG submission 203701) | Bovine rumen microbial communities from UC Davis, California, United States - 0_2496_0518 | ecosystem: Host-associated > Mammals > Digestive system > Stomach > Rumen | place: USA...
CTTTTATTTTACGCTTGATTGATTTATCACCTTTCGAATTGAGTCTAAATACATCTTACCGAATCTCATATCGGGTTCCAAATAATTACCTTCCCCCCATTCATTCCACGATTTAATAACAAGCAAGGGCATATTCCTTGCTTGTTGCAACTCATAAATTTCTTTAAACAAATACTCCCAAACCTCGGGCTTACTATTATGTAATATAATCCCTCTCGATCCTGAACGAGGTGAATGGTCAAAATTAGGAATTATGCATGGTGTATATTGAGTATGCTCTCTAAAAAAAGCTATTGTTTCGCTCACATAATCCTTGTACTCAATAATATGAGGCCGTCTTAATAATTTATCTAAAACCCTTTTCGTTAAAGACCAGTTATGATCATATACGGTCTGCATATTATCATATACAAAGGTATCATATTCCTCCTTCTCTATTTCCTTTAATCTCTTTTGACCTTGAGCAAGACCAAAGAAATATACACCTTGGAATCCATGTTTCCGAGCCATATCATTCCAAATTTCTTTCATTAGAGTAAAAGAAGGGATTCCGTCTGCTTCAAAAATACCGAACACAAGTTTTCCATCTACCTTCATATAACGTTTATCCATAAAAGCAGGAAGCATCGCATTAAAATGAGCGATATAATCTTGCTCCCCAGGATATGTCTGTTCTATTAATAACCTATTTGGCTTATTAGGATCCCAAGTCTTCTGATACCAGCTATGATTTGCCCAACATAAACAAAAAGGGAAATCAGGCTTCCCCGAATTAACCACCTCAGAGAAAACTCTATCCAGTAATCTTCGCCCATTAAACCAATAATGCCAATAGCAAAATCCATCAATTCCAGCCTCACGAGCAAGATTCGCCTGCTCTTCCCGGGTCTCAGGTAAACGCAAATCATAGAATCCAAGTTTACCTGGAAGCTTTGGCTGATAGTGTCCTTTAAAAAGCGGTCTTGCCTTAGCAACATTTGTCCATTCAGTGAACCCTTCTCCCCACCATTTGTCATTCTCTGGTGTAGGATAGAATTGCGGAAGATAAAACGCTATAACTTGTGGTCTTGACATAAATCTAATGTTTTTACTACTCTTGCAGGAACACCTGCGACAACAGTATTACTTAATATATCTTTTGTCACAACAGCATTCGCTGCTATTATAACATTATCGCCAATAGTAACACCTGCTAGAATCGTCGCTTTGTCACCAATCCAGACATTGTTACCAATCTTTACTTCTCCTTTGGATTTCAGTCGCCTGCTAAATGGCGGAACGCTTGCCTCCTCCAAAGACAACCCACCATGAGCATTATCGCCAATATAAACAAATCGGCCAGTTAATAATCCATCACCTATTGTAATCTTATTACATGTCGTAATATGATTATATTCACCTATACTGCAATGATTGCCAATTGATATTGACGGTGTAAATTGCTGCTCTCCATACTTCTCCCAACAACCAAGAACACTATGCCCTTGAATACTGGTATAATCACCTATAGCAATTTTTTTCTGCCCCTCACCCTGCAAGCTACAAGGACAAGCGATTGTAGAATGTTTTCCCATCTGACCAATAAAATTCCTAATCCATAATGTATAGAGAACATCCCATAATGAATGAACACGTTGGCTAAATTGATATGGATATATCTTGCTTACAATCCACATCATTACAGATAGGGATCTCAAAAAAAATTTTTTCATTTAAATCTCCTATAAACACTTGACACGCATCTTCTGCCAATAGTTATCGGCAACCTTAACCATGCACCGATAACCATCTTCCAGTAATACATACGACCATAATAGACATCCATACTTTGGGGAATATTTCGAAGAATGAATGTACGATTTGTTGGAAGAATCGCCTCGCTTAGATAAAGCCCTTTCAGAAATTCAAAGAGATCTTTCTTAACCGTAATAAAAGTATTTATACCTATACGTCCACGTTCCCGCAGCCCATTAATGATATCCAAAAAAATAACACTGAACGTATAATAGAGGTCATATCCACCTTTACCTGAGTCATCACTCATTTGTTGGTATTTCACATTCCAGATCACAAAAGACGACTCCTTCCTCACTTCAAATAATAAAGAAGCATTAGGAAACATCTCATTCAATTCTATGGAATCGATATTTGCAATATCTTTTTTCCAAAATCCGATACCAGCACTCCAACTACTCCAAAATGACAGTCTGTTCACAAACGAGTCAATTGTTGGGCACTCAATATAATCTTGATTATTCTCCAATACACCATCAGAACAATAAATCATCGGTTGCTGATCCTGATATTTTTGAACTAATGAAACCATGGAATCTATAGCACCAGGTAGTAATCTGCTTCTATGGTTTATCATTTTACAAAAGAGCCCCTTACCTTCTTTTAGTGAAGATACCAAATTCAAAAAGCCTTCATCTCTAGTTTGTATATAACGAAGATTAGGATAGGTCATCTTCCCAATATGCATAGGCAACTCCGAGTCCTTACCATTATCGGTAATAACCACCTCAAACTTCTCGTTGTCATAACCTTGAGAGTAAATACTCTCTATAACTGGGAGAACCCACTCCACCGCTCCATTTGTTGGGATACAAAGAGATAATATTGGTTGATTATCCATTGAACTGATTGATTACTTTAACAATTACCTCAGCCTCTTCCATAGTCAACACCTGATTCATCGGAATCGACAACTCCTGTGCATGGATTTTTTCTGTGATAGGATAACTACGCTCGTTCCAATCCTTGTAACATTCCTGCTTGTGTGGAGGTATCGGATAATGAATCAGTGTCTGAATGCCATTCTCTTTCAGATACTCCTGCAACTCATCACGCTGTTCGCATAAGATAGGGAACTGATGATAGACATTGTTTTCATCTGCAATACGCTTAGGCAATGTAATCAGCGGATTGTTGATGTTCTCATAATAATAGGCTGCCAGTTCTTGGCGTTTCTTATTATCCTCATCCAGATACTTTAACTTCACATCTAGTACAGCTGCATCTGTCTCAGACATACGGCTATTCATACCCACATATTTGAATACATATTTTTTCTGACTGCCGTAATTGGCCAAGGCCCTGATAACAGATGCCAATTCTTCATCATTCGTAGTCACCGCACCAGCATCACCAAAAGCTCCAAGATTCTTTCCTGGATAAAAAGAATGAGCTGCAGCATCTCCTAACGCACCAGTTTTTATCCCTTTCCATGCACAGCCATGACTTTGGGCACAATCTTCCATCAACTTCAAACCATGCTTTTTACATATATCACCTAATTTGTCATTATAGGCGACACGTCCATATAGATGCACTATCATTACACCTTTTGTCCTGGGGGTAATATGCTCTTCTATCTGGTCTATATCTATCTCCAGATGCTCCCATGTCGGCTCAACAAGAACAGGTACAAGATTGTTGCGGGTAATAGCAATGATTGTTGCAATATAAGTATTTGCTGGGACAATAATTTCATCACCGTCCTGCATCACTCCCATTTCCTTGTATCCACGCATCAGAAGATACAGAGCATCCAGTCCATTGGCAACGGCTACACAGTGGTCTGTCCCTATATATTTGGCATAATCTTCTTCGAATCGTTTATTCTCATTACCCTGTAAGAACCAGCCGGAATCTATTACCCGATTGATTGCAGCCTTATATTCATCACCATGCATCGCCGTAATGGCTTGCAAATCTAACAATTTAACCATTATTCTGAGTCTTTATATATTCTAAATATTCATCATAGTCACGGATGTAATCCTCTGCATCATAACCATGACTTGCCAAAACCAAACAGATACTACCAGATGAAAAGCCCTGTTCCGATGCCCAAATGCCAGGAGGAACATGCAAGCCCCAGAAAGGACGATTCAAAAGGACAGTTCTTTTATTGACGCCATCATCCAAAACCACCTCGAAACTTCCACTGGCGGCTATCAGAAACTGATGGCATCGCCTATGGGCATGGGCACCACGATCTTCACCTCCAGGGATATCATAACTATAAAACACACGATTAATAGGAAACGGCACATGCAAATTTTCATACATGAAAGTCAAGTTTCCTTCAGGATCATGCATTTTATTCAGCTCACACAACGAACAATCAAAGACACTCTTTCCTTCATCAAGCATATATTTAGTTGAAGGATTATTTATCTTTACAGAAGTCTTGGCATCGCTAATCGCAGGAATCTTGGAACCGTCTTTTCTCCACGCTTTATACTCTTCATAATCTGATACATAGTCATTTCCATCATAATCCGTCGATGAAAGTACCAAGGCAAGTGAATTTGTAGAGAAGTTGGTCATCGTGCGCCACATACCTTTGGGTACATATAAACCGAAATACGAGCGGTTGAGCGGATACGTCTTTTTATCTTCGCCATCATCGATCACCACATCAAAACTACCAGAAAGAGCCACTATAAATTCTTCTGTTTCTTTATATGCATGTCCTCCACGATCAACACCACCTGGAACATCATATATCCAATGGACACGTTTGATTTCAAATGGTATCTGCTTTAACTGCTCAATAATTGACAGATTTCCACGTGGATCCTCTATTTTTGGCAGTTTCAATAAACGACAATCACTATATATCATATAATCCCAATTTCAATTTCAATTGCATCACAAATCTGTATATAGTATAATTGGATACCCTATTCTCAAATTCATGCTCATAAAAATACGACATATTAAGTTTAGGGTTATCCTTAAAAAACACATCTGTCATACGACGCTTCTTTTCATATATCTCCCAGGCTTTAGTCCAATAATGATTAATTTGAATGGTATATTTATCTTCATTATACAACCAACTAAGATGACACTTATCATTAACGAACCAGCCAAACTGATTTGCTGGAGTAACTTTCAAACTTAGCAAATGGGGCACTATAGGACAATTCATTTTTGTCATATGATGGGTACCTGAATCAAATTCTACGATTTCATAGTCTGTATTAATCAAACATTTCCCACAATGATACAAATGATCCCAACTAATATGATATTGATCAATAACCAAATTGTTATAATCATGCGCCAATTTCCCAGAAGTTCCAAACATCCGCCAATAGATGACTAAAGCAGGAAATTTATCCATTGTATATAGCCAATCTAATAAGTTTGTATGATATCGTAAACAAATAAACTCGTCAATATCTAAGAATGAAACCCATTGCGTTTCATTCCGATAAGTCTCATAGAAATGTTTATAAGCTTTTATTTGCGCTTGATCATATGGCCAATCAGTTAATGTAACCAGACCACGATCAATATAGGGCTGCAATACCTGCATAAAGCCGTCTTCAGAATTATTATTATAGAGATAGAAATGCTCTACGCCTATCATTTCGTGAAACTCAATCCATTCATTTAAGAATGGAGCCTCATTTTTAAAGATGCCACAAATAGCGATTTTGTACTTCTTGTTGTATTGAGGTTTCTTTAACAAAAACCTTATAATAAGGTTACAACCAAGCAATTTTACGAATACAAAGAAATAGAAAATCAACCTTTTTATATAACTCATCTCTTACTTCTTTTTTTACAATATATATATATACATTTGAAATATTCTATAAATAGACTATCTCTAGCAATAAATAATAGCAAAAAGAAAACTAATGTATAAGAAACAATCCCGATAATTATTGAGATTATATTACTACTAATCAAAGAATTAACTAATGTGAATAATACAGCAATAGAAATGGCCATCGGAATTAAGTAGAGAAGAACATCAAGGAACTGCTTTGAATAAGAATATTCAATATACTTTTTAGAAACAGATGAATTAACCATTGAAGCAACAATAGAAATAGCAATTTGTGCGAGAGACAATCCTAAAAGTCCATAAACAGCTCCCAATATAATAATAGGCAGATATAATAATTTCTTAATAATTTCCAGTTTTAATGAAATATCTGTTCTATTTAATACTTGCAGTAAAATCAGATTTAACGCGGACAGTGGAGATAATATTGAAGCTAATACTAGTATTCTAAATATAATAATTGTTTCAGTCCATTTGACCGTCCACAAGAATAAAATCAAAGGTTTTGCAATTAAAAAAAGAACGCCGCAAATATAACATAGTACAAAAGTGAATGTTTTTGAATACTTTCTAAAACAATTAAGAAGCGATTCCTTATCTTGTTGGCATTCAGCCATTATTGGAACAGCGACCTTAGTGATTACACCAGACACAATAGAATCCGGTTGTGATGAGAGCGATTCAGCTTTTGAATAAAAGCCGAGATCATTTTTTCCTATATATTTTCCGATTATGAAGGTATTAACTTTATTAAAAAAGACTCCAATAAACCTAGTAAGTATTAATTTAGAACCAAACCCCCATAGATAATCAAAAGACTTTTGGCTAAAAGTTAAAGACGGATGCCATTTTGCATAATACCAAAGCAGAACAAATCTTAAGAAATTAGATAGTACAGACTGCATTACCAACGCATATACCCCATATCCATAAAAAGCCGACAAAACTGCCACAAAACTTGCTGGAATTAAAGACACCAAATTTATAACAGTAAGAGTATTTAGTCGAAACTCTGCTATAAATAAGGCATTTTGAACCACACACCACGAATTAATAATTATGTTTAAACCAACAAGCCTTAATACAGGTGAAAGCAAAGGCGTTTCAAAAAAAAATGCGATATATGGTGAGAAAAAAAAGAGTACTACATATAATATTAAACTAATTGATATATTAAAATAAAAAGCAGTAGACAAATCTGTCTGATTTCTGTCTTGCTTTCTTATTAGCGCATTAGAGAAACCACTTTCAATGAGGATATCGGTAATGGCTATAAATATGGTAGAAAGTCCTACTACTCCATAATCAAATGGAGTTAGAAGACGAGCTAAGAATACACCTATTACAAAAGTAAACGCCTGTACACCTACCTTATCAAATACAGTCCAAAAGAACGCTCTTACATTACGCGTCATTTCCAATATGCATTAAAATCATGAGGCGACATTCGTTCACTCTCTTCTGGAAGTTGCCAATAATCCCCATACAATGATTTCAATACCGCATCATAATTATTAGGTACAATAAATTTATGATTTTCAAAAAGCAATTCAACACCTGAACCGAAATCATCAATATTCCATATATTTCTTAAATGAGTCTGACAACAATAATAAAAATCTCCTTTTTTCATCCCTTGTTTCCTAAATTCTGCATCCTGCATATCTATTATTTTAGAATAACTTGGATATTTTATCATTGCATATAATCTCCATACCATCTGTTTGCAACTATCAATAAAAGAAGAATTACTTGAAAAAACATAATATCGCCCCATCATAGTTCCATATTTGTTAGAAATATCATTCATCATACTTCTGACATCTAGCTCAGTCTGGCCTTCTAAACTACTCTCCAATGGAAACAAGTCAATACACACCCCATAAAGATAGCCATTTCTAAAACGAGACGGAGGGGTTACAGTTTTCGAATTACAAAACTTCGAAAAAGGAAACAGATAATTACTATTTATTTGATTACTGACGACTTCCCATGAACCACATGAAAAATTCCCCGATAATTGAATTAATTTATCATAATCTTTGCGCGGCATCCAAATATCAATATCATCATCCCACGGTATAAAGCCATGATGTCTAACCGCTCCTAATAACGAGCCATAGGCCAAATAGTATTTTAAATTATAATTTTGGCATTGATTTCTAAATATTATCAATCCCTCCAACATTATATCTTTTAACTCATTATCAGATATTCTTTTCATAATACTCTTATACTTAAAAATGGGACAGATTGTGTTTAACATTTATCATGAAAAATTCCAGCAAAAGCGCAATCCATATCCCAGACTTTCACTCTATCTGTTTTATCTGTAGCTGAACTACCCTTATCAGGTATCATAAAGCCTTCACCGTAATACTTTTTCAAGCACTCTACAACTTTTGCAGGAGCATTACATAAAATCTTATTAATATAAACCTTTTCAAGAGGATAAGCACCGGGAAGAGTATAGTCAAGTACTTCCCATTTATTTTGGGAGAAAGTTAATTCATCCTTCTTTCCATAACAGAATATATGCCGATCATCATTTTCCTTAATACAAAGGAAAATATCTACATGAAATCCCTCGTATTCCCAAGTCACCTCTGTTAAGAACTGATTCTGACCTCTAAATTGAATAAAATGATGTTTTTTCTTGAAACCTTTATTTCTCATACATTCTTCAAGGACCTCATCATATTCATCAATATACATTCCAAGATCCATATCATAATCATGACAAATAAAGTTTGTTTCTCTATAAGCACCAAGTAGTGTTCCAAATTCCAACCAAATTGTTTTATTACAGGAGGTACATATTTCATTCAAAAGCTTCAATACTTCTTCTCCATATATTTTCATCAAGCTCCCTTGCCTTTGTAATTCCTTTTCCTGGCACCATTTAGAATAATAGCCTAAACTTATAATGTTCAAGCATCTAAACATATAATATGTAAAGTACTTTTTGAGACTACCCATATTAAAACTTTAATATTTATAAACAATTACTTCATACAATAAAGTGATAGTTGGTTCATCTAATTCAATAGGATTATTCTTAAGTCTTATAGGATTGACTGAATTAGAAAGAATATCAATGTCCGTTGAATAATTATCTGAAACAGGATGAATCATCTCCATATCCTTCATTATTTCTCGGAATTTGACAATTGCATCTGTTGGTGTCAGACATCCCATAGCATGAGCTATTTCTGAAAAGATGGCATCAACATATTCAGAACCACGAGCATCTATACACTTATCCAAATGACCAAGCATATACTCCCAGATTTCTGGAAGACATACAGCTACGGCATGACCATGAGGAAGTTTATACAAAGATGTAATCTTGTAGCTCATGGCATGGGCTGCCGTGGTAGCGGTTATATTAATAGCACGACCACCATAGTTGGCACCAAGCATGATATTTGCAGCTGCTTCGTCATCGTTCTGGAATATATACTTACGCCAGTTGGTCATAATGAATTCTATAGCCTTTCGACTATACTCATAGCTCTCTTCTGTAGAATTGACACTCCACCATGATTCTATTCCTTGACAGAGTGCATCAAGCATGGTACACTTTTTTTGATACAGAGGGAGTGTTTTTAATACGGAAGACTCCAGAATAGCATAATCAGGAAGCACGCCATCATTGGTTACTGTCTGCTTAGCGCCTTCATAATACATGACGGCATTATGAGTTGACTCGCTTCCAGTGCCTGCGGTTGTAGGAACAGCAATAAAAGGTAACTTAGATCCATCACACGCTACTCTTGTATTTACAACAGGAGGAATAATGGCATCATTACTCTCTTTGGCTAATACCGCAAGTTTTATGCACTTTGCAACATCAATGGCACTACCGCCTCCTACTGCAAGAATTGTATCACAATCAGAGGCTTTCAGAAGTTCTATTCCTTTGCAAACCTGCTCATAGAGAGGATTTGGCGTAAAGTCGGAGAACTTCACCTTCTCATCTACAGATAATGCCTCAATAGTCTCCTTGATGTTCAAGAAAGGATAAGACGAATCTATTACTAAGAATAGTCTTTTGGTCCCTATCTGATTAAGAATTTCAGGAAGTTTATCTATTCCATTAATAATCTTCTGCATAGCAATTATTCTGCGAGGAAAGACATCAGAGCTTCTTTATTCTCAATAGGAGTTGTTGTTGGGCGTCCAAGATCCTTACGGTTTCCCTTCTTTACTTTGACTTCCAACAAGATAAGACCTTCGGTACTCTGTATTTCTTTTAGAGCTTTCTGAAGTTCTTCTTTTGTGCTAACACTAAATGTCTGGAGATATCCAACAGCCTTTGCCACAGCAGGAAGGTCAATCTTCAACCCTACTGTAGGCTGTCCACCTACAGAATCATGAGCACCATTGTTGAAAACTACATGAACATAGTTCTTTGGCTGTTTACTTGCAACGATTGCCAAACTACCCATGTGCATGATTGTTGCACCATCACCATCAAAACACCATACCCGCCGATCTTGCTTCTCCATCGCAATACCTAAAGCAATCTGAGAGGCATGGCCCATAGAACCAACAGTCAGGAAATCGCGCTCATGACCTTCGCTCATTGCAGTACGGTATTCAAAAAGCTCGCGTGAGATCATACCTGTGGTTGATACAATTGCATCCTTCTTATCCAATGCAGAAGCTACGGTCAGGATAGCCTCTTCACGACTCATCGTATAGTCGTTCATTTCTATGTTCTGAAGGGTATAATTATCGAATGTATCCTTCTCGATAACCAGCGCATAAACCTCCTTGCGATTTAAGGCTTCAACAGCCTTGATAATTTGCTTTTCAGCTTTGTCTTCATCCTTTGAAAGGACATCGAAATTGACACCCATGGTATTCAACAGACCTGTTGTCACCTTACCCTGCTTAACATGCTGGGGTTCATCATGTACACCTGGGCGGCCTCGCCAACCTATCAAAAGAAGAACTGGAATGTGATATACTTCAGGATCGGTTAATGAAGCTAATGGGTTGATAATATTACCCTCTCCACTATTCTGCATATACACACAAGCAGGTTTTCTTGTCGCCAGATAATGACCAGCAGCAAGCCCTACAGCCGCACCTTCGTTTGCGGTAATAATGTTATGTTGAGCATCACAATGATCTGTGATGTAAGCACATATATTTTTCAAGAGACTATCGGGTACGCCTGCAAAGCAGTCAATACCATTCTCTCTCAGTTTTTCAATAAAAAATTCTGGACGTATCATTGTTCGGGGATAAGAGTTATAATTTCTTTTATAGACATACACTTATCATCGCACTCCTTGGCACGATGGTTCTCCAAGATGGTACGGGCAGCGTCCTGCATAGCTGGAAATCCAGTACGGGTGAGCTGGTTAGCGTAAATCACCACATTCACTCCCCTATCCTTGAACTCCTGTTCTGTCACCGTATTGAAGGATGTCGGCACGACAACAATCGGGGTCGTCGCATTCTTCTGGCGGAACTTCTCTACAAACTCAAATATCTCAGCAGGATCTTTCTTACGGCTGTGAATCATGATGGCATCGGCTCCAGCCTTACTAAAAGCAAAGGCACGTTCCAAGGCATCGTCCATACCCCGCTCCAGAATCAGGCTCTCAATGCGAGCACAGATCATAAATTCTTTGGTCTTCTGAGCTCTCTTACCTGCCTTAATCTTCTCGCAGAAGTCAGGGATAGCAGCTTGAGTCTGTTTAACCTCAGTTCCAAAAAGACTATTTTTCTTCAGTCCTGTCTTATCTTCGATGATAACCATCGAAACACCCATACGCTCCAAAGAACGAACAGTATAGACAAAATGCTCTGTCAGTC
>Ga0326511_10004283_pt1 | contig 11421 bp, 16 predicted proteins | sample 0_2496_0518_D_FD_203701 | JGI IMG/M metagenome (GOLD analysis project Ga0326511, IMG submission 203701) | Bovine rumen microbial communities from UC Davis, California, United States - 0_2496_0518 | ecosystem: Host-associated > Mammals > Digestive system > Stomach > Rumen | place: USA...
TCCCTCTGAAGGTCAGCGTCCGGATTGTAAACGTGCGGAATAACGTTCGTGCATAGATACCGCGGATTGTGCGGTTCCATTCGTTTATCAACGGCATTTCGGAACCCATTCTCGAAGGGAACCCAACCGTCCGGATATTGATTCAGGTCTTCCGCTTTACGTTGGAGACTCGCGTCCGATAGAAAAAGGTCGTGTATTCGCTTGATTGTGTGACTTTTGATGTATTCCGGATAAATGCAATCGCGGATCATTGTCTTCAGCACCGCCCCGGAATAATCCGGATGATAGATTCCGTCACGGTATATATAGACGGTTCCACCTAAAACGAAGAGACTCTCGCGTTCCTTGATATGCTGAAATATCCCGAAGTCATATACACCCGTTATTCTTCCGTTCTCGCTGATTAGGTGAAACTGATCGAGATTCATCGGTTCGGCTTCCGGTTCGGGTTCAGGCTTCGTCAGTAACGCTTCCAAATCCTCGACCGTGTGATCCTTGAAAAAATCGGATATATCACCGTGTTCAATCTCCGGAGTCGGGACGATGACCTTGACGGACTTCGCCACCTTCGACACGTCCTTCTCGACCTGTCTCGCTAACTTCAGCCCCGGAGCGTCATTGTCAGCCAGGACGACAACGTCCGCACCTGAAAACAACGTTGCACAACCCGGAACCCAATCTCCGGAAGCTCCGCAAGTGACCCCCGTCAGACCGTGAGAATTGACCGTGTTCACGTCTTTTTCGCCTTCGGTATAGAAAACCCTTCGTCCCTCGCTGATTGCGTCCTGAAGGCTTTTCAGCCCGTTACAGTACACCGCCGGGATAGACTTTCGGCTCTTCCCCTTCAATCCATAATTGAAACGGTCTCCGTCCATAATTCCATAGATGAACTTCTTTCCGGAGAGACGAACCCGTGTAAAGGCATATTGACCGGATAGGTCGGTATAGTGATAAACCGCTTCGATAGGCCGCTTTTCGCGTCCTTCGATGTATGACCGCCACCGTTCGCCCGTCTGGATCGGAGAGTCGTCAAACAAATCTTTCATCTGAAGACCGACCTTTTCCAATATGTCAGCCGTTTTACAATCCGCGTGACAATGTAGGACGGTTCCCTTTTCACCGCGAGAGATTGACAGAGACGCTTCCTTGTCAGCGTGTGCCGGACATATACACTTGACGCTATCTCGATATTTTTCTTTTACTTCGAAACGAGATATGATTTCGTCAAACGTCATTCTCTTCAGCTCCCTTCAGTAAACTATCGACCGCCCTCATTATTCGGATTTTGTTCTCCGGAGTCAGGTCGTTCTTTAACAGACGGCTTAACCATTCGGGACGGATATTCAATTCGTCCGCTACGTCCTTATATCGAAGACCGTTCTCCGTGACTAATTGTCGTATGTCGAGATTTTTCACGGCTTTTCTCTCCCTTCTTAACTTAAAGTATTGACTTTCTTCAATTCTTGTCTTATTATATCAAGTAGAGAGTTAATCGTCAACGTAAAACGTTGATTTTACCGTCACTTTATTAACATTGTAATTGTTAAGGGAGATATAAAAAATGAGTAGAATTAAGACTGAAATTAACCCAATGAGAGCCGAACGTGTTAAGAAGTTAATTGAACGCGAGAACATCACACAAAAGGAACTCGCGAAACGTATGTATCAGACACCGCAAAACGTGTCCCGTATTATCCAGATGAAGCAACCCCTGACCGAAGAGACCGCACAACTCATTATTAACGCGTTCCCCGGTAAAGGATATAGGATTGAATACCTTCTCGGCTTCGATGATTATATGACCGACTCCGACCGTCTGGATAATCTATGGAAAGACGCTGAAAAGAAGCACGACAACGATATTTCAACGGTTCAATACCTCGCGAGCCTGACCGGGATCGAAGTCAAACTTCTTATGACCGGAACCAATATTGACGATGAAATTCTGATCCGGAAGGGAGACGAAGAGAAAATCGTCACATATAAGGACGTTACGAAGTTAATCAAATACTTGTCAGCCCTGACGGAGACCCACCTTCTCGACCTGATTTAGTGTCAATTCTGACGTTATATCCCACAATATCAAAAGAGACCGGATTTCAGCTCCGATCTCTTTCTTTTTGTCGTTTCACTTTTAACGGTCGTCAGATTTGACATTGTGTCCGTACAATGTCGCGTGAGTGTCCGCACTCATGCAATACTTGCGATTAAGACCGTGTGACCGTTGGTCTCCAGTGCTTGCGATACTACTCCCACCACTTCGAGACCGTCTTCCTATCAAGCCCCGTGTCCCTTATACAATCGGCTTTTATCCCGTCCGGATGACTCGCTCTCCATTCCTGGACGATTGCCTTCTTCGGCTTCCGACCGTTCCCGGCTCTCCAATCGTCCCCGTTTTGATTATAGATAATATCTTGTGTTGACCTCGCTATTTGCAAGTGAAGAGCCTGCTTTCGTCCGTTACGTTTATTCGCCTTTATCCGGATTCCTGACTTGAACTCGACACTATTTCGCGGATATGTGATCCACTTTTCATTAAACGCTTCGAGAGCTTCGAGAACGTCCGAAGTCGTGAAATGATTGTCTTCGCTATTCGTCAACGCTTCCATGTGATCCAGAAGACCGAACGCGTCCCGTTCAAGCTCTTCTTTCGTGACCGGGTTCGGGTTATGCTTTTCGTCATACATGGAGCATTTTCGAGCGTATATCGCTAACATCATCACGCAATAATACCGATGACCGACAACGGCTCCCTTCTCGATTTCAGCCTTCCACCAATCATAGACGTTACGGGATATATGCCAGACTCCCTTCGGTTGATTGTTTTTGATTCGTCTTTCGTACCAATCCGGATATAACTCTTTCGCCTTCTCCCGTGTCAGCTTCCCCTTTTTGACGAAGTGCGTCCCGTCCAGACGTTCCCGACTCTTCCGGAAACCTTCCGTGTAACGGATAATCTCTTCGATTTCGATTTTATCTCCGGTCAGAAAAGCCCGTGTCCGGTCTCCGTTCTTCGTGATCGTCCCCGGAACCCTGAACCCCTGATATATTCCTTCTTGTTGGATTTCCCGAACGTCCTTTATATCGACTATGCTATCATGCCATATTAACGAAGTCAGGTCTCGCTTTATATCCTGAAGTTTCCGCGAAGAGTCCTTGAACATCGCGACCGGCTCCGTCAGGACATAATACAGATGAAGCCCCGTCCCACTCGAGACGATGAAGGTCGGCTTCGGGATTCTATCCGTCAATTCTATGTGATTATTCCATAGCGTACGGAGTCCGACCGGATCATCCCCTTCAACCCGGAGACGGTCAAGGTCAACCGCGAAGGCATACAGAAAACGAGCGTGATCCGCTGAACGCTTCCTTCCGACATAGCTAACCGGACTCATAAGACAGAAGTCGTCCGTTTTCCCGACCTTGTCTATCATATCCAGGTCATCGGTAACAACGAACTTCTTCACAATCGGAGACCCGTCTTCTCTCTTCTCTTTTCCGACCGTAACCATAAGCCCGTTATAAATCCATTCATCATCCTTCGATTTTCTCTTCTGACCCTTCTTCTGGAATGATCCGACCGGGAATATCTCCCGATAGAACTCTTTCGGCTCCACCTCATCGAAGTATTGAGTCAACCACTCTGTCATAGCGTTCATATCTTTACACCTCTACAAGATATAGGGACATAGGGGAGCGTTATATTATCAATACATTTTTTCCCTATCGTCAGCCATATTATAAGCGGACTGATTTCGAGTGTCAATCCGCTTTACTCGACATATATTATCAATGAATTTATTTTACCCGTCAGACGGCTTTTCAGCGTCTTCAGGATCATATTTGAAGTAACCCCCGAAAATCCTCGAAGCGTACTCTCTCCGGTTCAGATATAGCCCCGTGTCCTTCTGGATTATGAACCTATCCCGTTTCGGCTCGATAAATTCATCGAAGAAGAGCTTTATTTCTGACGGATCATCCGTCCGGAGATGTATTTTCACCTGAACGTCCGTTATTCTTTCAAGGTCAACCCCGAAACGCTTTTCTTCCAGACTCTCGAAGTCTACAACGTATTGTTCCCACAATCCCGGACGGTTTTTATAATGGAGTGTAGGACTATACCCCCGGAGCTTCCGTTCGACCGCGTGTGTCTTCTGATTCCGCTCGATATACTTCATATCGTTTTCAGTTACGCGAAAACGTTCGTCTTCCCGGAGCCGTCCGAAGTCGGGATATATAATTTCATTGTAAAACCGTTCAACGTCCTTCCGTTGTCCTTCAACGTAAATATACAATGACACGGAACTTCAACCCCTTTTCCGATATAGCCCGAAGAGAGTCTTTTCAAAAGATTGTACTTCCGATTGTGCTTCGTCACGTTCTTTTTGAAGGGTCTCGATTGTCTTCTGACCTTCTTCGACCTGAACCCGTGACCTCGACAACTCCGCTTCGGTTTCCTTCAGTTTCTCGTCTTTTGCTTTGTTATCTTCCAGAAGAGCCGTGTATTTCACTTGTGCTTCGAGACTCTTCTTCGTTTCATCCTGAAGAGCGATAACACGATCCTTCTCTTTCAATAATTCGTTTTGTGCGGATAAAAGCTGAACCTTCAGGGTCTCGACCTGGCTCTTCAGCTCTTCAATCATACCCACGTCATCGGGTTTTATCAGGATCAGCGGACTTTCCCTTCTCTTTTCCTTCAGGAACTCGACCGCGTATTCATCGAGATATTGTTTCCGGTTCTTCTTTACAATGTGACCGTCCAAATCGTCAGCGTAACGGGTTAATTGCTTCCGTATTGCTTCATAAGTGACGTGTTGCTCTTCCGCGAACTGTTTTATCGTCTTCAGCTCCATCGACAAGCCCCCTTCCCGGAATACAACTCCGGTTGTCCTAAAATTTGTACAACGTTGTAAATTATCGGGAACCGTTGATTTTGCTCGATATACAACTTCGGTTTTACTAAAATTTGTACAACGTTGTATTGTCTTTTCAGTATAGCCGAAAGCCCTTGAAAAGTCAATTCTTGAAGTATGTCAGAAACGCGTCAGATGACCGTCAGACGGCTTTTCGGGATTCAGGCATAGAAAAACCCGAAGAACGATATAAAACCGCTCTCCGGGGCTTCTGGACGCGTCAGACGAAGAACTCCCTGATTTCGGGATCGTCCGAAACGTATATATTTTCGATTTCATCCGGTTCGTAGCTCTCCCGGATTTCCTTCTTCACCTTTTCAATATCCGCGTAACTGTTAGCGATATACTCTTCGGAGACCGGAAGACCGGACTCTTCCGTGAAGTAAACCGTCACGATCCAGACTTCACGCTTTTCAGTTTTCGGGATTATCGGCTCCGTTCCCCTTGCCTTCTGGATGATAGAGACAATATCTCGAACGACCTCGCGTTCCCAACCGGACAACCATTCGAGCGTTTTTTCTTCGGATTTCGTCAGGTCAGCGTCCCCGATGACGTTCTTCAGCTTTTCGAGATTGATTTCCTTCCAACCTTCCATAGCGTCAGCCCCCTTCCCTATTCATCGAGAGACGATTGTCTGATCTCTTCAGCGTCCCGGATATAATCCCGTAACGCTTGAATATCCTCGTTTAATTGTGGCTCGTAGTAGTCCAACGCTCGAGCCAATAACGAACGCGTCCGCGTGTCGTCATGCTGATATAACGCGTTCATAAGCCTTTTCGCACCGTTTACCTTTTCATACATAATTAAAGACCCCCTTTCAGCTCTCTTTTGTATTTGTAGAACGTACCGCGAGCGACCCCGGTCAGCTTCATCATTTCCACGTCAGACAAATCACCGTTAAAATCCTTCGACCTCTTCAGGATGATTTCCTTCGTCTTCAGGGACTTCTTCGTTACCAACTTCGCCCCCTTCGGTTGTCCGATTTGCTTTCCGTTTAATCGAGCCGTCTCGATACCTTCACGCGTTCTTTGATGAAGGTCTTCGACTTCCTTTTCAGCCTGATCGAACGCGAGCCGGATTTGTTCTTTTGCCAACGATAGAAGGTATTTGTTGACCCCTTCGAGAATAAAGTCAACGTTCGTTCCGGTCAGCGGAACCCCCGACTCGAGAGCCTTCTTATAGGTTTGTGTGTCAATGTGTCTTTCCTTCAGGAAAATCAGATTGACCCCCTTGTTATATAATTCCTCATATATCCGGAACCCTTCGTCCGCGTCCCTGGACATTCTCGACACCTGATCGAAAACGACCGTGTCGCCCGGATTCAGCTTTTTATATAACTTCAGCCAACCGGGACGGTCGAGACGCGTTCCCGTGTATTCATCCGTTACAATCAAAGCGTCCGGATATTCCGCTTTGATATTTCGGATTTGTCGTTCGATTGATTGCTTCATAGTAGACACCCGGCAATAGCCATAAACCCTTGATTTCATACAATCCCGTCCTTTCATGGTATATTCAAAGTGTTGTTTCTAACGTTCGTCACTTTTGACACTTAAAATATACCATGATAAAGACAGTATGTCAATACTTTTGATACTATTTTTTATAACGTCACTTTTGACACTCGACAATACATTCCTTCGATACGATGACGATTTCCCCGTCCGCTAACTTCAGGATAACGTCCCCGTTCGCTCTGATCTCCGTCACCGTACCTTTTACGAAAATCTTATCGCCTTCTTTCATTTCGTTCGTCTCCCTTCTTCTGGATGATAAAGTCAGCCCATTCAGCCCGGATTTTTTCGCGGATTAACGGCTCGTTGCTAAAATCCAACGTGTCAACGTCCTTCGTTGCTTTCAGTACGGAGTCGGCAATCTTCGGAGATATGCCTTCCTGAATAAGTAACTGACGATAACGCGTCTCGCGGTTCATCTTATCCGTTAAAAGCGTGATTTGTTCGGACGTTAAGCCGATACGCTTCATATAGTCAGCCCCGATCATTCGTCCGACCCCCCGTCAACTACTTCGGAGAAGAGTCGAAGACCCTGATCGTCCAACCCGACAAGCTCCGAAAAACAATCGCTCTTCCCTTCAAAAAGTCTTCTCTTCGTCAACGGAGTGTCTGTCGCTCCGTAGTTTCTTTCATGGTACTCTTTCGCCAATCTGGACGCTCTCGTTGTGTCGAACTGAACGAAGTCTTCCGTCCATGCTTTCAGGCTCTCGACAACCTTCGAAGCCGTCTCCGATGACATTTCAGAACACAAACTGTCATAATTCCGCATGATTCCGTGATCGTGTGCAATCTCCGTTACCAACGAAACCGCTATCGGGTTATCCTTCACGCTTTCAGCCACGCGAGACAACTCTTCTTCCGTGACCTTCTTCTTCAGCTTCAGGATATTCAAAAGGTTAATCTGATCCGTTGTCGGAGCCTTGACGGTTCTCTTCCCGATATTGTCAATCATACCGCTATAAATCGCGTTAAAGCTCGCCCTGGCTTCATCCTGAAGGGAACGAAGCTCCGTCTCGAACTTCTCGCGAAGTTTCTTCTCTTCCTCTTCGTAACCCTTCGACCCCCGGAACCGCTCGAGACCCTTCAGGTCTCTTTCGAACTTGTCGGTCAGCTCTTTTCTCGCGTCCTGAAATTTCTTCGCCCGGATGTAAAAAGTTTCGGTATTCGTTATCATTTTTTATTCTCCTTTCATATCAAAGAAACTGTTTATAAAACGTTGTGCAACCGTTGTTAATTTGTTCAGATTTTCCTTCAGGTCTTCGACTTCTTCCTGAAGAAAATCGAGACGGTCGTCCTTATTCGGGAATACTACGTCCGGAATGTATGAAACCGTGAAGAGCGTCCCGTGTGATTGCGTGTGATCCTTCATCAATTCGAGATTTGCGTCTTCCATTTCCCCGAACCCTCGAAGGACTTGACGCTCCCACGTTCCCGGATCAATCGCTTTTCCGCAAACCGGACACGTTCGAGCCTTCCACCCCTTCCAATCGTCCCGATGATAGACAATCCAGGACGAACCGCAACCGTCACAACTGATTTTCAAGTGTCCCATGATTTCAACTCCCTTCTTTTTATGCTGATATGCCTTTTCTATAAATCAGGTCGTTCAAGGCATAAGCGACCGCGTCTATCGTGTGATTGTCCTTGTCTGGCAATTCTGACGTGATTTCGCCCGTCTTCCGGTCAACCACATAACAATAATTTTGAAATTCTTTCGCACTCTCCGGACAACGCTTCGGATCAATCCTGATTCGTCTATGTTGGAGCCATTTCACGCGATATTGAACGCAACCCGGCTCTTTATGACACGGAGACACCTTCAGACCGTTATCCCGAAGGTCAACGAGCGACTTCGGTTCAGCACAATCACAAATTATTCGTTGTCGCTCTTCGTACATAACCCCGTCAAGGAATACACTTCCGGAGACTTCCCCCGTCCGGTCATAACCCTTTTCTTTTATCCGGTTCGCTATCTCTCGATTGCTACAACCCCGGTCGAGCATTTCGTCAATAAAAAGGATCGTGTCCGTTTTTCTGTCATAAGCAACCCGGACGAACGCGAACGGATCGGAACTGAACCCGAAGTCTAACCCCTGATAGATATATGTCTGATTCCGGATTTCTTCGTCCGTGATTTCCCCGATTTCGAGATTCGGGAAAACTTCGGAGCCGTTACCAACCGGAAGACCGAGAAATTCGTGTTCGTAGGCTCGCGGATTGATTTCTTTCAGCCGTTCAGCTTCATCGAGAAATAATTGTCCGAGCCATTCCTTCGGGATTTGCCGATAATCGGTTCGTACTGTCAGCGACCGTTCGTCAGGTCTTTCGATGTATTGATTCGCCCAATTTGCCGATGAAATAGGCGGATTGAACGACCTGAAGACCGTGAACCTATCACCGCCACGGAGAACGGATTGTTGAAGGTTTCGAAGCTCCGGTTCTCCCGTGATTTCGCTGAACTCTTCGAGCCACAATATCGAGTTATATCCCTTCACGGGCTTCAAGCTCTTCAATTTTTCCGGATCATCGAGACCCGTCAAGCGGATTGTCTGACCCGTTACAAACACAAACTGAAGGGGAACGACCGTTGATTTCCAATATTCCGCAACGTTCAGCGTGTCAATCGCCCATTGTATTTGATTGAAGACCGATCCCCGGAGCGTGTTCGCGAACTTCCTGACGACTAACGCGTTCGATTGTCCGGTCGTGTCCTTCATAATCTGATTGACGACTTCCAAACTGATATAACTCGATTTTCCGGAGCCACGACCGCCCGGAAGGTTGATAAAAGTATGATCTCCCCGGACAACGTCATCGTGTACCGGACGGAAAACGTCCGCGATATGACCCGTTATATCCAGACGGTCAATCTCTTCTTTCATCTTCACGGAAGCCACCCTGGACGCTTCAAGAGCCGATATTTGACGTTCTATCTCTCTATCCGACAATTTCATCGACCCACCCCCTAAAGTGTCTCAAAAACGTCTTCTGACGGCTTCTGAAGGGCTTCAATTCGTTTCATCAAATCGGTTGTGTTTGTCCAATCCCGAAGCTGATTCATTAACGTTGTAATTGCGTAGACCTTCGTTTGTGTCGGAGTGTCCGGGTCTTCGATGATCCCCTGAAGGATTTCAACGTCCTTCGTCAAGTAGGATTGCATTTTATTAACCGCACTCTTCAGGATTGCTTCTTTTCGCTCCCGGATGACCTTCTGAAAATCGGGATTGTTTCGGATTTTATAACACGTTGCCTTCGACAACCCCGTTTCCCTGATAACGTCCACCATTCGAAAATTATTCAGGAACGCGGATATAACTCTTTCATCTTCACAATAATTTTTCGCTTGTGCCATTTAATCACGCCCCCTTCGTCAAGTCGTGAAGGATTTCGACCGCCTTTATCCGGTCAGACGATGACGCTTTCGGATCATCCAGGACGCGAAGACACGCGTCTTTCATTTTCTCCCGGACTTCGACCTTGTCTCGTTCCTTCTGTTTTCTGGCTTCTTCGTTTCGTTTCCTTGTTTCAACCGCCTTTTCAGCACTCGTCATTGTTATCACCTCGCTTTTCTTCTGACTCGATGTATTGTTCAGCCTTTTCTTTTGTCGAGAACTTATAGGGTTCGTCTTCCCACGCGTACCCGTTACCGACATTTTTTAATTTCCAGACCCGGAACTCTTTTCCGGACGGAAGGATTTTGTATTTGCTTCTTTTCATCTTTTCACCTCGCTTTCTGACCGTAGGGACGTTAGGGAGATTAGGGAGAAGTTTTGAGTTACCGTACATATATAGTGTTTTTACCCTTATTTTTTAATGATTTTATTTTCATCTTAAAATATCTCCCTTTTCTCCCTTTTCTCCCTATCCCTTATAAATAAAGGCTTTAACAGACTTCGTTATCTCCCTTTTTCATCCCTGAAAAATCCCTTTTTATCACTTCGCGAACGGATTGTCCGCGTCATCTATCGGGAAAAATCCATTCAAGGGAGATTTAGGGAGATTTTCAGGGAGATTTTCAAGGTAAAAAATCCCTTTGAAATACTCGACCCCGTTCGTTTTAATCTCCGCGTACCCCTTCGATTTCATCGACCGATAGAAGTTTTGCTTCGTCAACGATTGCCTTCCCATATCCAGACAATAGGCTTCATAATCGCGGTATAGGTTCAGCTTTTTAATCCGTTCGTCTGGCTTCTTCCCGGTGAACTCCGTCAGGAACGCTTCCACCGTGTCGGACTCGCACCGTAACCGCCTAACCGCTTCGATTGACCCCTTCGACTCGATGATCCGACCGCGTTCATACATTCTTTCGAGAGCTTCGACACATAACCGGATGAAATAATCGGTCTCTTTTGCCAACCTATCGAAGAAGTCGGTCTCGATCTTCTCCGGAACCTTATTCATCGTCAGAATTAACAACCTTCGATAAAATCCGTTCGTCCGTTCAGCCTTGACGATAGGCAATTCGTTACAACTGAAAATAAACTTCGCATAATTCCGGAAACTTATCGCGTCCCGTCCCTTTTGTTCCGCGAGAATAGTGTCTTCGCCTAATACTTGTTTGAACTTTGACGCGTCCTCGAGACAACCGATTTCCAAATCCGCGACCGTGTTCAGGAACTTTCCCATTAAACCGAAGCTGAAAAATCGTTGTGATAACTGATTCAAGCTGATATTCGAGACGTTGTCGCTCCCGATTGCCTTTTCTTCGAGCTTAATCACGGTTGATTTTCCGGAGTTACCTTCACCGACAAGGAATAACGCTTTTTGTTGTCGCGTGTCCTTCGTCATCGACAACCCGGAGTATTCGAGAAACATTTCCCGGTCGTCTGGATCATCGAAAAGGAATTGAAACCACTCTTCGACCGTTTCCCTCTGAAGGTCAGCGTCCGGATTGTAAACGTGCGGAATAACGTTCGTGCATAGATACCGCGGATTGTGCGGTTCCATTCGTTTATCAACGGCATTTCGGAACCCATTCTCGAAGGGAACCCAAC
>Ga0326511_10004284_pt1 | contig 11420 bp, 8 predicted proteins | sample 0_2496_0518_D_FD_203701 | JGI IMG/M metagenome (GOLD analysis project Ga0326511, IMG submission 203701) | Bovine rumen microbial communities from UC Davis, California, United States - 0_2496_0518 | ecosystem: Host-associated > Mammals > Digestive system > Stomach > Rumen | place: USA: California...
ATCACAAAGGATATGTTCGAATATAGAGGTACCCCCCGGGATCAACGGTTTTTATTTTTATTGTCATTTTATTGATAGATAAATGATCCATGATTCGTTTTCAAGACTCGTTGCACTTCTTTTTGCTTGAATTCTCAGTTAGGGATTAGCTTTTTGCTGAGTGAAGCGCCTTGTAAACAAGTTTGTTTGGCTTTTCAGTTCGAGTTTACTTCGGTAGCATCCTTGGATGGCATGACGCGGTTTCGGGCTTGTCTTTTAGCACATGTTCGTGGTATACAAGATGACAAGGTTCACGAATTAGACATGTCTTTGCAATGCTTGACAGTAAACTATCAAAGAAGTGGCATTAGTCTTCGTTTGTGGTATCGGGTTTACCAACCACCTTGATGTACGAAATTCCTTCATTCGTCCAAGAGATTAGGTTAAGAAGCACGATCTCATCGATCGCACGTTCTATGTCGTCAGAGTAGGTCTCATCGCCGTACTCATTCGTCGTTCGAACTATGCGAGCCAGGTACTCTGCAGTATTGTAACCCATTCGATGATCGTACGCTTCCCAACTATCATAATCGGTTAATGGACTATACGGGTTGTCAGATGTACTCAAGGCGATTTCAGGGTTCTTGGTTAGGTTCTCCATTCCCAAACCTCCTTGTTTACAATACTTAAACAATAAAAAAGCACGCTAATTCTTGTTGCTCTGACTATCAAACAGCCTGTAAACAAGTATGCGATGCCATTTCTATTGTTTATTTGGTTTATTCTATATTAAGCTACGAATAAATGAAAGCTTCCTGAGCTAAGGCCATGACAATAAATAGCCAATTCCAAATATGGAATTTGCCTCATTCCATCGCTTTAAGCAAGGTAGACACAGAAACGTCCAAAGCTTCAGCTATTTCATCTCTTGTGCGACCTTGATTAAACATGTTCTTAGCTCTTGCTATCTTAGCAGGCGACATAACAGGGCTACTGCGAGGCATTGACAGCTGCTTAATCTGATCCATATCTGCATTATTAAGAATCTTTGTCAGAGTGTTATATGAAACAGCATGAGCCTGAATTGCGGCCCATTCTTTGTCGGTAATGTCGACAGGATTCTTCTTCGCACCTACAACCTGCCTCGATTCCTTTATCAAACGGCCACGAAGCTTACGAATCTCATCGCCATCCATATCAGGGTTTTCCTGCATGTAAGCACGAAGCTTCTGATTCATCAAAAGTTGCGCTTTTCTTTCAAGAGGACGATTGAGCTCAGCCAAATATAGCTTTTTGTTAAGGGACTCGACTTCAGCAGCATATGCCTTCTTAGCAGACGGCTCATACTTATCAGGCTGAGTCATAATAGCGGCTTTACGAGCTTCATTTGCAAGCGTTTTAAGGCGATTAGCAAAGTTGGCATAGATGGTTTCCTGAATCGTTCCAGAGGAGAGCTTAAAAGCATCATCCACCTCGGCCATCTTTGTGGAGGAAATCTTAATCGGAACCTCTTTACCAGTCTTCTTATCAATTCTGGTTCGTCCGGTATCCTCATAGATCTTCTCGCCGTTATAAAACCGCTCTCTCTGCTCCTTTGTCATCAGCTTAGGATTAGTAATCAGTTTCCTGTCAAGCGGATGAGCCTGTCCTTTAGACCTGGAAATCAAAGTTGAAGCTCCTGCATCAGGGCCACCTTGGTATTTCGTCTTCAATCCGGCAATGTCATTGTCCAAAGCCGATTTTCGCCAATCTAGATGGTGCTTCTCTGCATCAATAACCACCATGGAATGCTTAACCGCTCTTGAGATCTCCTCGAGGTCAGCACCTTTAATGGTCATGTCAGTTATCAAATTGGAGACTTTTCCCATTTCCTGCTGTTTGTTGAACCCGTGAGCTTTGTCAACCTTCGGGGCATCATGCGGAAGCTGATACTGATCCGGATCGAAGTTCCTCAAGGACTCCATCAAAGGCCTTGACTGAATTCGTCTATCATTGTTCGGAATAACCAAAACAGTGTCACCGTCAAAATCAGCACCAGAAAGCTTCTGAGCAGCCTTGGGATGAATCCCAATAGCATCCATGGCATCCGTGCCATCTGGCCTCTTCAGCATATTGCGAGCTTTCTCATCGCGGTTGTTAACCGTCAGCTCAGGAATCTCGAACAGACCCGAATGCGGATATCTAATGAGCACCACCGTTTCTCCATCATGGTAGTTCGGAGCATACACTTCGTTCTCTTTCAGCCAGGGCATGGGCAATATCACTTGGCTCCGCTGCCTCGGCATAGAAGCGCCTTTTAGATGCACCGCTGCAGAATCACAGTCATCTGCAAAACTTTGATAAAGCTTCTTCCGGACAGCGGGATTGGTCATCATACCGATCTCGTCGAACTGATCCTTCCGAATATCATACGCTTCCTTGAGTTGAGTCCGAATCAAAGAAGTATTCTGTTTTGCCAGGAACTGGCTGGAAAGAGTCTTTGCCCAATCACCCCAGTTGCCTTCCTCGTTGACAATATTCAACGCGGAAAGGTGTTCCTTACCGTCTGCACCAATATAATGCCGCTGAGCCCGAATAAGATTTTCATCTTCCTTAATCGTGGCCCCAAACGGGTTAGCTGGATCGGCATCCTTCTTAATCGGCTTCAAAACCGATGTATCAGTCGTCTCACCGAAAATGTCAGTTCCTTTCGGCTTGTTGGTATTGAATATAATGTCAACTCCAGGAGGCATCTTGCTCTCATCAGGGCAGTAAAGGGCCATCCCTTTAAGGTAATGACTTCCTTCTTCTGCAGACGGATCATTCTTTACAGCGATCCGAACCTGAGCATAAAGCGCATTATGCAGGCTGATATCCTCCACGCCACGCCGAAGCTCGATAGTGCCGTCCCGCTCTTTACCGCCGTCCTCCGAATATCTAACCATGATCCGACTACCGTCGATGGCGACGGGCTTCTCGATCGGTTTCATTGTAAATCCATGATCTTCGGAATAGTAGTTAGGAATGGCAATATCACCGCGATGCTGATTAATCTCAGATCTCGGCACATCTGCCTTTGTCAGAACCTTAATCGTTGTCTTATAAGGTGTTCCTGCCTGCTGAGTCTGGAAAGTCGTGATTTTATATCCTTCTTCTTCCAGCAGAATGCAGGCATTTTTGAGTTTCTGTTCACTGACATTGAGTCGAAGTTCGGATCCACCGCCAACATCAACGTACTTCTTTTCATCAACGCAGTTTTTCAGAACATTCATCAGGTTTTCGGTTTGCTGAGCCCGAAGATTGCTCTTCTCCTTCAGCAGAGAACGAACTGAGCTCTCGCTCGGAAGCCCCATTCGCTTCGCGATGGCCGGATTGGAATATCCTTTTTCCTTCAGCTTCATTGCCATATCAACCTGCTGACGGCGAAGGGTATCGGTCGCATAGGAAACCTTTGCCCGAAGCACCGAAGTCGTCATGTTCATGCTCTTGGCAATCTCGGTCTGAGTCATTCCCTTGTCTTTCAGCTTCTGATAGTTGGCGATGAAATCAGCATGCCTCTGATATGGGTTGTCTCCAGAGCCCCACGGATACCTTCCCGAATGTCTCGGGGTTCCATAGTGCTCAAGGTAGGCGTCATCAGACAAATATAATTCGTCCATGTACACCCAGTTCCGGTCCATGTTGTTCTCCATTGTCTCATACCTCCATTAGTTTTTTGGTGAGCACAGAGTCTCCATGAATGATTTTATCCATAACAGCCTTAACTTCCTCTGAAGAAGGCTGATTTACCAAAACTTCCTGATTCTGATAAATCCGAAGTTCGACTTTCATGGTTTGCGGTCGGTAATCCCTCTTGTACTCAAGAAAGAAAAGTCCGGCGTAACAAAGCAGCTGATCCATGCTGGCCGGAGTCTGCCCGGTCTTCAGATCATGGATCCTTAACCAGTTTCGCCGCACACCGATTGCGTCCGCTGTGCCGAAACAGAGGTCTGAGTACTTCAGCATAATTTCACTGTCCATCCTGTAGCCGATGGCGTCATTGACATACGGCACAAGATTGTAGAATATCCGATCCAGGTCGATGACCTTGAAGGGAATTCCGTTTTTGAGCAAAAAAACAAGAAGCGAGTTCTTGGCTTCTTCGTTTTCTGCATCCATGGGCATTCTGAAACGAATTCGATCCGAAGCATACTCGTGAACCAGCGTTCCGATTTCGGTTGCGAATGACGAAATATAATTCTTCATCAATCCTTCATCGTCGTAGTTCAGCCAGTAATGCTTACTCGGGCTCAGAATTGCGTGTCTTCCCTCAAGCTCCAAATGCTTGTTGAAGATCATGTAAAACTTCCTCCTCATTTTCGGGGCAGATAAAACGGGCAAATGAAAGCTCGTTTCCCCGGTCGATATAATACTGCTGATTCGGTTGTTTCTGAGCTTCACTGTTTCGCTTGCATTCAAGGAGCGCCCACTTTTGCTTCCAAAGAACCGTCAGATCCGGAAACCCCTGAATATAATTGGCATCGTTCTTCAAAACGATGCATCCGGGAAACATGGCTTTGAGTTTCTGAATCAGCCTTGCCTGGAACTGACTTTCTTTCGGCATTATTTCTTCTCCTAACCGTGAAAAAAATACCAAACCATGTTTTGGTCCACGAGCTTTCGTAAATCAAAACACCGGAAGAAGAGGATGGCTCTGTGGCACAGGGTCATCCTCCTTCCATTTAAGTCCATGTTTTTCGTGCGTGGTCCAAAGGAGAATATCAAACACCGGATGGGAGATCTCATCCGGCGGCAAAAGCGCTCTCATTGAAATTCTTCTTGCTTCGAAGAGCCCGCGAAATAGCAACATCAATTTTACTGAGACTTACCAGATGATAATACCACAGATCTGTGTAAGGAGTATTAAGTCTGTCGATTCTTCCGGCCGCCTGAATCATGGCCTTATAGCTGTAGCTCTGGCTGTAGAATATAATAGTGTCCGTTGTGATGCAGTTCCAGCCTTCTGCCCCAGCTGTGTATTGCACGAGATAAGCCCATGCATCTCCTTCCGGAATGGGCTCATGCTTATGACCGTTCCACTCGGCCACCTTCACAGGAAGGCCGCGAAGAATCTCCAGCTCGTAGTCATAGTTGTAGAATATAATTACCTTCGGATGGGCCTTCAGGATACGGACGATCTCGCCGAGCCTTTCCGGGCTGCTTCCGACGATTCTTCTCAGCGTCTGGCAAAGCTCGCTCGCTTCCTGAATCGGCTGCTTCTTATAGATATTCCATCTGTTCCGCATGACCTCATCATAGGTGTTCCGGTCAAAGCCGACCACAATCCGCTCATGATGCGGAATTGTTTCCCGATGGAAGTCCATGGTCACCAGAATATCATTCCGCAGCCGGTTCAGATGCTTTTCCTCCACGAACCGACTCACCTGCGGATAACGCGCAAACCGGTTGTATATCACATGCCTTCTGCAGAACTCAGTTTTGTTCTTGTAAAAGCCATTGGCAATGAACACCGGGACGTAGTCCATCCAGGTATCGCCCGGTGTGGCGCTCAGCAATATCCAAGGGTTGCTCTTTGTGATCTTCAGAAAGCTCTTCACCCATGCGCCATAGCCCACAACCCGCTGCTCATCGAATATAAAAAACGAGTTCGTCACATCGGTGTACTTTCCGATGTTGTTCCAGCTGTCAATCACAACCTGAATTCCATATATGCTGCATTCCGGATCCGTACTCAGCCCGAACCTCGCGCATTCATGGTCCCATTCCAGTGTATCCCGCTTCCTGGCCGTCGTGATGATATATAAATTCCGCCTCTTCGCCTCTAGCTGCTTTGGAAGCACCTCAGTCTTAAAGTAATATGCGATCCCAGTAATGCTCTTGCCGCTGCCGACTCCACCGCACAGGATGGAGCCGGTATGCAGCTTTTCAAGAGCTTTCTTCTGATGGTCAAACAGATCAACTGTCATGTGGCATCATCGCCATGAATCACTTTTGCGATTTTTTCAATGGCAAGTCTCCTCGGATAGACATCGCTCTCTACGCGGATCTCAGGAATGAAATACGGATCGTCTGTCATGGACGGAATCCAAATCCGGATATCAATCTGGCTCACGCCTTCCGTGTTCGGAATCAGTTCCTCAGCCCGCTCGATCATTTCCTCACCGGCAATCTTGCAGATCGCAATCGCTTTTTCCCGATAGGTCATCGTTCATTCCTCCGAATATCAAAAAGGAGCTTCCGCAGAATCGGTCTCCATTCCTTCGAACATGTCCGCCATGTCGCCATCATCGCTCACCTGGACCACCATCTTCTTCAGATAGCTCACAACACCCGTATAGGTCGGACTTTCCATATACCTGCCGGTGATGGTCAGATTGCACTTCAGAATCTCATCCGTATCCAGGCACTTCACGGTCTCCTCATCCAGCCGGATCTGCTCGCCGCCGACGATCTTGATGATCATTGGGTTCATTCCGCTCCGCCTGTCATCCAGCGGGAACCAGTTGGCATGAATCCGAAGGAAACAGCTGGGAACATCATCCGGGTCTTCCGGGTTCGGACGGCCAACCTTAATGTTCCATCCCTCTTCCTGCAGCTTCTGAATATCCACCTTCTCCGGATCCAGGAAGATCGAGAAGTTTCTCGCTCCGGGCCGGTCAAACTTGCCGGGATTATTGCCAGAGAAGTTCCTCGTCTTCATCACAATGTGGGCATCCTTGATCACCAGGGGTTCGATAAACTTACGGGCAGTGTTATTATTGTTTTCGTACGGCATAATTCATTTCTCCTTTCAATATCAAAGAACCGCTTCTTTCTTTATTGTGAAGAAGCGGCTTAAATCGTATCCATTTTTGCATTCCGGTGGAATTTTCTCCACATCGAAGTTCGGACAGTCATAGCAATTCCTGTATTTTCCGTCTCCGCATGGCGGCAGCCAGTCCGGAACCCCCGGCTCGCCTTTCTTCTTTGCCGCAAAGTCTGCAACCTTGTCAACCGGATCAGATATCAATTCCGGTTCGTCTTCCAGAATAAACTCGTCGAAGGATCCATACTTCTCAACCGCCTCTTTGGCGGCCATCGCCAGGTTTTCGAAATATCCCATGTCGATCAGGTTCATCCGGTCAGCGCCAAGCAGGCTTTCACTTTCTCTCCATCGGAAACCCTTGCTTCCAGTTGCGGCATAGAACTTGCCGTCCTTCTCCCGAACCAGAATTCCTCCGCCGGTCCCTTTCAGAACAGGACAGAAACTGCCGGCCCTTCCGATAAAAACATAATTGTGTCCATTGGCGATCAGCTCTTTCAGCACATCCTGATCCTTCAGCAAATCGTCCAGCTCGTCATAGATCATTCCTCCATGCTGGTCAACCGCATCCGGATTCTGGTTTCTCCATTCGGGCCACTCTTCCCAGCTTCCGGAATATCCTTCCACCTTCAGAAGCGTTTTAGCGCGCTTTACCAGCTTCTCCAGATCTTTTTCGTATTCGCTCACATCGCTCAGATTCTCGTTAAAGTCCAGATACAGAGAACTGGTGACAGTCTTGGTTTCGCACAGATCCCGGAAATCAATCTCTTCACCGCTGAAGAGATGTTTGAATACGTACGGGTGTTGAAACTGAGCGCCGGTCGCGGTCCACCTGGTCGGAATATCCATCCGCCCATGCTTTTTGGCCTTTTCGCATTCGTCCTTCCAGCTTGGGTCTTCCCGGTCCCGAAGCGCCACATACACAGCGTCGTTCACGAGACAGATTTTTTCATAGATGTCTTCCACCTCGAAGTTGTAGCCCCATTTCTTCCCGTATTCCAGAATATAATTGGTGATTTCCTCTGTCGGTTCTTCCACCTTGATGGAGTCGGTCTTGATGTGAACCACCTTTCCGCCCATCTCGGTTACTTTCAGCCGCAGCGTCTCAATAAACAGGGCTCCACGCTTGGCAACCCAGTTGTCCTTGTTTCGAGGATCCCGGAACTTATTATCAAACCCGGCTGCTGTCAAGCCGTATACGCTATTGATGGCAATCTTCAGAGCCTGGCTGAGTGCCTTTGCCTGATCCTTATCCGTAAGGTATTTGGCGAGCTTTCCATCCAGCATCTGTTTGGCCTTGTCGAAGTCCTTGTGCTTGATGGCGATACGAATATCAAGCAGCTGCTTGAACCGCTCCGTGTACTTTCCGAATCCATTCTCTGCAATGATGCTGGAAGGGTGCATGCTTGCCACGTCATAGGTGATAACATGCCGATGAATTCCAGGCACGGCATAGACTCTTCCGCCTTCGCCGATCTCCTCGTCCACCACAACGGTTTTCTTGTCTCCAGTCCAGGATATAAAACGGTCCTGATAGAGGTCCTGCCAATGATGAATCTCTTCCTGGCTATTGCTCTTCAGTGGAATCTCGTGCCGATAATAGCTCTTTCCGTTCTCAAACCTATATCCGGGGAATTTCTTCGCTAGATCCGGATACACAAATTGTCGCTGCGGGTTCGGATCATCGCCAAATATAATTTTGGTTGTCAGGCTGTTGGTCGTATCGTTCACTTTCATTCCGGCGATGTCAGCCAGAATCTCCCTAGCCTTGAAATCTCCGGCCAGATGATTGAATACCGCCTCAGTCGCAAGCACGTCGTTGTCGCAGTATGCTGCCACTTCTGCCCATCGCTCTTCCGGCACAGGTTGATCCCACGGAAGCCCCAGTTCCTGATGGTGAATTCCCAGTTCAATTTCCCATTTCTTCAAGCTTTGCTTCTTGGCCGCAAAGTCGTACACATCGGTGTAGGAAATATCATAGGCATTCCCGAACATGGCGTTCTTGCTTCCGCTCACGATCCGCTGGCTCAGTCGGTACAGTCCTTCGTTATCGTATCCGATATACCGGGCATACAGCACATGATTATCATACCGCCTGCAGTTGAACCCGATCAGCTTCTTGTGGAACAATTCTCCGATCTCGGCTCTGGTCGGATTGATCATCCGAACGACGCCCTTGCCTTCTCCGGCTTCCTTCCAGTTCACCAACAATAGATTCGGAAAAACCTCAATATCAAAGAACACCGGCAAATCGCTCGAGTATTTCGGAATTGGAATGGCATTGACGTCAACGTATTTCAGCCCCTCCGAATTATCAATCTTTGCATACCCGCCATAAGCCTTTGAAGGCCCTTCTGAGCTCGTCTGCGATGAATCCATACTTTGGTCTGTTTTTGCGTCCGAAGGCTCCTTCTCGGCCGTTTTAGACGCTTCTGAGGCATCCTCAAACGGCTTGCCCATGTAATGCAGGTTCTCCGCCATCTTCATGCAAATATCCTTCTGATGGTGGCTCTTTGAAGCGAATCCCTTGATGGCCGGACGAAGGTCTGTTACGTCGTATTTCATTCCGGCGGAATAGGCATCGTCCATGGTCTTCTTAATCAGGCTCATGGCCGGAGCCGTGTATGGCTGTGAAATATCCTTTCTGAGGCATTTGGCAATAATGTTTCTCAGATGCTGTTCGTCCTTTACGCTCTCGAAGTCAAGCAAATTATCCATCGCCTCCTTCTTGGGCAGTCCGCAGCTGATCGTTGCGACCGGAATGCTGTTGCACAGACTCAGTCGTCTTCGAAGGCTGCTCTTTCCTTTTGAAATTTTAATCTCAATATCCTTTGCATACAGCTGCTTCAGTTCTTCAGGATCTCCGGCATAAATATAATGCAGGTGGATCCCCTTTCCGCCCTGACTGTATTCTGCATAGGTCTTTGGCCATTTATCCGCGGCTTCAAGATTCAGAAGCGAGTCCTTTTCACCTTTTTCGTTCTTCAGATCGAAGTCCACCACAATGTGATCCTTCGGAAGCCGCACAAAGTGAAGCTTTGTCGTATCCAGATTCTTCAGCGTCGTCTGGCATTCATCCCAGGAAACCCTCGGCTTGCTTCCGCCTTCCGGTTTTTCCTCTCCGTACTGAGCCTGGCAGTCCTTCAGCATTTCGTCGAGAAGTGAAGTTTTCTGATCAAGCACAAGCCCGAATGTCGGGTCCGTGTGTGGAATATCTTTTTTACCTCTCCGATCGTCCTTCATCTTGTCAATTCGGAACCCACTGTACCAGCTTCTCTTGTTTTCACCATTCACCCAGGCTCGTTCCTCAAATGACTCAAAGTAGTTTTTTAACTCTTCTCGGAAACGGTATCTTGGCAAACGAATATCAAGTCCGGACTCATTACACCAATCAGACCACATTTCATATGCAGCTCTCAGATCGATGCCGCCTTCTTCCATAAAGACATCGCATTTTTCCTCCACAAAGTTAAAGAAAGCGTCAGTCTGATACATCATACTAAGCGGCCTGTAGCCGTTGAAGTAATTTTTCCCAAGATTTCGATAAACATCAAGACAACGCCATGCTATACCAGAAAGCTCGAAATTAATCTGGCTCATCAGTTTGTCATATCGGGCCTTCGGAATGGTATTTCCAGTAGGATGAACATCAATCAGTCTCCGGATGATGCCGCTCTTGGCATCGGTTATTTTCACGGGTTTATTTGAAGCCATAAAGAGAAAACAGTGCGGTGTAAAATTATAACTGCTCTTCCGTTTTTCGTTCATAACGATGGTCTCATGGCTAACCAAACTGTTGATTTTTGTATTATCTTCTATCCTACTGAGATCACCATCGCTCTGTAACGCCACAAGAGGATTACTCCTAAACTGCTCAAAAGCAAAAGCATTGTTATTATTGCTGATGCTCTTTGCATCGAACACTTCATAGTACCCCTGAAACAGCTTCTTAATGATCTCGATGATCGTTCCTTTGCCGGCTCCTGGATCTCCGTACAAAACCACGAACTTCTGAATATCACGACTATCTCCACTAATAATGGCTCCGATCGCCCATTCAATCTTTTCGCGTTCTTCCGGAGAATATAAAGTTCCAACAAGCTCGTCCCAGCTTTCATAACTCCCCTTCTGCAATGGATACGGAAGCCTTTTGGAAATATAATCCTCCGGTTTAACTTCGGTGTCGCTGAAACAAAGCTTGTCATCCAACTGATGGTACTTATCTGGAAGACTGGCGACATATGTTTTGTATTCTGTCCAGCTTCGGCTCCTGAAGTTCATCATATCCTTTACTCGAACAGCGACTTCCGGATGGGACTTCTTGTATCTGGCCTGATAGGAATATAATTCCTCATCGATGTATTCCTGAACCATTCCTTCATCCGTAACCCACATGCCACTGCTTTTATCCAGAATAGCATAGAATTTTCCACCTCGGACCATCAGGTCTTTATTCTTTGGCCGAACAAGAAATTCAGGATAAATTATGACAGTATTATTCTTTACAGGCATCTCTGAGATTTTGTAAAAATCATACTTCATTCATCTCTTCAATCCTCCTTTCCGCTATAGTCCAATTTATGGCTATTTTTAAGCTCGGTCGTTTTTGTCAAAAGTTTAGTTTAATTCTATATTTAATTTTTTTTCTATAGTTTAACAT
>Ga0326511_10004285_pt1 | contig 11418 bp, 14 predicted proteins | sample 0_2496_0518_D_FD_203701 | JGI IMG/M metagenome (GOLD analysis project Ga0326511, IMG submission 203701) | Bovine rumen microbial communities from UC Davis, California, United States - 0_2496_0518 | ecosystem: Host-associated > Mammals > Digestive system > Stomach > Rumen | place: USA...
CTACAGTAATAGATCCACAAACAAAGAAAACTGTAAGTGCTTATAAAATTTCATCCCTCACTCCAAAGCCTTAATTATGGTAACAACTTAAAAACAAAAAAAATGGAAAAATGGTAAAAATTTACGCAAAAACTATTGAGGAAGAAGCCAAAGAAATGGTGTATTCATTAGCCAAACACGAGGCTTTCAAAAATTCTCAAATTAGAGTAATGCCTGATGCCCACCTGGGTAAAGGCGCAGTGATTGGATTTACTGCTCCTATTGGAGAATTGATAAATCCATCAGTTGTCGGAGTAGATATTGGTTGTATGATAGATACCTACATAACCGATTTAAAATTATCTCCAGAGGATTATCCTCTGATTGAATACCGAATTAGAAAAGAAATTCCATTTGGTATTAATATCAATTCTAACTGCCAGATAGACTATAAAGAATTCTATGAATTTATGTCTAAAGGTCTTAGAAGAGCTAAATCTCTTTGGCCAGAGGCAGTTGACTCATTATCTTATGCAGACGAGGAAGGAATTTCTGATCTTTGTCAAAAAATAGGAATGGATGAGGGTAAATTTTATAAATCTCTTGGTTCGGTAGGTGGTGGAAACCACTTCATCGAAATAGGAGAAACCCCAGAAGGATACTGTGCATTTACTATCCACTGTGGTTCAAGAAACTTTGGTGTAAAAGTATGCAAGTACTGGGAAACCAAAGCAACTAAAGAAAAATACAATAAGGAGGCTTTTAGAGAGGGATTAGCTGCCTTGAAGAAAAATATTAAAGATAAAAGACAGCTCCCTGAAGAGATTAAAAATCTCAAGAAAAAGCTTGAATCCTTAGCACCTCCTGTTGGTTACTTAAAAGGTGAGGACTTAGTAGGTTACATAACTGATATGGCTATTGCCCAGTTGTATTCCGAATTTAATCACTTAGTCATTTCTAGAAAGATAATTAATATCTTGAAATGCAAAGTAACTGAAAAAGTAGCTTCTATTCACAACTATATTGATTATCAAGATCATATAATTAGAAAGGGAGCTATTCGATCCTACAAAGGAGAAAAGATGGTAATTCCATTTAATATGAGAGACGGATTAGCTATCTGTGTTGGTAAGTCCAACCCAGACTGGAATTATTCTGCTCCTCATGGTTGTGGAAGACTACTGTCTAGAAACAAAGCAAAAGAAACTTTGTCAGTGAATGACTTTAAAAATCAGATGGTGGGTATTTACTCAACTTCTGTTAATCAATTTACTCTTGATGAAGCACCTGATGCTTATAAACCCTATGAAGAGATTCTTGGGTTGATAGAACCAACTTGCGAGGTTCTATATTTGATCAAACCTCTGATAAACTTAAAATCATCAGATGGGACAGAATAAAAAAAACGGCATTACGCCGTTTTTTTATTGTTTATCACACATATCTTTCCACTTTTCTAGTTCTTTCATTAAAGACGAGAGGGTGTTATCTAAGTAATCCCACGTTGTTTCAAATAAATTTTTAATATACTTTCTATCGTCTTTGCTAGAAATCATAATATTATTATAGTCCCACGATGAGTAATAAAAAGATCCATAACTAATACATATTCTTTCTCGATCAATTCTAAATTTGTCATCAATTGATGTGTTACGGTGATTACGATAATAGATTTGATATTCACTATCATAAAACACTTCTCCTTCTTTTAGAGAGAATAAATCAGATTTTTCTGAATTATCAGTCTTTTCTAAGAGATTATAGGAAATATTTATTATTCTTAAGAATTTATAATAATTCTTTTTTGAAATTTCTCTTTTTCTAGATCGGGAAGAGATAGGACGGTGGGTCTTTGTCTCAACCCCAAATTTATTTTCGTGTGTTAATTTTGTATGAATAATATAAAAAGTGGTACATGAACTATCATTTATAACAAAATAGTCTTCTTTAGTATCTTCAATAAAATATCTTGCTATCATATCACTATTGAGATTTTAGAGAGAAATAAAAAACAAGGGTCATTGCCCTTGTTTACAGTATTTACATTCTGGAAGATGGAGCATTACTGCTCCTTTATTTCCCAGATCATAAAATATAACGTCGTGGTAGTAAACCTTATCATTATATCTATAATTAATTGTTTACCTAGCTCCCTCAATTACAGCGGGAGGGAATTGATTTTCTTCCATTTCTAAAAGAAATTTCATTCTTTCATCTTTTCTTATGTTTTCCTCACAAGAGGTAAAGAAAAGAATTACTAATAAAAATAATAATTTTTTCATTTTTTTTTCGTGTTTGTTCATTAATTAGGTTTTAAAGGGAGAAGAAAAAAAAACAATCCCGCCCTCACGGGCGGGTAATTACTTCATTATTTAAAGCAGTCGGTAGCTTTTCCTAAAAGCTTCCAACCACCATCGCAGGCTTTGTTTATGCCCTTACGGACTGCAAGTCCAAGAGCATTGCCGGTGCCCAATGCTACAGTTGTAGCTATTCCGGCTGCTGTCACTAATGCCTGGTCAAGCATACGCTTGCCAGTTGATTTGTCATTTGTTGCCATATCATATATAAGGCTTTAAAGGGTTTTATTCCAAGAGATCCAAACATATTTTGCATTCTCTGGAAGCCCCTCAATTTTAATATCTTCACCTATTATTACTACTATGTAGTTTTCTTTGGTGTATTTTTCTTTGATCTCTTTCAAGAACAAAGACATAATAGGAGTTACATCAGCAGTAATTGCTGTTTCTCCTTGTTCAGTTTTGTTTCGAATCATAGAGTTCAAAGATTCTATCTGAAGCTTTAAAAGCTCCTCCCGACTACCTGTCATTCTAAAACGAGATCTTTTAAGAAGATCCATTGCAGGTATAATTACGCCTATCTTAAAATTATAGACGAATGATTTTTTTAATTTTTCGAACATAGTATTAATTAATTTCTTATTAGTTAGGGTTTAAAAGGAAGAAAAAAAAAGCGACCCCGCCCGTGAGGGCGGGGATAAGCAGGTAGGGGAGGAAACGCTACATTGTTATCTTTATTGCCCAACTTTTGGGCAACTCAATCTTTACTACGCATTTCTCCTTCGTACTAGACATCAGATCGATGTTAATGATATCAAAGCCGGAGGCCTTGGCCAGGGCTTTAAAATTGTCATAATTGCTGCGATCAATAATGACCGAATAGCGTCGGTCATTATATACGCTTTGGAGCTTTAGCCCTTCCAGGCTAAAGCCATTGTTGTTAATTGACAGCGTCATAATATGTATAAATTAAAAGTTAAACATTTTCTTTCATATATAAGGCTTTGAAGAGCAATTAGGGTGTTGTTTTTTAATGAGAAAAAAAAAACAGCTGAGGCTATTAAGAGACGGAAATGTCTCACCTCGTCCTTGTTTTGATGGAAACTGTTTTTCTTTTTTTATTCGCTGAGACGTCCGTCACGAGTGACGTTGTAAGGATTCTCAACAACCTTTTGATATCGGCCGCAATGGTTTGATGCCTCTTCCCAAGTAAGGAAGGGTCCTGCAACCGTCTTTACTTCGAGGCCAAATGCTTCTCTTACAAGAAAGAGTTTGACCTCCTCACCTTTCTCAATGAGGTCTTTGACGACATCACTCATTGTGAAAGGAGCTACAAAATTCCCGTCACTTGTATTGTAGACGGGATCACCTTCGGCGTCCCAAGAGACGCTAAGGAGTCTACTGGGGGATTTTAGATCTACGTGGCCCCCTTCTACCACGGCGACGCGTACGCCGTCTGCATACACGTCGAAGACTTTGAGATATCCCCAATTTCTGGGAATTTCTCTTGTTTTTATTTCAATCTTCTTCATATATATATATTTAAAAGATTAAAAATTAATAATTAGATTTAGAGGTATCATCACCTCTCATATATAAGGCTTTGAGGTGAAATTAAAAGGAGAAAAATAAAGGCCCCTTTCGGGGCCTCATAAAACATTCGTAGCTTTTATTTTTTTTAATTATAAGAGAAACTTTTTTTCTCCTTTTCATATATAGATTTGAAAGGTGAGAAAATATCATACATTTATTTAGTAAGCACGGTAATTATGCTATCAAAAGTAGTATCTCTTCTTTCTTTATTATCTTTGACAATATCATAAAATTGAATTAAGGTTACTATTTTTGACCAGGTTGCTTCATCAATTTCTAGTAATTTAATATAATCAACAGTGAAATCAATTTCAGGAATTGTCTTTTTAATTTCTTTTGTATCAAGAAATAATGTATATAACGATGAAGGTACTATAATATTATATGGCTTAGTCTCATCGTTAGTTTCACAATTTCCGCAAAAAATTTCGAGAGTATATATTTCTATAATATTATCTTTTTTAATAAATCTATGGCTTTGCATGTTATTAATGTATATTTTATATTAATATAATTTTAAAAGGGAGAAAAAGCAACCTCGCCCTCGCGGGCGGGGCCTATTTTACTTTCCAATATCAATAATTTTAGCTTCTTCACCACTACTTAAAGTGAGAGTCTTTTCACCATCTTTCCATTTTAGTGAGAAGTAATCTCCCTCTTTATTCTTAACTCCTAATTTCCAGGAGTTTTTATTTCTTTCATAAATAGGGAAAGCAATCTCATTTACTCGGAAACTACTAATCTCTCCATTTTTATTTTTAATAACTATAGCAATATAATTTAGATACTGAAGAGCTTCTGTATTGTTTCTTAAGTTATTAATTTCATTCATCGAGAGAGTTTCTTTTTCTTCATAGAAAACTTTTAATTTCTCATAAAAATCTTTCTCTTCCATCATCTTCATATGAAGAGAATATGGGAGAAATCTTTTAGCCCAGCCATCTTTTTCTGGGTTATTAAAGATAAATCCTTCGGGAATTATTCGGCCCTCTTTAGTTTCTCCTTCTACTTTATATTTAATTTTGTAAGTTTGAGTAAGAGGATCAAAGTCATCTATCTTTTCAATAAATGCACTTTTCCCTTTAGATTCCCAATTACCATTTTCTATTTTTGTAAATTCAATTAAAATTACTTCAGAATTTTGATATTTTAATATTTCACCACCACCCAAAAGCCATTTTTGAGAGTCTAGGTCAAATGAGTGTTTCTTTAATAAGTCTTCTTTAATTTTCATGATGCTGCTACAATTGGAGTAAATAAGTTTTCTAATTTCAAAGTCTGTAAAAGAACGCTATAATTTTTTACTACACATTTTTTATCTCTAAAACCACACAGTGGCATTCCTGAGCCAACAGTATTATGGTCATAGAAGTCTAATATTCCCTGGTCTGGAATGTAATAAATTTGGGCAGTAAACTCATTTTTTAATGAGCCACTACCCAAAACATCAAATCTATATCCTGTTCCGTTATTGATTACATTCAGGATTAAGAACTTATCTGAGACCTAAAGAGTTTGTCTAATAATATTATCCAACTTTCTAGCTTTCTCAGCGTTTTTAATTCCAGATTTGAAAAAGTCTTCTTTATTTTCAACTGGGTATGATTGCTAATATAAATAATGAGTACTAAAGCCTGCCATAGTTATTTTAATATATTTAGAGCTAATTCAGTTAGCTCCTCTAAAAGCTTTCCATCCTTCCTATAATACCCGGGAGCTTCAGAGGATACTAATATAGTTAGAGAATTCGTTGATTCTGTCTTTAATAAGAAGACATTAACTTCTCCAAACCATACCTCTTTATCAAATTTAAGGAAGAAATATGGATTTCTTGCATGATAAAACAAAGGATCTATGATATTTCTTAAGTTAGTGCCTGAAAGCGAAATTCCATTTTCTACACAAATCCATCCTTTAGTTTCGCTAGAGGGTGTTGATATGTCCACCGAGATTCCATTATCCTCTAATCTTTCCAAAATGTTTTTAGTAATTTCAGAAAGAGATTCCTCTTTCAGGACATTAATGGCATCATCAATATAAGTAGTAGTATAAGTAGGATTAGTAATAGTATTGGCATTTCCAGTACTATTGGTAGTAATAATATCTCCTATGTAATCCGTAGTAGTAATATTTGAATTTTCACCAATGATTTGATTATAGTCAATTGCTTGTGGATAATTAAGCACAGTGCTGTTTAATAAATTACCGTTGTCATTCATAATAATGTAATTTGAGTTTCGTCGTTATTTAAGAATACACTAATTTTTCTATTAGGAAAAGCCGGAGTTGTTTCCTGGTGACTGCTTAAAAGAATACAACCAACATTCATCTTGTTTATCATCTCTAAACACTTATCTTGATTTTCAGGTGAAAGATGACTTAAGAATTCATCCATAACCAGAAGACCGTTTCTAGTTGTTATTTTTAAAAGAAGATGAATATCCAAAATTGTTTTTTGACCCTGACTACATACTGCATATTGGATTTTATGATTTGGTCCTTTTATGAAGTATGGCACAAGATCAAGGTGGTCTTTTCCTCTAGAAACTCGTGGTTGAGTCTCATAATAAACAGTATTATCACTAAACTCTTGTGAGAGTTTTTTCATGATTTCTTCGTATATTTTTCCAGTTGGCGAAGTTAATTTAATATAATTATTGAGTTTATCTATATAAGTTTTAATAGTAGATAAGTCTACCGATAATTCATTAAAAATCCCTTCAAGTTCAGACTTATCTTTCATTAAAGAGTTGTAAGATTCCCAAACTTGTATGTCACTTGAGATCTGTGCCATCATTTCTAGGAAGTTCTCTGGGAGAACTACTTTCTCACCTGCTTTCTTTTTTAGATTTTCTAAGTCTTCTTTATTTTTTTGAATTGAAATGTTTATATTGTTTATAGAATCAATTAGGTTATCTTTTCTAAACTTAGAATATTCTAAGTCTTTTAATTCAGATGAAATATTGCTTAATTCTTTTTCAAGTAATCGAACATCTTCTTTTTCTTGAGAAAGAGAGTTGTATTCTGACACTTTTGTTTGATACTCGGAGAGTATTTGATTAAATTGCTCATCCAAGTCTTCTTTGAATTTAGTAAATGTCTCTGTTGTAATAGTCTGACCACAAGTTGGGCAGGTGTCTGGTTTAAGTGATTGGATTTTTTCATAAACATTCGTTCCTTTCCCACTGAGGCGCTTAATGTCTCCCTCTAACAGAGACTTTTTTGACTCCTCACTTTTTATCTTAATAATCCGACTATTCAGCTTTTCTTCTTTCTCTCTTAATGAAGATATTCTTAGTGGATCTTCGAGAGGAATTTCAGAAAGCTCTTCCTCATATTTACTTTTTAATGTTTCGTTTGACTTTAATAATGTCTCGGTTGCTGATATCTGTCCTTGATGCTTTTGATATTCTTGATATTTATTTTGCAGATCAATCCCTCCTTGTTTATCTTTCAAGAGAAATTCTAACGACCTCTGAGGGACAGTTATCATTGAAAGCTTGCTACTGTTGTAAGATAATTTACTTTTAGCGTCATTGATCTTAACAGTGATTTCTTCAAATTTTTTCTTTGCATCACTATATAATTCAATAGCAGTTTCATTTAAAACATCAATTCGACTTAATCTTAAGTACTTAGAGATAATTTGATTTAAGTCTTCACCACAGTCTCCAATAAAAGTCTGGTGACCTTCATCGAAGAAATAGGCAGAAATATATTCTATGAATGGAAATTTCTTTCTCATAGAATCTTCAAAATCACTCTTCTTGTTGTATTTAAGTGGCTGACCATCTATCATACAATAACACTGCTTAGACTTACTTCCTCGTCTTATTAAGCATGTTTTGTTTTGATAGGTAAACTCAACTTCAGTCCAACATTCGTCTTCACCTGTTTTTATAAATGGATCAAGTTTTCCTAAGTTCTTAGTGTCTTTTGTATCACAAAGAGCATACTTTAGTGCACTAAGAATACTAGATTTTCCGCTTCCATTGCCCCCTTGGATAAGAATTCGATCCCCCTCATTAAAGTTTATAGTAAGATCTTTTATACTTCTCCAATTGTGACAGGTTAATCTCTTTAGAGTATAATTAAAGTCAACAATACCGGGATCTTTATTGAGACTACTAGCTATTACTTTATTATGGATATCTACTAGGCCCTCTTGGGAGATAACCCCTTCAGCGAGAGTATTAATATCAGTCCATGAGCTTATAACTTTATTAGCATCAATTGATCCACTTTGAGTTATGTTGCTTGGTTGATAAACATACCAAGTATTTGTTTTTTGATCGTAACCATCCAGAAGAGAATCAGGAGTTTGTCTAAACTTTAATAGATTATCTTTTGGATTAAGATCTACCCAACCCCACTGTCTTGTGTTAGTATTGAATATAATTCCACTTTGCTTTTCAAAGTCATCAACTTTATTTTGCTGGGGGATACCAATACTAACAAATTTTCCATTTTGACTTGGAAAGTGAATATCACCACAGATAGCTAAGTCAAATTTAGTATCATCAAGTATTTGTGAATTCACTTTTGGGCCACCACTATATTGAATAGTAGCATGAGTTACTAAGACGTCTACCTTATCCTTTATCCAAGAGAGGTCAAAGTTAGGTTTCCAATTAGAAAATGCAAAAGTAGTATTATCTATTTTGCATATTTGACCGTCTGAATAATATAAGTTAGATGGAAGCATTACAGCTCCTGGTGAATCTATAAACTCTTGTGGCCCCTTGCTGTTGATGTCATGATTTCCCCAAATGATAAAACCATATTGGAAATATGACATCAACGTTCTTAGGAAGAACTCAGCTTCGGCTAAGACAGGAGGGGTATTTATTGGTTTGTGAAAAAGATCACCCGCTATTATTAATATAGTTGCATTATTATTTTTAGCAACTTCAATTATATTTTGGGCTACTATTCTATTTTGATGTAATCTAAATCTGAGTTGAGGATCTCTAGTATCCCAATCGTTCAGATGAATATCACTTATAAATAAAATATTATTCATTAAATAGATCTCATTAGTTGTTGATAATGGCTGACAAAGTAATTTACTGCAGCCATAGAGTGCTTACAAAGACCACTTATTCTGGTCTTACCACTAGGAGAGTCTGTCAGTGCTGGTCCTAGGAGAGCATCAATTTTAGTAGTTCTGAATAAAGCGTCGTGTCTATTTAAGAGCCAGGCAGATCTATATTTAAAATCTTGGCAGCCACAATAAACTTGAATCTTATTTTTCATAAATTCGGAACCATTAAAATCTGCTAGGGTTCTAATAAATACTTTATAAGAATGACCTGTATCACTTATTACATTAAATTGAAATATAACATAGTATACGTTCATAAGGTCTTTTCTTCTTGTAAAGAATTTCTTAAATCTCTCAAGAATACCTTCCTATTTTAATTCATGGTAGGTATTTTCAAGATTAATCTAGCATCCCTAAGATCTCATCTATCTTCCCTACTCGACGTTATTCATCAAGTCTTGAATTGTCCACTCATTGTTCATAATGTTATAGTGTTAGGATCTATTATTGGATTTATATTTCCACTCCTAGACATTATTTTATTCTCTTTAACTATGAGAATTCCACTCAAGTCTGGTGGAGTTTTTTTGTCTGGGTGATTTAGGAAGACAGGCTCATAATCTGACCTTGGAACTACTACTCCATTTTTTAGTATTAGTTCAGTCTCAGTATTAAATTGAAATGAATCTCCCAAAACAGATTGAATATTAATAATCATTTCTTGTAAATAGTTTTTGATCAAACTTAGAAATGAAATCATGGAAATACTTGTCACTTATTCCAGTGACGTTGTTCTTTTCACAAAATTCATGAAACTCTTCTAGTGAACCTAGTCTACCCGTCGAGGGCATTACATTAAAGATCTTATCTTTAGCCTCTTCAAAGAATGGGAAGCTACTAAGATCATAAGTTTTTCTCTGAGTTTCAAAAGTCTCTAACATATTAGGATCTATATTACTATAGTCGTTATATATTAGAATTTTCGCCGCGGTTTCAATGGGGTCTGCACTATCAAGTCTAGTCTTTCTCATGTCATTATGAGACTCACCAATTGCATTCATTACTGCATTATATTGATAAGGCATAATATCATGATTTCTAAAAATTTCTGGCATTTCAGAATAAACCTGGTCATATGTAATAACCTCTGGTTCACTTCCGCCAGTTGGTAATCTAAACCAATCTACTTGTGGTGAAGTACTCCACTTTAAGTCCGAATCTTTTGTAATGATAACACTCTTTTTGTCATCATTATAAAGATGAAATGAAGCTATTGTTGCAAGGTCGTCGAACTCAAAGCCATCTACACTAATACAAGGAACTCCAAATTTTCCGAGCTCATAGACTAATATATTTTTGGCTTTTTGTTTGCATTTATTTAAACATAATTCTGACCAAGCTTTATCAATATCTTCTTGAGTAGAGTTTGGATCATTCTTTATATTCTCAAACTCTTTCTCATTAATGTACTTTCTAGAGTCTTTATATTGACCCTTTAAGAGACTTGTTCTAAAATATCCCTTATAAGTTTTTGACCAAGTATCTTTAAGAAATACATATTTATCAACCGTTATGTTATAATCTCGGGAACATTTATTCAATGTTTGAATCGTCATCCTAACGATATCTCCGGGATTATATTCTTCGGGCTTTTTGCCTTTCGTACAGGCAAATAAGTTCCTAGTTAATACATAACTAAGATCTACTAATCCGTATTTATATATATTTCCGATCATAATCTTTTATGAAAAAGAAAGTAGGGAGACATTAAATTCTCCCTACTTATATATTTATTGTTTTGGTGCAGCAAATGGGTTGTAAGGATTTGCAAATGGATTAGCCTGTGGCTGCTGTGGAGCAGACTGTGGCCATCCAGTATTGTTATTCCCTGCAACTCCCCAACCTGTTGGTGGTGCAAAATTAGGATTAGGTGCACCGCCAAATTGACCAGGATTAGCCTGTTGTGGCTGTCCGCTACCATACTGCTGAGGATTAACCGGCGTTTGGCTGATTGGATCTATCTGAGCAGCTGGTGGATTCACATAAGGATTCGTATTTTTGCTATAAATCTCTTCTGGAGTTGGTCCCTGGGTTGGCTGCTGCTGCTTCAGGACTGGGTCTACAGTTGCTTTAGCTGCAGCCTGGCTCTGAAGAGCTGTTTCGCTTGTTTTCTGAATGGCTGCTGCAAGATCAGTTCCGTTCTGTTTTGCTAACTGAACTGCTCTCAGCTGGGCAGACATATATTCAATCAACTCTTTCATTAAAGTTGCATTAAAGAGTCGACCAGGGATTTTCTTGTCTGCTTGCCATCCTAAGAAAGCCTCAACGGGGTCTGACATTAATCTTGCCTCATCTTCTGGAATTACATAACTGGATAGGTTCTGAACACCATCGACATGTTGGATTGAGATGTTATAACCAATCTTACTACCACCTTCATTTAAGCTGATAGAGAAGATAAGACAACCTGTTCTACCAGTAAGATCACGATTATAGACCTCACGA
>Ga0326511_10004287_pt1 | contig 11408 bp, 11 predicted proteins | sample 0_2496_0518_D_FD_203701 | JGI IMG/M metagenome (GOLD analysis project Ga0326511, IMG submission 203701) | Bovine rumen microbial communities from UC Davis, California, United States - 0_2496_0518 | ecosystem: Host-associated > Mammals > Digestive system > Stomach > Rumen | place: USA...
AAGCTATTTTGCCGACTTAAAAAAAGCACAGGGACAGCCCTACCGCCTGATAGAGTGCGATTTATACAAGATTTTTTTGCGTATCTGCGAGGAAAAGCGAATACTCAAAAGTATTCCTGCTATGGAAAAAAAGAAAGGCTCAGAGGGGCTTTTAAAGCAATTGCAAAAAGCCGTTCCGCCTGAAGCCTTTGTGGAGAAGATGAAATATGAACCGCACGAACATGGCGATATTCTGCTTATCACTGGTGTCGGAAAGGTCTATCCTTTTATGCGTTCCCATAACATTCTTGACAATATACAGCATATCTTCTCGGATATTCCAGTTGTGATGCTTTACCCCGGTGCATACAATGGACAGGCACTTTCGCTGTTTGATGAATTTAATGACGGAAACTACTACCGTGCTTTCAATATGATTTAAAGGAGCATTTTTTATGCGTTTACAGAATATATACAAGGCGGACATCAACCGTGACATAAACGGCGTTATCAAGGTCGCACAGGACGATGAGCAGTCTATCGTGCAGGAGCTTACAGAATATATCATTACAAAGGAACTGCGCCGACATTTCAATACATTTCTGAATCATTATGAACGTTCGCTGGAACAGCCTACCGATAAGATTGGTGTCTGGATTTCAGGCTTTTTCGGAAGCGGTAAATCTCACTTTCTGAAAATGCTTTCTTATCTGCTTTCCAATAAGACCGTTGGCGGAAAAAAGGCAGTAGAGTATTTTTCGGACAAGTTTGATGACCCGATGATGTTTGCACAGCTTGAAAACTGTGTAAAAGTTCCCACTGAAACAATACTTTTCAATATTGATTCAAAAAGCCCTCTCACTAAGGACAAAACAGCGATACTGCGTGTTTTTGCAAAAGTTTTCTATGAGCATCAGGGCTTTTACGGAAATGACCTCAAAGTCGCAAAGCTGGAACAGTTTATTGCAAAATCCGGTAAAACAGAGCAGTTCAGAGAAATTTTTGAGAGTATCAACGGCGGTTCATGGGAAGATTCCCGTGACTCTTTTGCTTTTTTTGAGGACGATATTGTTGAAGCTATGTCCGCTTCACTTGGCATGAGTGAAACTGCCGCCCGAAACTGGTTTAATGGTGAAGAAGAGATAGAGCTTAGTATCGAACAACTTGTCAAGGAAATCCGTGAATATATCGACAGCAAGAAGCCGCTTATACTTGGTTTAACCGCTTTATTGCTCTGCGGTTTATGGAGGTCAATAATTATCTGCCGTCTCATACGAGAATTTTTTCTGATGAAAACGGCAACTTCAAGCCCGAAGTGCTTTCTGATGCGGTGAATCTCGAACTTGAAGGGCTTGACAGGGAACTTGTGCTTGAAATGCTCGAAAATCAGGAGAATGAGCGGTTATATAAATATATTATCATTACACAGTGTAACGCTCTTAACGAGGGACTTCCAGAAATATTTGAGCAGATTGGCGGCTGGACGGAGCTGCTTTTTCCGAGAAATTTACTCCGTGAGGACAGTGTTATCGCTAAAATGGTGACGGACATTCCGGAAGACGACTGGAAAGACCAAGTACAAATTATCGGCTGGCTGTATCAGTATTACAATACTGAACCAAAAGACAAGGTTTTCTCTGATTTGAAAAAGAATATTAAAATTTCTGCACAGGCGATTCCTGCGGCAACACAGCTTTTCACGCCTGACTGGATTGTTCGCTACATGGTTGAAAATTCCCTTGGCAGGCTCTGGGCGGAAGGGCATGGAAAGCCCGATTCTGCGGACTGGAAATATTATCTTGAGGAAGCGGGACAGGAAGAACAGGTCAAAGCGGAACTTGCGAAAATTCGTGCGGAATATAAAAATATTCAGCCTGAGCAGATTCAATTTCTTGACCCGTGCATGGGTTCGGGGCATATTCTGGTATATGCGTTTGATGTGCTGATGGACATTTACACCGCCTGCGGCTGGTCGGAGCGTGATGCGGCTAAGTCCATTCTTCGTCATAATTTGTATGGTCTGGACATTGACCGCCGTGCCTATCAGCTTGCATATTTTTCGGTGATGATGAAGGCAAGGCAGTACAACCGCCGCATTTTCAGCCCCGAAAATCAGCCAAATCTTGCTAATTTTGCAGATGTGTCGGGTGTTGACACCTCTATGGTGGGCGGTAAGGTGCGACAGCTTGCGGAGCAGTTCAAAGATGCTGACATTTACGGCTCTTTGATGACGGTGACAGCCCCTGACGGCATTGATGACGAGCTTTCCGACTTTTCGCCCACATTCGGGCTTGACCTGCGACAGCTTGACATGATGATGAAGATTCACAATATTCTTGGGCAGAAATATGATGTGGTCTGCACCAATCCGCCGTATATGGGCGGTTCTGGCATGAATACGGTTTTATCGGATTATGTCAAGAAGAATTTCCCAGACAGCAAATCGGATTTATTTGCTTGTTTTATTGAAAAATGCGGAAATTTTATTAAAGAAAATGGTTTTTATGCGATGATAACACAGCACGCTTGGATGTTCCTTTCAAGTTACGAAAATCTGCGTAAAAAATTGATGCTCAAATCTACTGTCAATATGGCACATTTAGGAGCAAGGGCATTTGATGAAATCGGCGGAGAAGTTGTGCAGACAACGGCTTTTGTGGATTGTGGCAGAAAATTTTCTGATTACATGGGAACATATGCAAGGCTTGTTGATGTTGTCGGAGAGAATGAAAAGCGTGATTTATTCCTGACAGGTGAAAAGCGTTACACCGCCAAACAAGAAAACTTCTCCAAGATTCCGGGTATGCCGGTGGCTTATTGGGTGAGTGAGGCGTTTTTCAAAACTTTTGAAAATGGTATAAAACTCAATAATATTGCTCCTGCTCGTAAGGGTATGTTCACTGGAAATAATGATTTGTGGTTAAAAATGTGGTATGAGATTCCATTTACAAAACTCCTATATCAATTCAAGCCGTATAATAAAGGTGGAGAATATCGAAAATGGTATGGAAATCATGAATATGTGGTTAATTGGGGTGAAAATGGCTCAGAAATAAAACGATTCAAAGGTTCAGGAAATATTAATGATTCTATGTATTTTCGTAAATGTGTCACTTGGAGTTTGATTACATCTTCAAAACAAAGCTTTAGAGCAATCACCGACAATGCTCATGTTTTAGGTGATGCTGGTCCAGTTTCATTAACTAATGAAGAGAATATGTATTATATTTTGGGTGTGCTTAATTCTTGCTATATGGAAAGGGTTATTTCAATTCTTGCTCCAACACTAAATTGTAGTAATGGGGTGGTAGGCGGTTTCCCAATTATTATTCAGCAAGACAAAAAAGAACAAGTTGATAATCTTGTTAAGACAAATATTGAAATAAGTAAAAAAGACTGGGACAGCTTTGAAACAAGCTGGGATTTTGAACAGCATCCGCTGATATAGGAGGAAGAACATGAGCAGGTTAATCAGTGACAAATACAAAGAATGGGAGCAGGAATGCGAACAGCGTTTCAACAAATTAAAAGCGAATGAGGAAGAACTCAACCGCATTTTTATTGAAATTTACGGCTTACAGGACGAACTGACCCCCGAAGTGGAAGACAAGGACGTAACCGTCAGAAAAGCCGATTTACAGCGAGAAATCAAGAGCCTGATAAGCTATGCCGTGGGGTGCTGGTTCGGGCGGTACAGCGTGGATGTCAAGGGGCTTTGCTATGCCGGCGGTGAATGGGATGCAGGCAAATACAAGACCATCATTCCGGTGAAAGACAATGTGTTACCGATTTGTGATGATGATTATCTGGAAACGGATTTGACGGGTTTAATCGTGGAATTTGTCCGCAGGGTTTACGGAGACGATACACTTGAAGAGAACTTGAAATTTATCGCTGATGCCCTCGGCACAAAGGGGAGTACCTCTCGTGAGGTCATCCGGAATTATCTGTTAAGCGGATTTTATGCTGACCACTGTAAAATTTATCAGAAACGACCGATTTACTGGCTGTTCAGTTCGGGCAAAAAGCACGGATTCAAGGCACTTGTCTATATGCACCGCTGGGAGAAAACCACAGTTGCAACGGTCAGAACGGATTATGTCCACGAATTGCAGGAACGCTATCGGACACAGATTTCGTTGATTTCCGGACAGATGGAAACGGCGGTGCAGTCTGACCGTGTGAAGCTGAAAAAGCAGTCGGAAAAGCTGACTGCACAATTGGACGAAATCAACGCATATGAAGAAAAAGTGCATCATCTGGCGGATATGATGATTGACATTGATTTGGATGACGGTGTCAAGGTGAACTATGCGAAATTTGCAGATATATTGGAGAAAATCAAATGACGATAGATATTATCAAACGGACACTTTCGGAGCGTTTCGCTGAGGAACTCCCCGATTACTACAAGCGGAGAATTATTTTCTGGCACGATTCTGAACGGGAATTTGAGTCCATGATTGACGAAGTTGACATTCCGGATGTCAAAATTCTGAAACTGACAGGGGATAATTTCTTTGCGGTGAAAATGCTGTTACTGGAGACCGACACGGAAAGCAATTATTTGATATATAGCCCATTGTCCTACAAGCACCGAGAAGATAACTGGTTAAGGGATATTGAGCGATACAGCGAGGAATTTCGTGCTGACCTGACATCCATGCAGATGGATGAACTGCACATTCCGCAGATAACACAGATTCGCCGTGCTATGAAGCATTACACGAAATTTTTCGAAAGCAAGGAACGCACCACAAAACTGGCTTCCCTGAAAACAAAGTATGAAAATGCTGGACAGCTCCATATTGATATTATGGCAGTGCTTTCGAATGCAGAAGTGAATACAGTTCATGGGGTATTGAGGGCGATTTTCTGCGATACGCTGGACGAGGAAGAAAATCAGGCATTGGCGAACATCCAGAAATTTGGCAGTCAGGAAGCCCTTTATGAAATGATTGCAAGATATACAGGCTATGCGGACGAAAAATTTTCTTTGTGGGGGCTGACAGTTCATATCATGATAACGGCATTGTCAGGCGGTTTAGAGCCTTCCCTATTTTCGGGGCTGAATCAATATATTTCGGAGGGGAATCAATCAAACTGCTATGCATTTCTTGATGAGTGGGCGCACTCCAAGGACAGCGAAAAATTATTTGAAATCACAGAAGAAGTACAGGAACATTTCAATCTCGTGAAGCGTCTGGAAACGCTGGATACAAATATTTTGCTGAAATCGGATAGTTTGCCTTGTATCGATGAATGTATTATCGAACGTTTCATGAATGAAATCAGTGAGAACGTGATTAAAATTCCTGACATCCTGAAAGCCGTGGAAAGTCGGAGAGTTTCAAAATGGCATGAGAAATTTTCTTACTTTTATGATGGCTTGTATGCGATTGCAAAAATGCAGGAATTTCATCTGGAGCATATTGCAGGGTTTCATTACGGCGAATATTCGCAGTTGTGGAAAGCATATTGCAGTGAGTTGTATCTCATGGATACTTACTACAGAGAGTATCACATGGCATTCAGAAAGAGCCTGAAAAACGCCTCTTCTGAACTGGATGATTTATTTAAAAATGCTTCTGAAACAGCCGAAAAAATTTATCAATGGTATCTGTCGGAACTGAATCAGCAGTGGTGCATGTTGATTTGTGAAGACATGGAGCTGTCTGGCAGATTGCACAAATTAAAACAGCAGATGAATTTTTACAAAGATAAAGTCAAGCCGATTCTGCAAAAAAGTGGGCGTGTATTCGTGATTATTTCGGATGCACTGCGTTATGAAGTCGCCTCTGAACTGACTGAAAAGCTCATTCGTGAAACCAACGGCACAGCAGAAATTTCAGCGATGCAGTCCGTTTTTCCGAGTATTACCAAATTTGGAATGTCGGCTTTATTGCCACATCATGAACTGACATTGACAGAAAATCTGAAAATGCTTTGTGATGGAAATTCCACCGAAGGCACGGAAAACAGAGATAAAATTTTGAAGCAAATACACCATAAAAATTGTGCTGTCACCTATGAAGCATTGCTTTCCATGAAGCAGACACAACGCAGGGAGCTTGTCAGCGGTGCAGAAACAGTCTATATTTACCATAACAGAATTGATGTCATTGGTGACAAGGCAATGACAGAACATCAGGTATCAGAAGCCTGTCAGGATACTATCGAGGAGCTGAAAACTCTGGTTAAGCTGATTGTGAATTCCCTGAGCGGTTCTAATATCATCATCACAGCCGACCACGGATTTTTATATTCCCATGAACCGCTCACAGAAAGCGACAAGGCAGAAAAAAGCCTTGTTTCAGGGAATATCATGGAATCCGGCAGAAGATATATTTTAGCAGATGCAGGCAGTCAATCCAATGTTTTGATGAAAATTTCAATGAGTCCCTATCAGTCGGAAATCGTCGGATTGACACCCTCTGAAACTATTCGTATCAGACAGCAGGGCGGAGGGGAGCATTTTGTACATGGTGGGATTTCCTTGCAGGAATGCTGTGTGCCTGTTATCACATTCAAGAATATTCGTGCAGGTTCAAAGAAATTTGTCGACATCAAAAAAGTGGAATTGACATTGCTCAGCATGACAAGGAAAATCAGCAATAATATTTTCACGCTGGATTTCTTCCAGAAAGATGCAGTCGAGGGAAAGAAAGTTCCGGCGACTTATGAGCTGTATTTCTGTGATGAGCTTTCAAAGAAAGTCAGCGATGTGCAGACGATTATTGCCGACAAAACCACCGAACCACAACATAGAGTTTATAAAGCCCGTTTTACGCTTCGGGGGGAAAGTTTTGACGGAAATGCACCCTATTACTTGAATATCGTGGATAAGGAAACAGGTGCAGTCATAGAAAAAACGCAGTTTTCCATTAAAATTGCTTTTGCAAATGATTTTGATTTTTAGAAAGGAATGGTATCAATATGGACGATTTTGTGATAAAAGACGGAGTTTTGGAAAAATATCAGGGTTCAGGCGGTGCGGTTGTCATCCCCGACAGCGTGACAAGCATTGGAGTGCGTGCGTTTGAGGGATGTTCAAGCCTGAAATATGCTCCTATGATGCTGATTGACAGAAAAGTATTATATGAACCAGAAAATAGAAATGGTGTCAAATTCATTGAGATAAAACAGCTTGTTCTGGAGCATGATTATTTCATGAAAATCCCGACTTGCACACGGGTCATAAAATTCAAGGGCTTGAGCCAAATTGGTCTCTATATTTGAGCGATTTGGGATTTTCAAAAACCAAATTGATGATTTTCTCGACTTTCTCCAGGTGGTCTGACGGTGGATTTATGACGAATGAATACAGATTCAGATAGTCTTGTATCTCATCACGACAGAAGCCACTGTGAGCATTCAGAAACATTTTCAACAAACAATGAATTCGATTCACAGGGTCAAGAGGGTTTTCACTGTCTGCCAGACCTTTGAGGTAAGATGAGGAATAGCTTTTACTTCTGAGCTTCAGTTTTTCAACCAGCTTTTTATGAGTCTTCTCCTTATCGTGTATGAGTGTTGACCCAGATGCGATATGATTAACTGCGTTTTTGCGACGGCTTTCCAAGCCCTTCCACAAAGCATATTGTGTGCTTCTTGTCAGTTGCTACTCCGATGCATATTTGATTGCGGGATAGTCCACGCAGAAGATTCCCATTTTCATCACGAGCACGGTCTCGAAGCATGAGTGAATAATAGGTTTCATCGAGCCATACCGTACCGCTCAAAACAACATCATTCTGCGAATTTTCAAGTATTAGAAACAGCTTTTCAAGCCAATATTTTGAGGTAGAAATCGCATTTCTGTTGTTCCATGAATCAGCGTTCAAGCTGATATATCGGAAGATATTCAGACAATACTCTATCCATTCGCATATACCAATTTTTCGTGAATCAAATATTGTACCGGTAGTGGGCTTAAAGCGTTTACCACAGCAGCATTTGTATCTTCTGATTCCATTCGTATCAAAGCCGTTCTTTATGAAATCACTTGAACCGCAGTACGGACAATGATTGGGTTCAAACGAATTGATCATCTCTGCCTCACTCGTTTCATCAAGTGGCTGGTGACGTTCTTCATACCGAGTTTGATAGACCTGTTCGGAAACTTACTTTCACTTTGAGAAAAAAGCTCTTCATAGTAAAAAATCATGCGGAAATGATGCTTTTTTCTGCTAACGACTCTAAGCCATTATTTGAGGTTAGCGAACAGGTCTGATGATGCATTTTGATAAACCTCTGTACTGGCGTGGGATTGGGCATATCATCCCAAGGAGTTATTCTTCGGGATTTACTTCTGTTTGATTTTGCTTTTTTTGACATGGCTGAATACGCCTTTCATTTTTCTTCCATTATACCATGTCTATGACCCGTTTGCAAGTCGGGATTTTTCAAACAAATGCTGAAAGCTCCTGTCATCTATAATCTGATGGTTCTGGGAATTCATAATTATTATCGCTATGCCACTGCTGTCAGTGTTGACTGTCAGAGGATTCAGTTCCGAATTAGTGTGATAATGTACAATCGGTTCAGGAATGTGCTGAAAAAACAAGGCAGACCAGGATTGAAATTTGTTTGGGAACAGTATGGCAAAAGCAAAATGCTGCGCTGGATGTTTGACGTGCCTATCTGCCCAATAGGCTACGTTCAGACCAGAAATCCGATGTATAAAAAGAAAAAGATATGCAGATACACCCCAGAAGGCAGGGAAGCAATTCATAAAAACCTGAAATTTGAAAAAAAGCGTGATAATGGTACTTCATATGCTTGCAGGACAAACGAACAGTGACAAAAGTGTGGAGTATATGGACAACAGAATTTCTCTCTATGCCGCCCAGCACGGAAAATGCGCTGTTACAGGCAGAATACTCTGGATTGATGAAATCCATTGCCATCATAAAAAGCCGGTCAGTCAGGGCGGTACGGACGAATACAAAAATCTTGTGATTGTGCATAAAGAAATTCACAGGCTCATTCACGCAATTAAACCAGAAACGATAGATGCATATCTTCGCAGCCTGAAACTCAATTCATCTCAATTGCATAAAATTAACAAATTCCGAATGTTAGCAGGAAATCCTGCAATTTCATTGTTTTGATTACTTTGAAACTGATACCAATATCACAATTTGTCATCCTGATGGAACGCCGTGTGCGGTGAAAGTCGCACGCACGGTGTGAAGTGGGGGAAAATCCAGAGATTATTTCAAAGGATTACCTATCACTATTGCTGAAAATTCACGAAAAGAATGCTTTGTATTATCTGACCGATTCAAGCAGAAGAGAAAGAGAACCCATTTTTGAACTAACGTGAGTTCGACAGAAAAAATTAGTCAACAAGGCATAAAATGCCCTTCAGCATATCGGAATGGAAACGAATAGAAGGCTTTTTAGGCAAAAAGGAATAAGCAGCCAGTGCAGATACAAGATTGACGAGAAAATTAGTGATGCTACGATGTCTGGAATGCTCAATATCACAGACATTTTTCAGGAAATCATTGACTGACTCAATGACGGTGCGCTTGCGCAACATTATTCTGTCGTACAAATCCATCAGTTTATTTTTCATGTTTTTCTTTGCTCTGGTGACAAGTGTAATATCTTTTTTCAGGAGATTTTCGAACAATTTCTGAGAAATATATCCTCCGTTTGCAAAGAGTTTCCCAAAAATTTCTTTCGTCAGCGAATTCATTACATTTTCATCTCTGTCATCTACATTTCCAGAAGTAAGGCAAAAAGACAGAATTTCGCCCTCATCATTGATAATCGGGTGTAATTTGAAACCGTAGAACCAACCCATGGAGCTTTTTCCTCTTTTTGCATAGTCACTGAATGCATGATTGGTTCTGATACGATGATTATCACATACTTTGATAGGTGTAGAATCTATAAAAGATATCCCAGAACACTTGCCAAAACGTCCTCTGATGGTGCATAGTAACAATGGAACAAATGCATATCTCATAATTTCCACAAAACGGTGATAGCTGACTAAAGCTGGAAAATCCTGTCTTTAATGTTTCATCACTTCATGGATATAGTACCATTTGAATGTACGGTATCCTGATAAATGGTACATAATTAATATAGTCATGATTTCACTCAATGACATTCTGGTTTTCGGCACTACCTCATTTTTATCCATCAGCAAAGAATGCGTACAATATTCCTCATAATCCTTGCAAAAATCATCTACATCACAAAAAATTGCTATTTGTTCCATCAAAAAAACCGCCTTTCTGTTTTCTGAGTTTGTCGTTATTCTCATTATAACAGATTTTGGCGGTTTTTTCTACTGTTTTTTCATCGAGTTCACGTTGAACTACTTGGACAGTATGCAGAATCTTTTGAAAAAAACGAAATTATGAAGATACTGCTCTATGTATACTCCGATTTGTACGATTATTTACAGCCATATCAGTTCAAAAATGAGCTGTTAAATCAGTATTTTCAGGATTATAAATATCAGAAAGTTATCAACAAAATTTTTCCAGAATTTTTACAGACAGTCGAAGAACAAGCGAAGAAAAGAGAGTATAATCGCCTTCCGTCCCGTTCTGAAAGGCTGGAATCACTCAATAAAAATGGAGCAAGACTGTACTTTGTTGATGCAATGGGGGTGGAATATCTCAGCTTTATTCTGGCAAAATGCAGAACAATGAACCTGATGGCTGATATTTCAATATGTCGTTGCGAGTTACCATCTATTACCAGCCAAAACAAAGAATTTCTTCAAGCATTCGAGAATATCGCACCTGATATTAAACGGTTGGACGAAATCAAACACCACGGGGAGGAAAGTTTTGATTACCGCACTACAAAATTACCTGTTCATTTGATACGTGAGCTGGAGATTATTACGGAAGTCCTGAAAGATATTCATGATAGGCTTGCAAGTCATTCAATTGAAAGAGCTTATATCATTTCCGACCATGGAGCAAGTCGACTTTCTGTGATTTATGAAAATGAATGTCAATGGGAAATGGCTTCTAAAGGGGAACACTCTGGAAGATGCTGCCCCGTCAGTGAAGCGGATGTTCGTTCTGAATATGTAGCAAAAGAAAATGGTTTCTGGGTATTGGCAAATTATGACCGTTTCAAAGGTGGGCGGAAAATGGGTGTAGAAGTTCACGGCGGAGCATCTTTGGAAGAAGTGGTAATCCCCATCATCGAATTGACTGCTGTCCCTGAAAAAATAGAAATACAGATTGTTGAAAATCCAATTACTGTAAGCTATCGCAAAAAAGCAGAAATCAAGCTGGGGCTGTTGCAACCCTGCAAAAGAATGGAATGAAAAAGCACCGCTTGGAAAGTCCTTTCCAAGCGGTGAAAATTGTGGTATAATTAAAGTGCAACCATAACCAACCACGAAAGGATTATACCATAAAAATGAAAAGTTGTCAAGAGGAAATCAG
>Ga0326511_10004288_pt1 | contig 11407 bp, 6 predicted proteins | sample 0_2496_0518_D_FD_203701 | JGI IMG/M metagenome (GOLD analysis project Ga0326511, IMG submission 203701) | Bovine rumen microbial communities from UC Davis, California, United States - 0_2496_0518 | ecosystem: Host-associated > Mammals > Digestive system > Stomach > Rumen | place: USA: California...
TTTCAGAAAGCCTAATACCATAGCCTGCCAGCTGCGGTATCGAATGGGTGGTGGCATATGGAGCATTTCAGCCTTGATTTGGTTATATATAGGCTCCGAAAGCACGAGGAAATTGCCAAATCCTAACCCGGCTCCTTTCCATCCTTCTGGTGCTTGCTCCACATCGACAAATCCGAATCTGCAATCCTTCAGTGGAGGACATACTTCATCGCACATTTCTATTGTCATTTCGCCAAAACAGTAATTCATACTATAGGTTTTGGCATCCTTGGTTATGACAATAATCTCACCACCACTGCCCATTGCACCGCCATGAGCAAATGAGAATGCGATTACATCAAGATCTAAGAAATCCTTGTAATTCTTTTCGTCGATGTATGTCACCTCATTCATAACTATCTCTTCCAGTTTTTAATAGTCCAAACAACTACTCCCCACACCTCGAAATTGTCGTTTTCATCGATGCGGATTGGCTTATATTTCTTGTTGGCAGGACGCAGTTCGATGTAGCCATCTTTTCTGTGTGTCAAGTCAAGGAACTTGACTGTGAAATTGCCGTTGATATAGCCTACTACCACATCACCGTTCTGCGGTTCCAGACTGCGGTCGATGACTGCTATATCTCCATCACAGATACCGACATCTTCCATGCTGTCACCCTCTACCTCGCCGTAGAACGTGGCTTCGGGATGACGTATCAGGTCACGGTTGAAGTCAAGGCTCTCTCGCAGGTAATCCTCCGCTGGCGAAGGAAATCCTGCTCGGATGCCTGGTGCTAACAATAATTCAAGGGACTTGTCGAACTCACCCTTTATAAGTTTAATTCCTGACATGCTTCTTAAATTTCCTGAGTTTCAGATAATACTCCCATCCGTCGTTTCTTTCCTTGCACCATGAACTGGGTTTTATCTCCAGTTTCATACCGAAGCGGTCGGCTATCTCAATATAATCAAACAGGTCTTCTTTGGGAATGGGTATGTCATAGCCGGGGCGCTGGTTTTGTACTATCGCACTGATATATTTCCGCTCCTCGTCATTGACAAAATCATCGTTATCATATTTACGTTCCCATTCATGGTATATACGCTTTCCTTTGGAGCAGGCACGGAACTTCAAGCCATTTAGATAACTGAAGCTTTCTACATCCATAAGGAAACGAGCCACGCCATTCCATACCACGACGAGGGCAGGAAGTCCTTCGCATCGGGGTTCGCTGTCATCATAACGTGTCCCGAAGATAAACTCATCTCCCTTGCGTCCGAGGTACGATGCACAGAAATATCCATTTTCCTGTGCGCAAGTATCGGCTAAAGCCACTATTTGTTTATTGAGTCTCATTTCAAACGCAAAGGTATAAATTTTCACCCGTACTTTTTTCTTGTTGTAACATCTTTTAGAAGAAAAGATAAAAATCATAGATTTTTTTGCTGAATGATGAGTAAAAATTGCGATTTTGAAACCAATTTGGGCAAAAAGGATGTGAATTACCTTAATTTTGCATAAAAAAGAGGAAAAGGATTCTCTTTTGTCCTCTAAAAAACGTAAATTTGTGGCCAATACGCGAGCGCACGCATACCTATTGCACGCGCTTGCGCTCGAAAAAGACCACTATCGCCGCAAGGCAAAACGATATAATAAACTCCTCCGCAGTGTTATTAAGGGTTTGGTCGCCCGTCGAGACACTGTCGGGGGAGTTGCTTTTTGAGATACATGGCAAAAATTAATCAAATAGTAGATTATATTTCCCAAGCGTCAAGGAACCGTTTGGTGTTTTGCCATGAGCATATCGAAGAAATTACATTTACTAATGTAGGGGAAGTAATGGCAAAGGCTTTGAAGGAAGAGAACATCAATTCTCCAATGATTGCCTATGCCGCTGAAGATATTTTATCCGATATTCTTTCATTTGTCAGAATAGACCCTTCCATCGGGAAATATGTAGCATTGGAGAATATCGGTATATTATTTGAGCCAGAACTGGGTTTTAATCTGAAAGCCACAATTGATAATGCATCTACGAATAAAACAATTATCATTTGTTCTGAAGCTCAAATCAAAAACAATTGCCTTTTTTTCTACCAAGAAGGAGACAAATACTCTATTGACTTAAACGGATTATCATACATAGAAATATAAAAAAAAAGAATATGAAGTACCGCGATTTAATTCACTTCAAACCTATAACAGAGGTTATACGATTTGGCGACCTTCGTGACGAACGGAAACGGCAGCAATTCGTAGAAACTTTTGTGTTCTCAGACCAATACCGCAAGAGTTACATTCCTATGATTTGCAGCAATCTCGATTTCACAGAAACGGAGATTGTTGTTAATGGCCGGCATGAACCAAAGGAATTCTTCGGATTGCAGATAGTGGGTAGTTATGGTACGGGTAAATCTCACCTGATGTCTCTCTTTTCTCTGATTGCAGAAGATGAGCAGTATCTACAATATGTTACCGACGAAAAGGCAAAAGCCGATCTCTCAAAGATAGCAGGCAAATATAAGGTGCTGCGCTTTGAAATCAACTCAGAGAAAGAGTTGTGGGGCATCGTTAGCTATCAAATAGACAAATTCCTCGCCAGTCTCGGAGTTGATTACTCGCTGACCAACGACACCACGTTTGAAAATAACGACGTGAAATTGCAGAAAATGATGGCGGCGTTTGAAGAGAAATATCCCGATAAGGGACTTCTCCTGGTCATCGACGAAATGCTGGCCTATCTGAAAGGACGCAGTGGTGCTGACAAGTTGAACCGCGACTTGCAGGTATTGCAGGCATTGGCTCAGATTGCAAACCAGACGAAGTTCCGTATCGCCTTTGGTGTGCAGGAAATGATATACAATGCTCCAGAATTCCAGTTCGCTCGTGAGATGCTGCTCCATGTCAACGACCGCTACCGCCCGCTGACTATTACGAAGGAGGATGTGAAGTATATCGCCCAAAAACGTATGCTCAACAAGGACGACCAGCAGCGCCAACTCATCCGCGACCATCTGGAGAAGTTTACCAAGTACTTCTCTCACATGCACGGACACATTGATGACTATATCACCTTGTTCCCCGTTCATCCTTCTTACTTTGAGAACTTCGAATTGATTAAGGCAGGTAAGAGCCAGCGCGAAATCATGAAGACGCTTTCTGCGAAGTTCAGTGAGATTATCGACAAGGACATACCCGACGACCAGCCAGGCCTTATCTGCTATGACAGTTACTGGGAGTATATGGACGGCAACGCCACATTGAAGACCGACCCGGATGTGGCTCGTGTGTCGGAAATCATGCAGACCATAAACAGCAAAATTACAGACAACTTCACTGGAGCACGTCGCAGCCGCATAGATTTGGCACGCCGCATCGCGAATGCTTGCGCGGTAAAAATTCTGCAGCAGGACCTCTCCAAAACGAATGGTGCCTCTGCCGAGACACTGACCAACGACCTATGCTACGTCAACCCCATCTATGAAAGTTTTGACGAACTGCAGATGTTTATTGAGAGTGTTGCACACAACATCCAAGAGTTTACCGCTGGACAGTATTTCTTCAAAAACAAGGAAAACGGCGAATATCATCTTTGCGTAGAGGGTGGCATCAACTATGAGGAAATGGTCAATATCTATGCCGGCAATATGCCTGAGGGAACCAAGGATGAGTATTTCTACCAGTTCCTGCAAGAGTCGCTGCCCATCGAAGATGAGGTATATCGCAGTTCGTTCAAGATTTGGCCATACGCCGTAAAGTGGAATTCCCACAACGTCACTCGCGACGGCTATATCTTCATGGGCTATGACAATGAGCGTCCTACCACCCAGCCGGAACAGCACTTCTACATCTATTTCCCACCTATCTTCGATACAACGGGTAAGCACTTCAGCGACAAACCAGATGAGGTGTATTTCCTGATGGACGAACTGAGCGAGGATATCCGAGATTTGATTGCACACTATGGCAGCGCTATTGCACTTGGCAATAATGCAGACAGTGCCCAGAAGGGCTTCTACGAGACCCTTCGCAAGAAATACTTCGATAAACTACGTGACCTCTTCGACCAGGAATTCTATTCGAAGACTCAGGTGCAGTACTGCGGGCAGACGCATCCGCTATCCTCATATCCTGTTCAGCAGGCTGACTCGAAGGAGGATGCTATCAGTCGTGTGGCTTCAGAAGTGTTTGAAGGGCATTTCAATGATGAGAACCCTGACTATCCGAAGTTCACTCTATTCCCAGAACCTACGGGAAAGGGCAACATCGACCGCCGCATCAAAGCCGCAAAGTCAAAGATTATCAAGCCATCTGAGTCAAACCGTGAAGGTGAATACCTTCTTGCAGGTCTCGGTCTGTGGGACGGAGGACTTGTCCATGAAGCTTCTCCATTTGCCAATAGTCTGCTGAATATCCTGCAACAGAAACCTGATGGGCAGGTAGTGAACCGCGAAGAGATATTACATCTCTTCTGGCGTGGCAGCGACCTCTATCTGAGCAACGATTTCCAGATAGAGGACTGCTATGAGTTTGTGGTTATGGCTGCGCTTGTGGCGATGGGCGAAATGGAACTGGTGATGGGTAGCGGCAAGGTGATTACCGCTGCCAATATCTTTGAGATAGAGAATACCGCCCATCGTGACTATATCACATTCCGCTGCATTCGTGCACCGAGAGGATATAACTTCGCAGCACTGAAGTTGCTGTTTATGTCACTGGTCGGTCGTGATCTTAGCCAACAACTTGACAATCCTTCCACCATACCACAACTGATGCAGGCAGCGCGTGAAGTGGCAGGCCGGGCTGCAAAGATGGAGACGAAACTCTTTGGCGGTGTCAATCTGATGGGCATTGAGATTATTGCCGAGTCTGATGCAATGACGCTGCGCAATCGCATGACAGCGCTAAAAGGCTTGTGCGACCAACTGCAGAACTACAATTCGAAGGCGAGAATAAAGAACCTACCAGACACTTGGACGCCAGAGAACTTGAAGAAAACTTTGGATGCACAAAAGGAGCTTGACCGATTAGAAAAGTTGTTTGTCAGCATCAGTGAGTTCCGTGAGTCGGTACAGTATCTCGAACAGGCTATGCCGTATGCTAACGATGAGCTTGCACAAAAAATGCGTAAGTTGAAGGATGGACTGCCTGATGTGCTGATGACAGGTGATGAACGTAAGAATGCCGAGTTCAACAATCAGTTCAAGGCCCTGCGCGATGAATATGCCAAGTATTACCTCGATGCCTACCGCCGCTCACACATCAACGAGGCACAGCTTCAACAGAAGATGCGCATCATGAGCAATACAGACTACACCATCAGTAAGATTGTATGCGATGCTCCGTTTGTGCTTTCTACTCGCTTCGATGAATGGGAACGGAACATGCGCTTGTTGGAGACGGCTAATCCTCAAGTAACAATCGATGCCATCCGTCGTGTGCCGTTCCATGGGTTCAACCCCAAAGACGCTCAGGCTCTGCCGGACATCAACCAACTGGCTGAGGACATCAAGGAGATTTACAACTCCTATGTAAACAATTTCTTGGAGATACTCGATGACCCATCAATAGCAGACAGCATTGAGGTGCTCGACCCAGAGCAGCAGAGTATCGTGACTCGCTTCAAGAATGGTGAAATCCAACTTGACGCGATGTATGCTCCACAGTTGAAGTCCATCATCAGCAGTCTTTATCACGGCATGACGGCAGTAGAGATTACACAGTCTGACTTGGTGAACTGCTTCTCTCGTGCGATGTCAGTAGATGAAGCAAAGAATGCTTTCAACGACCTCATTACACGCATGTCTTCAGGTAAGGCTAACCCGCGTATCATTGTGAAACTGGCAAAATAGAAATACATTTATGAGTGATATACAACAAAACCTCTTCTCTGCAGAAGAGATGAGACAAGCAGAAAAAAGTAATGTGAGCCAGCAGCAAGGCCCGGTTACTTGCTTAGGCATGGAGTTTGAGAACGATGAGGCACGCCGTGCTTACTTCCGTGAGGAACTGAGGAAGAAACTTCCTGAGTTGCGCAAGATAGAGGGATTCCCCATTGGAGAGGATGACGACATCATCAACCTCTCTGACCCTCCATATTATACTGCTTGTCCCAATCCCTGGCTCAATGTCTTTATTGCAGAATGGGAGGAGGAAAAGGAACAGTTGCTGAAGGAAGGTAAACGTAAGGTTGACTTTGAAGTGAAGGAGCCGTATGCAAGTGATGTGAGTGAGGGAAAAAATAACCCTATTTACAATGCACACTCATATCATACAAAAGTTCCACATCCTGCTATCATGAGGTATATCCTTCACTATACACAGCCAGGTGATATAATTTATGATGGCTTTGCTGGAACAGGTATGGTTGGTGTTGCAGCATCGAAATGTGCACATCCAGAATCTTTATCATTAATACAATCGAAAAGTGAAACAAAATTATTCGGACGTAGACATGCAATCTGTGGTGATTTGAGTCCTTATGCTAGTTTTATTTCTTACATATACAACACGCCAGTAAACCCTCAAATCTTTGAAAATAAAGCAAATGAAATCATAGATGAGGTAGAGAAAGAATTAGGATGGATGTATGAAACGAAACATATCAATGGGCAAAAAGGCATTATCAATTTTGTCGTTTGGTCAGATGTTTTCTTGTGCCCAAACTGTGGAAAAGAAATTGTATATTATAATGAAGGTGTAGATAATGAGAACAAAGTTATAAATGAATCTTTTCCCTGCCCTCATTGTAATAAAACCTTAACTAAGAAAGAACTTGAAAGATGTAAAATTTCTGTATTTGATAAGTCTCTTCAGAAAACTGTTTTACAAACAAAGTGCGTACCAGTTCTTATTAAATATACTACTCCTGATGGCAAACGACATGAAAAGAAACCTGACGCTTTTGATCTTGAATTAATCTCAAGGATACAATCTATGGACGTTCCTTTTTGGTTTCCTACTGATAAAATGATGAATAAAGACGGACGGTGGGGAGAACAATGGAGAACTTTTCATGAAGGTATGAATAATGTCCACCATTTCTTCACCAAAAGGAACCTATATATAGCGGCTGCTTTGTATTCAAAAACAATAGGCAAGGGTGTCCTAAATGCTATGATGACATCTTATCTTGTCAATATTGGTTCTAGAATGGCTCGATACAAGATGGGAAAATCTGGAAATGTCAATATGCCAGGTACTCTTTATGTTGCATCAGCTACAGCTGAACAAAATTTGTTCAATGGATACCGAGGTAAAATTAAAGACTTTGTCAAAGCTTTCAGTACTGAAAATAAGGGCATAGTAAACGTGGCTTCCGCTTCTCATTCTTTACTTGATAATAACTCTGTTGATTATATATTCACCGATCCACCTTTCGGAGATAATATAATGTATTCAGAACTCAATTTTATTCAAGAAAGTTGGTTGCGTGTCAAAACTCATAACCAAGAAGAGGCTATTATGAGTCCTTTTTATAATAAGGGGATTTCAGAATACTATGGCCTTATGTATCATTGTTTCTTAGACTATTACAGAGTATTAAAACCTGGTAGATGGATAACTATAGAATTCTCCAACACTCGTGCAGCAGTTTGGAACGCTATTCAAAGGGCTTTACAAAGTGTTGGCTTTGTAATTGCTAGTGTGTCATCGATAGACAAGAAGCAATCTTCATACAATGCTGTTACTTCAACTACTGCAGTAAAGCAAGACCTTGTCATTACGTGCTATAAGCCAACAGACGAGTTAACGAATAAGCTGGCATTGAACAATTCCAACAAAGATAGTGTCTGGGACTTTATCACAGAGCATCTTGCCCACCTTCCTGTTCATCTCGAACGCGGTAATGCCACAACAACCGTTGTTGAGCGTAGCCCCAAGATTCTCTATGATCGCTTGATTTCCTACTATGTTCAGCATGGCTATCAGATACCTATGGATGCACAGGAGTTCCAGGCAGGGCTGCGTGAGCGGTTTATTGAGCGCGACGGTATGTATTTCACGGCTCCACAGGCGGCAGAATATGAAGAGAAGCGGAAGCATACGTCAGACTTCGTACCGATGGGCCTGATAGTTAGCGATGAAGCCAACGGCATTGAGTGGCTGAAGCTGCAACTGCGGGAGCCAAAAACCTATCAGGAGATTTCTCCGGAATGGATGCAGGCTGTGAACGGGTTGAAGAAAGGTGATGTGCTGCCAGAACTGAAGGACATTCTGGAAGAGAACTTCATCGAGGATGAGACGGGACACTGGCATGTGCCCGACTTGGAGAAACAGATTGACTTGGAGAAACTGAAGCACAAGAGCCTGATGAAGGAGTTCAACCTCTACAAAGAGATGGCTCAGAAGCCTCGTGCCCGCATCAAGGAAGTGCGCGTCGAAGCTTTACGCGAAGGCTTCAAACAATGCTTCAAGGACAAGGACTTTGCCACTATTCTGCTGCTTGGTGATAAGATTCCGCAGAACATCCTCACCGAAGACGAGGTGCTGCTGCAATACTATGACATCGCTCAGATGAGGTCGTAAACAATGAGATACAGAGGTAAGGACATAGAGCTGATTGGCGAGAAGATAGTGTTCGGGAAACGGACAGCCTGGATACGCCTGGTGGAAGACAACAGCTTCCAGCAGGTGCTGTGGGATGATATTGTCTTCGATGACGAACATCGTCAGGATATGTCTCACATCCGCTATATAGCCCTTGCGGCCCGTATCAAAGAAGAAATTGCGCAGAAGCGCATATTAGCTCCATACGAGAGCAGTTTGATTCCACTACCACATCAGATTCTCATACTGGAGAAACTGATGAAGGCTCCGCAGACTCGCTTCCTTCTGGCTGACGAGGTGGGTATGGGTAAGACCATTGAGGCAGGCCTGGCGCTGAAGGAACTGAAACTGCGTGGCGAAATTAAGCGCACACTGCTTATCGTCCCCAAGTCGGCTATGCTGCAATGGCAGAGTGAAATGCAGCAGCACTTCAAAGAGCAGTTCCATATATACGACTCACAGCTCATCAACTCTATGGCTAATATGTTCTCACAGATAGAAGCCGAGGAGGAACTGAACTTCTGGAGGCAGCACAACCAGATCATTGTCTCTACCGATGCCCTGAAACCGTTGGAACATCGGCAAGGCTGGAGCCAGGAGAAGATTGACACCTATAATAAATATAGGATAGAGGCGGTGGTCAATGCTGACTTTGACTTGGTTATCATCGACGAGGCACATAAGATGGGTGGCTCTACGGCACAGGTATCCCGCTATCAGTTGGCAGAAACTCTGAGTAATGCTGTTCCTCGCATCCTGCTTCTGTCGGCAACACCACACCGAGGAAAGAGTGACCATTTCCGCCGTGTGTTACAGTTGCTCGATGCTGATGCTTTTATGGGTGATGACATGCCCAGCGTGAAAGAGATTGAGCCTTTCGTCATGCGCACAGAGAAACGCTTCGCCGTGGACTACAATGGGCAAAAACTGTTCAATGAACGGAAAACCATCAAACTCCAAATTCCGTTAGAGCCTGAACGTCATAACCTGCAATTGCAACTATACGCGCATCTGACAGAATATGTGCGTACATCGTTCAACAAGGCAAAGCAAAACCGCAATACTGCGTTGGCTCTTGTGATGACGATGCTGCAGAAGATTGCGAGCAGTAGTACGGCAGCCATCCATTCGGCTCTCTCCACACGCCTATACCGCCTACAGAATGGTTTGGAGTATTCGGTGGAGGATTATGACCCCGAATATGACACATCTGACTTTGACGGTTTTCAGCCTACAGACTATTCTGTAGCATATACTTCTGATAGTCGGTCAGAAGAGGAAGTGCTTCAGGATCTGGTAGAAGAAGCGAGAGTCTGCATGGAACAAGAGCAAGATGCCAAGGCAGACGCGCTCATCCGTACCATAGCACAGCAGCGCATGGAACAAGGTGACCCGCAAATGAAGGTGCTTGTGTTTACTGAATTCAGGGCCACCCAGCAATATCTTGAAAAAGAGCTGACTGCCAAAGGACTAGCTTGTGCCACAATTAATGGTAGTATGGGTCTTGAAACGCGACAGAATGCGCTTCGCTACTTCAAAGACCAGGCAGACGTAATGATTTCGACGGATGCTGCAGGTGAGTCGCTTAACATGCAGTTCTGCCATGTCGTCGTGAATTACGATTTGCCGTGGAACCCGATGGCCATAGAACAGCGCATCGGACGTGTGGACCGTATCGGACAGAAACACATCGTTAAAGCATTCAACATGCTTACGAGCAACAGCATCGATGCTAAGGTATATGGCATCATCGTGGAGAAACTTGACACCATACTAAATGAGTTGGGCATCGACAAGACTTCAGATGTGTTGGACTCTACGATTGAGCAAGACAAAATCAACCGTATATATTTGCAGTCATTGCTCGACCCACGCCGCACAGAATTTGTGGGAGACAGTTGGCTCTTCGAGATTAAGAAGAAACTCAGCGAATACAAGGCAACGGAAGGCATACTGCCATCCATCAGCAAAGAGGAAATAGACAACAAACTGGCTGCGGATGTGAAATACAGTCCTTTGCCTGTGTGGCTGGAGCAACTGATGGACATCTACGCAGTCAGTCGTGGAGGAAAGGTGGAAAAATCGCTGATGGGTGTTTCAACCTATCAATACGACGGAATGAAGATAAATGCAGTTTTCGACGCAGAACATGCCTTGGAGAATCCATCTGCTGAACAGATTACTCTACAGCATGATTTTGTGTGCCGTATGCTTGACCGCATAGAAAGTGAGTCGCAACAGACTATGCCGGTCATCCGTCCTACTGTTGGTAAGGCTACGCCTGGTGTCTTTAGCTTGTGGCGTGTATCAGCTAAGAACCCAGCCGAAAGCAAAGTTACGTATGTGGCACTGTTTACAGCCGACAACGGTAGGAATTATGCCGCTTATGCCAATCAGATTTGGAACAAATTGGTTGAGTCAAATGATGCCTACGCTTATGTCGGTGAAACAGAATTGCCTGATGAAAGCGAATCGGATATGCCGATACTCTATGAGGTGTTCCATAGGATGGAAATGGAAATCCTTCAGTCTTTGCAAAAGAAATCTGATGCTCGCCTGAAAGCGTTGGATTTCCAAAGACAGCGTGCAGAAAGGATTGGCATCATGAACATCCGCATGGGCAGGATTCGGAAAATAGATGAAGAAAGGCAGCAATACTTGGACAACATGCGCCGTACACAAAGCGTTGTCCCTGATGTAAAGAATATCATAAAGGTAAGAATAGATGGATAGTCTGCTGCAATGTATCGTAAAAGAAATCACACGCCCATATCCAAGACTCAGCGTGATTTCGAATCCCGACGGTTTCCTGCGTCGGGAGGACACCATATATGCTTTGAAGCAGCAGGCACGTATAACAGTGCTTTGCTTCAGC
>Ga0326511_10004289_pt1 | contig 11406 bp, 7 predicted proteins | sample 0_2496_0518_D_FD_203701 | JGI IMG/M metagenome (GOLD analysis project Ga0326511, IMG submission 203701) | Bovine rumen microbial communities from UC Davis, California, United States - 0_2496_0518 | ecosystem: Host-associated > Mammals > Digestive system > Stomach > Rumen | place: USA: California...
GCGTGACGCATGGAGGAGTAGATGATTTAGTTTACAATGATTTTTATGTAGGTGAAGGTGCTGATGTTATTATCGTTGCCGGCTGCGGCATTCATACAGAAACAGGCGAACCGGCACGTCATAATGGTATACACAGATTTATGCTCGGCAAAAATTCAAAGGTAAAATACCTTGAAAAGCATATAGGCACAGGTCACGGTACAGGTCTTAAATCTATCGACCCTGTTACAGAAGTAGAAATGGAAGAAAATTCTTTTCTCGAAATGGATACCGCACAGATAGGCGGAGTGGACAGAACAACAAGAAGTACAAAAGCAAAACTCGGTGAGGGGGCAAAGCTCGTAATAAGAGAAAGAATTCTCACAGAAAAAGAACAGACTGCACATACCGAATTTGAAGTTGAACTCAACGGAAAAGGTTCAGGAGTTGATCTTATTTCCCGTTCTGTTGCAAGAGATGATTCAAGACAGGGTTATCATTCGGTTATAATTGGTAATGCACCATGTACAGGTCATTCCGAATGTGATGCTATCATTTCAGAAAACGGTAAAGTAGATGCCGCTCCCGAACTTCATGCACATGATAATGATGCGGCTCTTATACATGAAGCCGCTATCGGCAAAATTGCCGGTGAACAAATTCTTAAGCTCCGTACACTCGGTATGACAGAGGAAGAAGCCGAAGCAACTATTATTGACGGTTTCCTCAGTTAATAATTATCATTTAAAAACAATACCCTGCACAACCTGTTTTTACATAGTTGTGCAGGGGTATTTTTTATAATTTTAATTTATCAGAAGCATTCATATCGGGGAAATGTTCGTTTTTATAATTCATTATGTACAGTTGAATTTGCATATCCCCTCCCTTTTGAGTGTTCTCAATGGAATAATCAACATACTTCAAAATATTGCGTTTAGTAATAAACTTTCCTGATTCAAACAGACCCTTTACTGTATCATAATCGTTTTCGTCAATATAGAAAGACATTATAGTCGAAAAATTCTTTTTGATATATTCCTCGGTTTCGGGTATGGAATATTTCAGGAACAACTGTACAAAAATATCAGCTTTGGTTTGCACATCCATTTTTATAGCATAATCGCCTTTTTGGAGCATTATTATAATATCTGTAAGTTTTACTTTTTTGTTTTTGCGTGAAAGACTTATTTCATAATTATTCACAGTAATATTTTTAATAGATTTACAATCAGCAAATGCATCGCCATCTATTGAAACCATTCTATTTGAAATAATTGCATTTGTCTTTCCCATGGGACATCTGATCAAAGTTGTTCCGTCTTTATTATAAAGAATACCGTCTGATGATGAATAATCATTATTTCTTTCATCTACATTGATCTCAGCAAGATTTTTACATTTATCAAATGCACCCGAAATGATATTTGTCACACTATACGGAATATTTATTACCTTAAGTCCGCTGCAGCCTTTAAACAAGCTTTCACCAAGTTTTTTAACACCCTCGGGGATAACAATACTTTTAATACTGCGGCATCCGCTGAAAGCACCTGCACACATTTCCTTTAAACTTTCGGGAATATCGATTTTTGTAATTGCTTCCGGGCATTTTATGATTTCTGTGCAGTCCTTGCTGTAAAGTACACCGTCTACAGATGAATAATAATGATTATCTATTCCCACATCTATACTTTTAAGCTTTTTGCATCTGCTGAAAGCACCCGCATCTATTTTCTCCACACTATCAGGAATTTTAATATTTTTAAGACTTGCACAGCCTGAAAATGCATTCTCACCAATGCTTATCAAACTATCAGGTAAAGTAATATCAGTAAGATTTTTGCATCCCTCAAATGCACAACTGCCTATACTCGTCAAACCACCAGGCAGAGTTACACTGACAAGATTCTTACAGTCTTTAAAAGTATTACTTTCTATACTCGTTACTCCGTTCGGGATAACAACATCTGTAAGACTTTCACAATAATTAAAAGCACTTTCCCCTATGCTCTCCAATTTGTCCGGAAGAACTATACTTTTAAGACTTGCACACCCATAAAATGCACTTTTTTCAATACTTGTCAGTTTATCATAAAGAACAATATTTGTGAGACTTTCGCAACCCTTGAATGCATTGTTTCCTATACAAATCAGATTTTTCGGCATAGTGACTTTTGCAAGTTTTAAGCAGTTGTAAAATGCCCAATCCTCAATGCTTGTTACACTGTCGGGTATAACAATATTTTTAAGGGATCTGCAGGAATAAAATGTTTTTTCTCCAATATTCGTCAGACTTTTTGAGAGAGTTATGTTTTTAAGACCTGAGCAGTAACAGAAAACTTTCCTGCCCATGTAACTTACACTGTCAGGTATAACCATTTTTTGGATTTTGCTGCAATTTTCAAATACATTATTTCCTATATTGGTCACACTATCCGGTATAATAACACTTTCCACACCTATACTTTCTATATCGAAAAATTTTATAGCAAAAGCAAACCCTGCTATACCTGCTGTTCCGTCCTTTATAACAACTTCCTTTTTCTCTTTAATATTGCCCTTGTATTTGTAATATACATTTCCGGCATAAACATCACCATCAGGCTTATTTGAATACCATTTAGTATTATCAAATGCTATTGCTCCTATATCGGTCACACTATCAGGAATTACAATATTTTCCAGATTAACACAGTTTGTAAAAACGCTGCCTGCCAGACTGGTTACACTATCAGGGATTTTAACAGATGTAACTTTATCACAGCAGAAAAATGCACCTATATCAACAGACTCTATACCATCAGGTATTGCTACATCACTTTCATTTCCAAAATATCCTAAAAGCGTATTTCCGAAAGATAACATTCCGTTTTCAAAGATGAATTCTGCATTTTCATTTAACTCCGAACTAAAATTACTTTTATATTTTTCTTTCAGAAACTCTGTCAGTTCTTCAAAACCTTTATCCATCGACTGATATATCAGAATTGTAAAATTATATCTTATATACTCTATTGGCGGTAATTCTATTTCTTTTGAATCTGAAGTTTCATTATCTCTTAAATCATAAAATTTGCTATAATATGCATCATCAGCATTATAGTCTTTTTGCCAATCATAACAGATCATTCTGACTGGATCAAAAATTTTTTCTTCTTCATTATGCCAATAACCGTTATCAGCGTCATCATCTTCACAAAAAACTTTCATATATGTACCGGGAAACAGCATATTTATAAGTCCGAAAACGTTATTCAGGTTTCTTGGAAGTACATGTGGATAAGTTGTTTCTGCAAAACAAAACTGCTCACTGCCATTCGGTAAATCCACACTTTCCTCATAATAATCCACATCAGTATATCTGACCATCTTGACAAAATATGGTCTTTCATCAAGTTGTTTAAAAACAATACATTCAAGTATTTTCTTTTTTAACTCCCTGTCATCATTATTTACGGAAAAACCTATTTTAAAACAGCCTTCTCCTATACTGCCATCTTCTGCATTATTTCCATAATCAAGAATTGTAGTCTCTCGCATATCCATCCTCCTTATTCGATAGTAAAAAATATTTGCCTTATTTTATCATCATATTTATCAGATGTCAATATATTTTATAAACTCATATATTAAAAATTATACATTTCCTCTGTAACAGGTATTATCCCACCAATATCATAAAGATTTTCACTGCCAAGAGATATTATATCTACTCCGTAATTTTTGGCAAATGCTTTAATATTTTCATGATCGGGATGATTATTTATTCTGCCGCTGAACGCTAATACATCAGGTGCTAATTTCCCGCAGCAGCCGCCTATGAAACCGTAAGGATAACCCGAAAGTCCGATATTTCCCTCACTTATCAGAAGTATATCTATATTATTTTTCCTGCAAAGTTCATAAATTCCCCTGTCTGATGTTATCAATGCATTTTCATAAACAACCGCAGACGAACATTTTGTATATCCCTGATTTGTATGTAATATTTTCAGTCCTTTGCTTTCGGCATAAGATAGTATTCTTTTATCTGCCTTATTTTTATTGCATATTATTTTATCTCCTGTAATGCAAACATTAAGCATAGGCATTTTGGCTGTTACACATTCACATAATTCATGTTTTGCATTTTTCTCTTTCAGCATATTTATGACACTTTTATTCGAGCTTTCGACAATAAAACTATCCTCTCCGAGATGACATACCCCCATATCAGCATGAAACCTTTCCTCTCCCGATATTTCGGGAAGTGCTTCAGGCACTGTCACACTGATATGAAAGTTATCTTTTAATTCCTGTACAACAGAATGAATTCTGTTTGATACTATTACATAACTTACTTTTCCCTCCGGAAGATTCGGAGATTTTATAAATTTTTCCATTTCATTTACACATTCCCTTAATTATATCTCAATGCATCCACCGGCTTTAACGATGCCGCCTTTATTGCAGGATAAAAGCCGAATAATGCACCTATTATCACCGAAAACAACATCATCAGAACAATTATAAATATATTTACTTTGAATGTCAAACCCATTATAAGTGAAGCTATGAACATTATCCCTATCCCCGAAATTACACCTACAAATCCTCCTATCAGGCTTATTATCACTGCTTCCGCCATAAACTCCATAACTATTCTTGTCCTTGTTGCACCTATAGATTTTTTTATCCCTATCTCTCTTGTTCTTTCTTTGACCGACACAAGCATGACATTCATAATATTAAGCCCTGCAACTATAAGCGATACTCCTCCGACTGCCGATAATATTACCGAAAAAATATTCAGTATGTTTTTCAGGCTGTCTTTTTGTTTGGCGAGGTTACTTACTTCATATAATTCATTTGTCGATGTGTTTCTTTCTATTGTTCTTATAATATCCTTTTCTGCTGTGTCATATTCATCCGTCTTTACGATTATCTGGGAAAAATTACTGTTATGGGTATTATTCTGCATTGTGCTGTAGGGTATATATATAAAATCGGGTATCACATTTCCCATAATATTCTGCAAAAGTCCGCTGCCTGTCTTTATAACCCCCACTATCGTGTATGGTGCGGAAATATCTCCGTTATTTATTACTATATTCTTACCTGTGACATATTCACTCCCGAAATTCTCCTCGGCAAATTTCATGTCTACCATACATACTTTGGCATTCTGGGCAATATCCCCTTTATTTATAAATCTGCCGTGCAGAAGCTTAAGTGATATTGCTCCTTCGGCATTACGGTCTATCCCCCATAGGAATATATTTTTATATTCACCGTTTACATATGCACCCGTTGTATCAAAGATCAGCGGCATGGCAAAATTAACATTTGAAAGTTTTTTTATGCTGTCAAGCTCCCTTTTAGTAAGCGGGGCATTATCCTTTTTTGTACTTACAGCAAGTCCGCCCATTCCAAGACCGTCTATTTCATCATACAATGCCGAACTTCCTATATCTCCCGTTATGAGCGTTATTATTACTGCCGCTATCCCAACCGCTATGCCGAATAACGTTAAAAATGAACGGCTTTTATTGAATACAATATTACGGAATGCCTTTACCACTGTTTCAAACATATCATTCACCTGTCAACACTTTTATTCTTTGTCCGTCATATATTTCATTGGCATTTGTTATAATATTTTCGTTTGCCTTTATACCTGATATTACCGAAGCTCCGCTGTGATATTCCGTTCCTGTCGTGATATATTTTTTATATGCCTGTCTTCCCTGTGCAATAAAAACATAGCTGCCGTTTTCATCCGAGCGTATATATTCATAAGGTACAAGTATTATATTTTCATCCGTTGATGTCACAATATCACATTCCGCATTATAGCCTATACGAAGTTTTTCGTCTATTTTTTCGGGCTTTATCAATACCTCTACCGATGTTTCCTTACCGCCGAGTCCCGATACCTGTTTTGCTTCATCCGCAAGCTTTATCACTTTACCTTTGAATTTCTTACCTTCTATTGCCGAAAAGCGTATATCCACATTTTGTCCCGTTTTTATCCTGCTTATCATTGTTTCATTTATATTTACGGGGATAATATATTTATCCGTATTGCAAAGTTTTATCAGTTCCGAGTGCCTTGCAACAAATTCTTCCTCGTGATGCATTACCGCACTTACTGTTCCCTCGCTGTCTGAATATATCGTTCTGCGTGTACAATACTTTTTCAGCTCGCTTTTTATATCATCCGATATTTCTCCTGTAACTGTTGAAATAAGTACATCCGCATCGGGATATTTTTCAATTACGGAGCCTGAAATACTAAGTTCGTCTACCGTCATCAGAATATCACCTTTTTTTACGTTATCCCCTGCACTGACTTCCACACTTACAATAAAACAATAATTATCCGCTGAAACAGTCTTTTCCGATTCATATTGAAGTTTACCGTTTGCCGATATTGTATTTTCGGCACTTGTCGGCTTTACTGTGTATATTGACACATCTGTTGCTGCTGTTACAATACTTCCATAGGTGAATATTCCGCTGATAACCAGAATTGTTGCAGTTATAAGTATCAGGTATTTTTTCATTTCACTCCACTCCCTGATAATATTATCGGTAATTTCTGAGAAATTATAAATGCTAATTTCTGTATTTTTACAGAATTTTATTATAATTTCTATTGACATTGTTTTGTTTTGGGTTTATAGTAATTATGTCAGTTTCTGACCGACAGAGTAAATATATGTGCGTTATACCGTAAGATGCGGTATTAAGTGTCATGTGAACGGGGAGTTGTCACACGAACGAAAGGATTTTTCCTGCGGTACATATATTGCATCCCGCTGTGTCTTATATTAAGCAGATATTTCTCCTTATTATTGACAGCGTGAATCTGTTGTAATAAAGGAGGTTTTTTTATGCAGAAAAAGATCAATGTTCGTCAAACTACGATAGCAATGTCAACTATAGCAATACTGACTGCCGCTTTGATAGTCATTTCAATGTTTTGTACCATTAAAACGGAAACTATCAAAATTTCTCTTACCTTTATACCTGTAGTTATTGCCGCAAAGCTTTATGGTGTAAAGGGCGGTGCAGCTGTTGCAGGACTTGGTGATATTATCGGCTGGATAATACGTCCTATGGGGCCTCTGTTTCTGCCTATAACATTTACCGAAATAGCTGTAGGAATTGTTTTCGGACTGTTTCTTAAAAAAGAATTCAAGTTTCACAAGGCTGCTGTTGCCGTTTCGATTGCCATGCTTATAAGTGCTTTTGTGACACCCGTCTGGCTCAATATGCTTTACGGCACTGATTATATAACACTGCTTATCGCACGAATTCCGCAAATACTTATAATGACCGCTATTGAACTTACAGCTGTTCCGCTTATTATAAAAACTCTCGATAAAACAGTTCTTATAAAATCGCACACATAAAAAAAGCTGTCCGTACTCTGATCTGTACGGACAGCTTTTTTCATTCTGAAAACAAACACTAATCGGTTAATGCTTTTTCTATCTCACTGCGTATTTCATCCATTCCCTCACCTGTCTGTGATGAACATGGAATAAGAGTTATTCCCTCATATGCTGAAAGCTCTTCTTTCAGTGTATCGATTCTTGCCTGTTTTTGTGAGTTTTTAAGTTTATCAAGCTTTGTAAGGGCAATTATAAAATTATGTCCTGTTGAATAAAGAAAATCTATCATATCCATATCATCTTTGGTCGGACTATGACGTATATCACATATCTGAACGATAAGTGCAATATCTCGTTCAGATGCAAAATATCCTTCAACCAGTTCTGCCCAGCGTTCCTTTTCTCCCTTTGCTACTTTAGCATAGCCATAGCCGGGGAGGTCGGCAAACCGACATCCGTTAAGCTTAAAAAAGTTTATTGTTGTGGTTTTGCCGGGTGTCGCACTTACCCTTGCTATTGATTTACGATAGAGCAGTTTATTAATAAGAGATGATTTTCCTACATTTGATTTTCCCGAAAATACTATTTCGGGAAGATCGGATTTTGGTATCTGCTTTGATTTGCCGTATGCGGCTTCAAATTCTACAATATGAAAATTCATTCCGTCACCTCTTTACTGTTCGTGAATAAGAGCTGTGTCAAGTACAGTCTGGATATTATCGGCAAACACAAACTCTATCTCCTTTTTGACTATATCATCCACTTCGTCAAGGTCAGAACGGTTTTCAGACGGGATTATTACTGTCTTGATACCGAGTCTGTATGCTGCCATCGTCTTTTCTTTCAGTCCTCCTATCGGAAGAACTCTGCCCCTGATAGTTATTTCTCCTGTCATGGCAAGGTCACGGCGTACACTCAGACCTGTGAGAGCTGATGTTATTGCTGTTGCCATTGTGATACCTGCCGAAGGCCCGTCTTTTGGTACTGCTCCTTCGGGAACATGAATATGAATATCCTTATTCTTGTAAAAGTCAGTATCTATATTAAGCTTTGGTGCCATTGTTCTTACACAGGTATATGCGGCGTGTGCGGATTCTTTCATTACATCTCCGAGTGAACCTGTGAGCTCGATCTTGCCGTTTCCTTCCATTACTGCTACTTCAACTGGGAGTGTCTCTCCTCCTACGGATGTCCATGCCAGACCCGTTGCAACACCAACTTCACTCTTTTGTGAAAGGCTATCAAGCTTATATTTTCTTGAGCCTAAGTATTCTTCGATATTATCAATAGTCACTTTGAATACTTTTATATCTCCCTCAAGTATCTTGACCGCCGCTTTATTCATAAGTCTGGAGATCTCTCTCTCAAGATTACGGACTCCGGATTCACGTGTATAGCTGTCGATTATATCGTAAATGACTTCATCGGTGATCTTGAAATTCCTGCCGCTGAGACCATGCTTTTTAAGCTGTTTTGATACAAGATGACGCTTTGCTATCTGGAATTTTTCTTCTCTTGTATAGCTGTCTATATGGATAATATCCATTCTGTCAAGCAAAGGTGCAGGAATAGCTGTATAATCATTTGCTGTGGTGATAAACATGACTTTGCTAAGATCATAGGGCATATCTACATAATGATCATAAAATGTGGAATTCTGCTCACCGTCAAGAACTTCAAGAAGTGCTGAGGTAGGATCTCCTCTGAAATCATTTCCCAGCTTATCCACTTCGTCAAGAAGTATCAGCGGATTGGATGATCCTGCCTGACTTACTGCATACATGATCCTGCCCATCATTGCTCCGATATATGTCCGGCGGTGACCTCTTATTTCCGCCTCGTCATGTATACCTCCGAGTGCTATTCTTTGATAATTTTTCCCAAGTGCATCAGCTATGGAATGTGCTATTGAGGTTTTGCCTACTCCGGGAGGACCTGCAAGACAGATTATCTGACCGTTTATATCGGGATTAAGTTGTCTTACTGCAAGTGCCTCTATTATACTTTCCTTTATCTTTTTTAGACCGTAATGGTTTTTGTCCAGACAGGAACGTATTTTGGTTATATTGGTCTTATCCTTTGTATAAGTTCCCCATGGAAGTTCAAGGCAGGCATCAAGATAATTCCTCACTACATTTGCCTCTGGTGAACCTGACATCATTTTTTCAAGTTTTTTCAATTCTTTGAAAAGCTTTTCCTTATTTTCTTCTGTAGTTGCCAGACTTGAGATCTTATCAAGGTATTCGTCTATTTCTTCATTAGGATTATCGGATTCTCCAAGTTCCTCCTGTATAGCTTTAAGTCTTTCTTTAAGATAATACTCCCTCTGATTATCCTCAATATTATCCTTTGTTTTTTCATTTATCTCGGATTCAATGGCAAGAATTTCTGTTTCATGCCTTAACATTTTGATTATCTTGAGAAGCCTTTTTTCTACATTTGAACATTCAAGTATCTCCTGTTTGTCACGCACTTCCCTGACTATATTATCTGCAATATAATCGCATAAACGTGACGGGTCTGACATATCCATTGCAGTAATGAATATATCTGCCGGCAGACGTGTATTCAGAAGTGCATACTCCTCTATTTTTTCTCTGATAATTTTTATCATTGCTTCTGTGCGTGTTTCATCCGGAATTCGTATATCATCAAGAAGCTGAATATCTGCTTCTATACGGTTATCTTTTCCTTCTACACTTACAATCGATGCTCTCTGCAAACCCTTTATTACCACTCTTACAAAATTATCGGACATTCTTGCAATCTGCATTACTTTCGCATAAACACCGATATTATACATTTCCGAGACATCAGGCTCGTTTACGGTAAGCCTTTTTTGTGTCACTATGAAAACAGTTTTATCGTTCTCCATAGATTCACTCAATGCATTAATAGATTTATCTCTTGCAACATCAAAATGAAGTATAGAGCCGGGAAATACCACTATACCCTTTATAGGAATGACCGGTACACCTGTTTTAATATCTTCTGTTTCCGTAAAATTATATTCCATTTCCATTTAGTACCTCCAAAAAATCAAATCAGAACAATGTAAGCTGACTGCTTTCGGGCAGGTTTCCAAAAGCTCCTATACCTTTCAGAAGATCCATTACAGCCTGTGAAACTTTTGCTCTCTGCTGAAAATCTTCGATAGAAATAAATTCTCCTCCCTCTCTTGCACTTGCAAGAGAAAGTGCAGCAGTTTCACCAACACCCGAAAGTGCTATAAACGGCAGTCTTATTTTACCGTCTTCTATTTTGAATACTTTTGCATCTGATTTATATATATCCACCGGCAATACTTCTATCCCTCTTGCAAGCATTTCATTTACTATCTGAAGTGTTGCATAGGTATTTTCTTCCTTGTCAGTGGTCTTTATCTCTCTGTCCTGTATCTTATTGAAAAGCTCCTGCATTCTGCTGCGGACTGCATCCCTTCCTTTACACACAAGTGCAGCATCAAAATCATCATTTTTAACTGTAAAATATGATGCGTAATGTGCCACAGGCTGATGTACCTTATACCAGCCAAGACGAAGTGCCGCTATCATATATGCCGCTGCGTGTGCCTTCGGGAACATATACTTTATTTTCATACAGGAATCTATATACCATTCAGGCACTCCATGCTCACGCATGGCTTTCATATGCTCCTCGGTGAGCAGTTTTGTTGCGTTTCCTTTACGCACTATTTCCATTATCTTAAATGCCATATCAGGCTCAAGACCTTTATGCATAAGATAAACCATGATATTATCACGTGTTCCTATAACTTCGGATATTGTACATATTTTTTTCTCGATAAGCTCGGATGCATTTCCTATCCATACATCAGTACCGTGCGAAAGTCCCGATACCTGCAGCAGATCGGAAAATGTCTTTGGCTGGGTCTCCACAAGCATATTACGCACAAATTTTGTTCCGAGCTCAGGCAGTGAAAACGTACCCGTTTGTGAATCAATATCTTCCGGTGTAAGTCCGAGTGCCTCAGTCGATGTAAAAAGTGACATTACCTGAGGGTCGCTCATTGATACATCCATAA
>Ga0326511_10004290_pt1 | contig 11404 bp, 5 predicted proteins | sample 0_2496_0518_D_FD_203701 | JGI IMG/M metagenome (GOLD analysis project Ga0326511, IMG submission 203701) | Bovine rumen microbial communities from UC Davis, California, United States - 0_2496_0518 | ecosystem: Host-associated > Mammals > Digestive system > Stomach > Rumen | place: USA: California...
CACCATCTACAATAATTGCTTCTCTTGCCTGATTTGTAAAAGTAAATCCTTCAACTAAAGAGCCGTCTGCATCCTGTGTGAGAGTTATTGTAACATTATACAAAAGATTGTTCATTCTGTTACTTATAACACGGATTGTTTCTGTAAATATCAGGTTTTTGTTTGAAAGAAATGTTAAAATGATAACCTTATTTCTGTTGACTCCCAATTCGTATTTCAAATAACCTTCAGGAGTGAAATACTTGTTGAAATTACCATCATTAATTACAATAGCTGTTGAGTTTAAAATAACTCCATTTACAATATTATCCTCCTCAGTGTTGGATATTTCATCTGTAATCTGTTTGAATATACCGACACTTGCATTAGTTTCGATAATATTGTCAAGCATTGTTGTATTGTAAACCAAACCGATTATAGAAATTCCATAACTATCACTGATTATCCTGTTTTGAGTTATTCTATTTGAATAATACCTCAATCCGGTGGACTGGGCTGGAATTGAAACACCAATATTGTTTGTAGTTACTGCATTATAGTATACATTGTTAAAACTTCCTATTATAGAAATTCCCGCATCATGATTGTTTTTAATGGTGTTTTTATAAGCAGTTGCATTGTTTCCACTTAGATACATCCCTATTCCGTATCCGGCAATAGTTACCCTATTGTCATGAGCATATACATTGTCTGCTATCTGGATTCCAACTGAAACATCAGTAAATGTTATAGTGTTGTTTGAAACCTCAGCTGTCTTGTTAGTCATACTGAAAGCTGAAAGTCCTATACTTTGACTGTCACCAGTAATCTGATTATTATAAACTGTGAAATTATCACCATTAACGGCTATTCCAACTGCACTGTTGTTAATGGTGTTTCCATAAACTGTAATGTTTGAACCCATGAGATTTACTCCGAAAGAGCCTTTAAAAATGGTATTGTTTGCAACAACAGTACCATCATGACTTTCATAGGTCATCTGAAGGATAATTGACATCGGCATTGAACAGAAACCTTTGAGGTAATTATATGATATGATGTTACCTTTACAAAGGGCAGTTCCCGAATAGTCGGCATGTCCGAAGGGATTGAAATAAATGAGATTTGTAACAGATAAATCCGAATATGACAATACCTCAAGACTGTTGTGTGATATCAGATTATAGTGACATTGTCCCATAATTATAACTGAGCTTACATAAGTCTTTAAATCATTGTAAAGGATTCTGTTGTTGCTTGACCAGCCCATAGGCATTGCATAAACTCCTCCAGTATTTGCAATTCTAATGGTATTGTATGCAATATAGTTGTCATTTGAATTGGAAATCCATATACCGTGGAGCTGACCTACAGTTACACCGCCAAGTGTCAGAGTTCCTTTAGTATTGTTGATTGTAAGATTTAAAACACTAGATCCGTCACTACCTTTGATTAAATGAATAAATCCATTTGTTATTTTATCACTGGAAGAAATCGGCATTATTGTTAAAGGACAATCTATAACAAATGCCCTGTTTGAAATGTTACCTATTTTAACTGTATCTCCAGGAGAAATTGTTGAGGAGGAGAGAATTTTTCCAGTTCTAAAGTCAAAGTGACTGTCATAATTGTCCTGAGTAATTTCAATTGTCTTTGAGGCCTTAACAGTAGTGTGATTACTAAAACCTATCAAATCATCATTTAGAGACTTTTCAATATCGGTTTGATTAGCTGCACTTGCCAAATTTAGCGAAAAGGCAATCAAAAAAACAAATATTACACAAATGATTATTCTGCTTAGTCTTATGTTTTCACCTCCCTTAAATTCAATTTATAAATTATAGTCAAAATATATTGAAATTTTATAATTTACAATTGACTATGATATAATTTTATAAAAATTAGATATTTAAAAGTTGTGAAAAATCAAAAAAAAGAAGTGATAGAGATTAAATAAAATCCCTATCTTTTTACTTTAACAACACTTTTAATAGTATCCTTAATGTAGGATATTTTAACAGCGTATTTTTTACCTGCTTTAAGCTTTTTAAGTACTGATTTTTTAATAGTTACTTTAGCAACACCATTTTTATTGGTTTTAGCAGCATAGTTTTTGCCTTTAAATTTAAAAGTGATTTTTTTGCCCTTAATAGGTTTTTTACCTTGTTTTAATGTTGCTTTTAAAACTAATTTGCGAGCAGATTTTTTAACTTTAACAGTCTTTTTGGAGGATAAAACCTGTTTGACTTTTAAAGTGTTTTTAACTGTTTGTCCTTTGTATGTAGCAGCAATAGTGTATGCTTTGGATTTTGGCAATAAGTTTATTTTTAATGTAGCATAACCGTTTTTATCTGTTTTAACCTTATAGGTTTTAGATCCGACTTTAATTGCTACGACTTGACCTGCACCAACAGGATTACCATTATCGTCAAATACACGTACTTTGTAGGAAGTACCGTCATAGTAGAACATGTTAATGTTTTTATTTCCAGAGAATCTGGAAAGGATTTTTACATTATTGGATACTGTTTCATTAGTTAATGGATTAGTTGATGTAATTGCATAAGTTCCAATAGCAGATCCAATATCAGCTTTGGTTAATACACAAACACCATTTCCGTCAGTAGTTTTTGAAATAGTTTTACCGTTTACAGTGAATTTAACACTTGTATTATTTAATGGATTTCCTTGTGCATCCATAAATGTAACTTTGAAATCATAAGCTGCATTGTATGTTTTAACTACATCAGCTGAAATAACTGTAGTTTTAACAGTAACATTAGCTGTGATTTCAGTAGCATTCAATTTAATAGATGCTACATATTCTCCAACAGTTAAATCCAAATCAAATTCTGCAATACCATTTGAATCAGTGAGTTTTGTATAAATACCATCACCAACAGTTAATGTAATGTTCTGGTTAGCTAAAATGACACCATCACTTCCAACAGCACGAACAACAAGTTTATCTGAACCTGAATAGTATTTTATAACATTAGATACATTGAGTATGATGCCATTAACCTGAATTGGAATGCTTATATTTTTACCTGCGTATTTATCATCACCTGCATAAACTACATATGCAGTGTAATTGCCGGAATTAATACCAGCAATGTTAGCTATCGCAGTTAAACCATTTGAAGTAGCATTGAATTCAACACCATCAATTACAATATATACTCTACCGGTTAAGTTATCTGAACCAGTAATGACAACTGTAACATTTTGACCAACATAAATCGGATTGGCAGTTGCAGACAACTCTAAAACAGATCTTGTTAGATTAACTGACTGACCGTCAACAGTTGCATTAACAAAGTAAGGAGTTTCTGCAGATAATGTAAATTTAGAAACAACATTATTTGTTATAGTGCCGTTTGATGTAGTAAATGTTCCATTTACACCATCAATTGCATATTCTCTTGGATAGAGACTTCCGTCCCAATCAGTTATATTTTCACCGTCAAATGATTTGAATGCTAAAACGACATCTTTAGTTAAGCTACCGTCATCAGTTACATTTAATGTTAAAATCAACCATGATGTTGGATTTGTTGCCTCACTAGCTTCAGTGTATGTTGGCTTATCATTAGTTCCCCACCAATTGTTGTTGAATGTGAAGTTAGTATCTGCATTTTTTGTAATTTGGAAAGTACCGTCTGCGAAGTATGAATTAACCACATCAACATTACCGTTAGCAGATGTGAAACGTAACGCAGTTGTTGCAAAGTATGTTATATTTTCAAAAATACATGAATCATATATTGAATATCCGTTGGTACCGACCATAACTTTGTTTAAGTTATAGAATTTGGAGTTATATACTTCCAATACATCAGGAGATTTGTAAGCTGTATTCCATTGAATACTACTACTGAATGCAATACTGCAGTGATATTGGTTGACATAATTTTTATCATAACCGTCAATTGTGGAATTGATGAATTTTACACGTTCACCATTTACACTTACAGTAAAGTCAGGATTATTAGCCCATGTTTGACCGGTTCCAATCAACTCAGCACAGGTTTTACCTGTTCTTGAGATAATTGTATTAATTATTGTAACATTACCTTTATTAGAACCAATAGCAAGAGTATCTTTACTCATACCGTTTACAGACATAGTGTCCTGAATAAGAGAATCAGCAATGAAAAGCTCACCAGTGGACCATATTGCTCCAGCCCATTTTGCATGGTTTGCTATAAATGTGGAATTATAGATAGTTAATTTGCCTTCACTGTTGATTGCACCACCATAGTTTGAATCTCCGTTGTTAAAGAAGTATGAATTTAAAATGACAATATCTCCTTTGGATAAAATTGCACCACCATTGTTTCCATGACATGCAATAAATTCAACATTGTCTGCTTTTAATTTAGTATTTTCTTCCATTCTAATTGCAGATGTTCCAGTAGCTCTTGAAGGCATGTAATTAGTAGACATATTAACAATAGTCATGTTATATAAGTTAACAGACCCACCAGTACCTGACAAGATGTTTAAAAACCAGTTTTTATTCTCACCATCGATAACAGTTTTGTTTTTACCTGCTCCGATGATTGAAATTGAAACAGAAGAGAATACTGTAATGTTTGTATTGGACACACCAGCATATGTTCCTTCTAAAACATATACATTAACTACATTTGATTGTTCAAATCCTTTGTTTAAAGCAGTTTCAATTGTTTTGTAAGGATTATTTAAACTACCGTTACCGTTTTCATCACTACCTACTAAATCAGAAACATATAAAGTTACATTATCTTTTAAACCGCTTAAAGCAACATGAATCTTAGCATATTTATATACTGCATCACTGCTTGCTACATCATAAACACCGGATAATGTATAATCTCCATTGTTAAATCCGAGATATGTAAATTCACATACACCATTTACAACATCAGCAACACCCATTTTTGAGCCGTCTAAATTGAAGGTAATTGATCCACCACCAATTTTAGCTCCGGATTTGTGGGTTAAAACTGCACTGACAGTATCCTGAAGGTGAGTAGTTGACAAGTCATTGAATGTTATTGTCATTCCCAATACATTGGATGGTGCTGTTGTAGCTGAATTTGAAGGAGTTATATAGATATCATCACCGTTGGTTGTAGCATTATTGTTTTTAAATACAACATTTTCCAATATTATGTTATATAATGAAACACTTGAAGTGGAATGGTTTGGAAGGTGAATTGCACCACCTAACTTAGCAGTGTTGTTTTCAAATGTACAATTGATAATATTTCCACCATACAAATCAAGAGCTCCACCTTTGCTGGTAGCACGGTTATTTTTAAAGGTTACATTTCTTAAAGTAACATTTGCATTTTCACTGCTGCATCTAATTGAAAGAGCACCGGCATATCCTCCATCACCAGTAGCTGAATTTGCAACAAATCTATCGTTTATAAATATAGCACAATCTCCACTTACACTTACAGCACCTGGAACGGAACTTGTAGATGAGTATGTAGCTGAGTTGTTGAAGTAGTAATTGTTCATACTCACAAGATTTTCACCGTAAATTGCAGGAGAACCTGAGTTACTTGTAGTTACAATGTTTGCAAATGTTGTGTTGACAATAACGTTTTGAGAAGTTTTTGATATTAGTCTTAAAATTCCCATGAAGTTACCTGTTGAATTGCAAAACATTGAGTTGTAAATTGTAGCATCCTGAACCCAGAACTGAGCACAGTTAATTACAGTTAAATTATTTGCATAAAATGATGTATCACCAGCATCTGAAACAGAGCAGTGATAAGCCTGTGAATCTTTAATGATACTGTCTTCAATTGAAAAGATAGAACCAAACAAACAAGCTGAAATATAACCTAAATCAGATCGGTATTCATTTTTACCATTAACAAGAGTCATGTTTTTCATTGAGACAATACAGTTTTTAGTAAATGCAAATAATATTCTTGCATTTTCAGCATCAAAAATTGTCTCACCATATGATTCACCGATAAAGTGAATTTTAGCAATATTTGTGTATGTTAAACCAGTGTTGTTTTCACCAGCATAAGTTCCTTTAGAAATGTGTAAGAATACTTCAACATGCCCATTTAATCCATAGTCTAAAGCATGTTTAACTGTTTTAAATGGATTTACTTTACTTCCATCTCCATTTTCATCATCACCGTCAGGTGAAATCCATATATGAACCGGTGTCTGATCAAAGTCAACTGTTAATGTTCCATTTACAGTATTAAGCTCAAAAGGATTGTTATTTGAATAGGTATCATAAGATTGATATCCTGAAATTGTATAATTTCCATTATTAAGTAATTTTTCAACAGTTATAGATACTGTACCATTATTTGAAACAACCATACCAGTCTTTACACCATTTAAAGTAAAATGAACCTTAGCGTTTCTAACCGGATTTCCCATATCATCACAAACTTTAGCAGTTAAAATAAACTGAGTTCCGTTTGCAAGAACATTATCAAATATGAGGTATGCATTATAGTCAGTATTGACATAAATGAAACCTTTATCTGATGTACAGTTTATGAAAGTATTGTTTTTAAAGTAGGAATTTTGAGCAGCAACAATAGCATGTGATGTACCGTCATAAGTACAGTTGATAAATACATTATCAGTTATATTTGCAGTATATTCATTATTATTCCAAGTGTCGTATAAAACAGCATAGTTTGTGTTTAAAATATTTTTAAATACATTTCTTTTAATTATTGATTTTCCGTTTTGAATTTCAACACTAGATCCGTAAGAACCACTGGTTCCTGTAGCATTTGTAGCTATAAATTCATTATTTATAAGAACCAATAATGCTTCTTCATGGAAATAAACATCTACTGCATTATATCCTGTATTATTTATGAATTTAGAATTTTTAATAGTAAGATTGTTTTCTTTTGCCTGATAAATTGTACCTTCATCAATAGCATAGTTATTTGCAAATACACATCCATCAATTGTTAATTCACCACTATTATAAATAGCTGAACCGTCATCTGCCTTACCATTAATGAATGTAATGTTTATTAATGTTACAATAGAATCAGCACTTATTGATTTAAAAAATTGACCTTCACCATTTGCATTTACAATAGTTTTACCATTTCCTATAATAGTTAAACTACCACCATTTTGTCTGTGAGCTAAATTAATACTTAAATCAGTATTATTCTCACCCATATATGTACCCTCTTTTATATAAATAACAGCTTTTTGAGATGCATTTACATCACTTATAGCCTTATTTATAGAAGCATAAGGGCTTGATTGACTTCCAGAAGATTTATCATCACCATCTGCATCTACATATACAGATTTATCATAATCCCCTGAAGAAATTTTATCATCATTATCAACTTTTAACTGATTATCCTCATGACTAAAAGATGTTACATCATCCTGTAAATCATTTTGAGCACTTACAGCACTAAATGATAAAATAGTCAAAAGAAAAACAGTTAAAATGAAAAATTTATTAAATTTCAATTTTTGTCTACCTCTTTATAAATTAATAATAAATTGTACTCAAATGAAATTGAATACCAATATTAAAATATAAATAAAATAATATTTAAAATTTATCAAAAATACTTAAAAAATACTTTTGAAAATATCAGTTATAAATAATACATAGATTAAAAATAACACACAAGAGGTATGACAATGGAAAATAAAGGAACAATACTAATTATAATAATAGCCATTGCACTTATCGCAATAGGCATATACTTAATCCACAGCGGAACTCAAACAACCATGGATGGAACTGCAAATGAATTTGAACTTGAAACATATGCTTTAAAAAATTTTGACATCAAAGCGCCTAAAGGTGTAAACTTTAGTGAAAACAACTCAAATGACAAAATGATTTACTATCAAAATGTAGGCGAACACAGTGATGAGATTTCAGGAATTATAGTTAATAAAAACCTAACTGATACCCTATTGGGAGATAAGATTACTCCACTTTCAAATACATCTACAGAAAAAATCTATGTATCACAGGTAAAAAACAATACAGTCTATAAAGTTGTTACAACAAAAAACAATACTGATATCATCCTTATTGGGCAGGATTTAAATCTCCTAAAAGAACTGGCCAATACAACAACCATTAAAAAGGACGTATTTTAAGTTGAAGTCGATTCAACTTAAAACTCCTTATACCAAACCACTGCCTTAACTGGAGTATAACCCTCAATTAAAGGAGCCTCATTGCCCTTTACCATTTTAATTTTTGTTTTCCCATCCTTATTTTTGTAAATGAATTTTGTTTTAACAATTTTAGTGTGATGAGCGTCAATGTCTTCTACTCCATCACCAACATACCATGCCACCACACCTGTGCCTTTTGAATACTGAGCATTATCTCTGTATTCCACATAACCAGTTATTGCATCACCATTATCTAATTTTTCAGCATTATTCTTCCATAATTCACCATCTTCGAAGTTGTTGATTTTAACTGTCACTATTTTAAGACCATTATCTGTTTTTTTAGAAAAATTATCGCCATTACTTATGCCAAATGCACAAACAGCACCTAAAATAAAAGCAACAGAAATTGCCAATACCACAACAGAAATTATCAATTTTTTTGTCATATTAACACCTATATTATTATATATGAAAAAAATTTTAAAAATTTAATGGAATATGAAAAATTGTTTTAGACTTGTTAAATTGTATTAAACTATAAAATTGATGTTAAAAATAAAAAAGAAAATATTTAAATACTTATTGAATTAAATAAAATGCTATGAATAAAGAAAAAAAATATTTACACTATAGTGACTATATTTTTAAACGATCATTGGAAAAATATGCAAATGGAGTATTAAAATTTTTAAATCTCCCCTACACCATTAAAAAAATTAATCAAAGTGAAATAACAGATTATGGTCCAAAAATTCGCCGTTTAGATTTTACAGGAGATGTAACTACACAAGCAAAAACATTATCCCTAATATTAGAATGTCAAACATATATTCCCACTGAGGATGATTTAAAAAGATTTTTTCAATACATTGCATTAATTAGAAGCTTTAAAAATCATGACGTAGAATTATATATACTATTAACAGAAAAAGCACCATTTGAAAGTATTGATTTTAAAATAAAAGAAAATTGCACATATACAATGAATGTAATCTCCTTAAAAAATACCAAAGCAACAGATATATTTAACCGAATAAACAATAAACTAAAACATAAAAAGAAAATTAATGAAGAAGATATTGCAGCATTACAACTAATTGTTTACACAGATTTTGAAGAATCCCCAGCAGAAATACTGAAAAAAACACATAAATTAATAAATTCAATAGAGATTGAAGATGTTAATGAAAAAAAAGCAATATTATACATATTAGATGTTTTAAGTGCCAATATGCTTAATGCAAAAGAAAGAAATGAATATCTGGAGGAAACAACAATGTTACTAAACCCAAGAGACGAATACATGAAAAATAAAGGAATAGAAGAAGGAATGAAAAAAGGTGAAGAAAAAGGAATGAAAAAAGGAATGAAAAAAGGAATGAAAAAAGGTGAAGAAAAAGGAATGAAAAAAGGAATGAAAAAAGGTGAAGAAAAAGGAATGAAAAAAGGAATGAAAAAAGGAAGAAATGAATTACAATTAGAAATGGTAAAAGAACTCCAAAAAAGAAATTATCCGATAAACGAAATTTGTGAAATAACTAAACTCACAAAACAAGAAATAAAAAATTTATAAAAAAAAACAAACAAATAATCTCAAAAACAAAAGACCTTAAAGAAATCATACAAAAAACAAAGCCTATAAAAGAAAAACCAACTCACACATTCTGTTTATATTTCAAATATAAATTAGCCATTGAAACATACTCCAAAACAAACATCCCAATAAACGCCAACCAATCTATAGCCAAACTAAATATCATCATATTATCGAAAGTACAATCTGAAATGAAGAACAGCAATGTGTTTAAAAAGAGAATACATGTATAATTTATAATATAATCCCTAACACCTATTTTGGTGATGATATATGTGATTCTTTTAAAGTTAAAACCATCAAGGATATTGCCTGTCTCAGCAACACTTGCAAATGCGATTTTTGAAAAAAACATTACTGAATATGTTAAAATAAAAGTTATAATAACAAACACTGCAAAATAATTCATATCTCCGGAAAAGTCCTTGAAAATTTCCATTGGACTTAGAAATATTTGATTCAATGACAATTGTGGAAAATATGTGAAAATATTTAGTATCCAAACTACACCCGAAAAAATCGCCATATACACCCCATAGACAATAATACCCTTGATTGCTGAAATGAAAATGAATTTAGGTCTGATTTTAGGCAATTTTTTCCCGCCTTTGATAACATCACGAGTTACTTCCATTCCATATCCAATGAAAATTAATGAAAAAAATGCATAAATAAAATCCCCATAACCAGTATTTCTAAAAGTATCAACTGTAGTTACCCAAATTATGATTAGGATGAAAATAAAAGCCAACGCTATCTTATTAGCAAATGCATATTTAAATGATGTTTTAATCAAATCCAAAAAAATCAATTCAAATCCCTCTAAAATTATATTTAAATCTAATAGTTAATACAATTTGTCAATTTTTTGAAAATTTAGGTAAACAAAAATAACTAAATATTTAAATAACAACCTAAAACAAATAATTTAAATGTAACACACTCCCGTGTTATACTAAAAAATTATTTTTAGTTTAAGTTCAAGGATTAATTTCCTTGACTTAACAAACTCGTTTTAAAAAAAAAGAAGTGGGAAAATAAATTCCCAAAAGTGTTTAATATTTCCTTTTAAATGATACAACAATCGCCATTAAAGCTAGAACAATCATAAATAATGAATTACCAGTTGCATGATTTTTATCTGCTTTAAAGTTAGTTGAATCTTTTTTGAAAGATTTATTTGTAGCATTACCACTTTTATTAACTGCTTTAACTGTGAAGTTTGCATAGTTATTGGTTTTATTTACATCTTTTTCATTTGATGTAACAGAAACACTATTAGTAATTTTACCCAATGCCAATATTTTAGTAGTTAATGTTAATGTAGCTGTTTCACCGGCATTTAAATCTCCAATATCCCATTCACCAGTTGAAGGATCATAAGTTCCTTTTGTTGATGTGTATGACAGATATTTTAAAGATTTTGATAATCTATCGATTGCTTTAACGTTAGTTGCGTTTAATGTACCCTGATTGGTAACTGTTATTGTCCAGATGACTTTACCACCGACTTTAATAACCTTAACATTAGCTGTTTTTGTTGCTTTTAAATCAACAAAGTCTTTAACTTTAACAGTTTTGTTTGCATGGTTATTGGAAAGGTCTGTGTCATTATCTGATGTAGAAACATTAACAATATTTGTAAATGAACCCTTTTTAGTAAGTTTAACTTTTAAT
>Ga0326511_10004291_pt1 | contig 11399 bp, 9 predicted proteins | sample 0_2496_0518_D_FD_203701 | JGI IMG/M metagenome (GOLD analysis project Ga0326511, IMG submission 203701) | Bovine rumen microbial communities from UC Davis, California, United States - 0_2496_0518 | ecosystem: Host-associated > Mammals > Digestive system > Stomach > Rumen | place: USA: California...
TATTATCTTTTGATTTTCCAACTATAGTTAATGTTTCTACTATATCTTCACCAAAAGTTTCTTCTGCTTCTTCTACTTTATTTTTCCAATCTTTTTCTTTGCTTTCTGCAGATTCAATTAATTCTTTCAAATCCCCTGCTTTGCCTATATTTTCTTCTCTTTGTCTAATTAATTCTTCTATTTTTTTAGTATTTTCTTCAAATTGATTTGTTGCATACTCAACTAAACCATAAGCAGCTTTATAAACGCTTGATGGAAAGTTTTTCTTTTTAGGATATTCAATTAGATATGTTTTTATTGATTCTACTAAATCCTTAAAATATGTATCATCATCAAGTTGAACAATTTGTTTTTTGCTCTTTGGATTAATCAATTTTTGAACTTTTTCTATATTTGATAATATTTTTTCCTCTGTGATAACCATTCTCACATTTACTATGCCAGATTTAGACATTGTAAATTACCTCCTTTATCTTACGCGTACTTGCTTTTTATGTTTCTACTGTTATTATACAATAAGTAACAAAAAACTACAAGAAAATATTAATTTTTTTATATTAAGTTTTTGTTACAGAAATATTACAGAAATATTACAAAGTTTAGCCTACAACAGTTTTGATTTCTTCAAATCTCTTTATTTTCTGTGTTGTAGTCTTTATTAATTCCTTCTCTGTAACGATTATTTTCCTAATATATTTGTATGCAGGCATTGTTTTATTCACTTTTTTCACTTCTTGCCATAGTGCTTCTTTTATTTCTTGTTCATCGCTTACTTTGTAATGACTTTTTACTAAATCCTTATCATAAACAATTTTACAACAAATTTTATAATCTCCATCATCTTCTGGCTTACCATAAACAAAACTTTCTTTTACACCTTCTATTTTATTAACCAAAGTTTCTAGCTCTTCTGGATAAATATTTTTTCCATTCTTTAATACAATTACAAATTTCTTTCTTCCTGAGATAAATATATATCCTTCATCATCTATTTTAGCTAAGTCTCCAGTATGAAGCCATCCATCTTCTAATGTTTCCTTAGTTGCTTCCTCATTATTGTAATATCCAAGCATTATAGAAGGGCCTTTTGCAAGCAATTCTCCTATTCCTTCTTCATCTGGTTCATCTATTTTTACTTCTAAACTTGGAAAAGCTTTTCCTATAGAACCTAGTTTTTGATATTTGTCATCTTCTGCTGCAATTACTGGTGAACTTTCTGTTAATCCATATCCTTGAAGCATCTTTATTCCGAAGTTATTAAAACCTTCTTCTGCTTCTGGATCTAAAGCGGCTCCTCCTGCTACAAATAATCTAGCTTTTCCTCCTAGATTTTCATGAATCTCTTTAAATACTTTTCTTCTTATATCAATTCCAAATTTTAAAAAGAACTTACTAATTTTAATTCCTTTTTTTACGTCATCTAATTTACCTTTTTTCTCTATTCCTTTTATAATTCTTTTATAAATTGTTTCATATAAAATAGGAACAGATATCATTGCTGTAATTTGAAATTCTTTTACATTATCAGCAATATGTCTTATACCTTCACAAAAAGCAATTGAAGCTCCTACAGATATTGGGTATAGAAATCCAACAGTACATTCAAATGTGTGATGTAATGGTAAAAAAGATAACAGTCTATCTTTATCTGTTAATTTTATAACAGATGTTATATCCATCAAATTAGAGCAAATATTTTTATGTGATAGCATTACCGCTTTTGACATTGCTGTTGTTCCTGATGTAAATAACATTATTCCCATTGTTTCATTATCAATTTCAGCATCTAAAAATTCAGTATTTCCACTTTCTATTAATTCTTTTCCTTTTTCCATTAATTCTTTTTGTGAATATATATCATTTTCTTTTTTATCCAAATCCATAGAAATAAAAAATTTAACATTTGTATTTTTTTTATCTTTAATTTCATTCATTATCTTATCATATTTACTAGAATATACTATTGCTTCTATCTCAGAACGAATCATTAAACTTTCTATTTCATTATCTGGAAGTGCTTTATCAAGAGGCACTATTATTCCAACTCCTGTTGCAGTTGCAAGGTAGGCAACTCCCCACTCATATCTATTTTCTGATATAACAGCAATTCTTTTACCTTTTAAACCTAGATTTATTAAAGCAGTTCCAAAATTATTTATATCATCTCTAAATTCTTTATGTGTTATTTCTTTAAACTTTCCTGGTTCATCTGTTTTATATATATATGCAGGTCTATCTCCAAACTTTTCACCTGATTTTTTTAACATGTCTTTTAAATCTTTAAATTCCGTATATTTATGAATAGGTTTTCTCATTGTCTTCTCTCCCTTGTCTTTTTCTATAATTATTACATATTATATATTTTTTTTTATAATATTGCAAGAAAAAAATAAAAATGGTATCAATTTCAATTAACATAGCATTGTATTATCCTTATTTCAACAGATTTTTATAGAAATATAACATTTTTATTACATTTTAATGTCATGTATTTACTTTTTTTACAAACTAATATAAAATATAGTCAAATTGGATATACTTTTAATGTTTGAAAAATAATTGCGCTTTGGCGTCGTTAAACTTCAATTTTTATTTAATCAACGTACATTAGTACGCCTCATAAATTAAAATCTCGTTTGCCTAGCCAAATTCACAATTCTTTCCCAAACTTTAGAAAATTAGAAAGGGTTGAAAAAACAAATGAAAAATAAAAACGAATTAAATTACAAAGATTTAAAAATGACTTGTAATCCTGAAGTGTTTGATTTTAATAGTACAGAAGAACTAAGTTCAATTCAAGAAGGCATTGGTCAAGATAGAGGAATTAAGGCATTAGAATTTGGATTACAAGTAAATGTTAAAGGATATAATCTATATTTAGAAGGTCCTAGTGGTGTTGGAAAAACAATGTACACCAAAAATTATTTAAATAAAATTGCTAGTAAACAAAGAGTACCTCATGATTGGTGTTATATTTATAATTTTCAAAATCCTAATGAACCTATAGCTGTAGACCTACCTGCTGGACAAGGTAGAGAGTTCAAAGACTCTATGGATGGATTTATAAAAGAAATTAGAAAAGATATTCAAAAAACATTTAATAATGATGATTTTGAAAAAGAAAAAGCTTTAATTAAGCAAGAATTTGAAGTAAAACGTGCTGCACTATTAGAAAAACTTAATGAAGATGCTTCTAAATATAATTTTGAAGTTAAAGCTGCTCAAAATGGTATTTATATGATGCCAGTTGTAAATGGAAAAGCGATTGAAGAAGATGAATTTGATAAATTAGATGATGAAATCAAAAAACAATATGAAGAAAAATCTGTTATCGTCCAAGAACAAATAATGAATGTTATTGGAAAAATTAAAGAAATTGAACGTTTATCTGATAAAAAGATATCAGAATGGCAATCTAATGTTGCATTACTTACAGTTAATGTTCATATTAACTATCTAAAATCTAAATATAAAAGAAATAAAAAAATAAATGCATTTTTAAATGATGTAAAACAAGATGTATTAAAAAATATTCCTGCATTTTTAGAAGATAAAGAAAAACAACCCCCTCAAAATGGCCAAGGTCCTGTTATGGCTAAACCTGATCCTTGTTTAAATTATAGAGTTAATTTATTTGTTGATAATTCTAATAGAGATGGTGCTCCAGTTATAATGGATTCTAACTACTCTTATCAAAATATTTTCGGTGCATTAGAATATGAGAATTATTATGGAGCTTTAAAAACTGACCACACAATGTTAAAACCAGGACTTTTACAACAAGCAAATGGTGGATATATTATGTTTCAAGCAAAAGATTTACTTGCAAATCCTATGTGTTATGAAGCATTAAAAAAAGCATTAAGAATGAAAGAAGTTGGAATTGAAAATAACGGAGAACAACGTTCATCTATGGCATTAATCTCTTTAAAGCCTGAACCAATTCCTTTGGATTTAAAAGTAATTTTAATTGGTAATGGTACAATTTATCAAACATTGCTTGCAATGGATTCTGATTTTAGAAAACTATTTAAAATAAAGGTAGAATTTGAAGAATCAGCTGAAATAAGTAAAGAGAACTTAAACAAATTAGCTCAGATTGTTCATGGATTTTGTGAAGCAGAAGAATTACCTCATTTAGATAAATCAGCAATGGCAAGACTTGTTGAATATGGTTCAAAAATTGCAGGAAGTCATAGCAAAGTATCTACAAGATTTAATGATTTAATACAAGTAGTTGGCGAAGCTGCTACCTGGGCAAAACTCTCAAAATCAAAAATAGTTACTGCTGAATTTATTGACAAAGCTTTAGCCGAAAGAATTGAAAGAGTTAAAAAATATGATGAAAAATATTTAGAAATGATTAAACAAAATTCTCTTCTAATAAATACCTCTGGTGCAGAAGTTGGGGAATTAAATGGTTTAACTGTTATGACAATTGGAGATTATACATTTGGAAAACCTGCGAAAATAACAGTTAATACTTATACTGGAAAAGAAGGAATTGTAAATATAGAAAGAGAAGTTGAAATTTCTGGTCCATCTCATTCAAAAGGTGTTTTAATACTTACAGGTTATTTAGGAGAAATGTTCGCACAAGATATTCCTCTATGTTTAACAGCAAGTATATGTTTTGAACAATTATACAATGGTGTAGATGGTGATAGTGCTTCTAGTACAGAATTATATGGATTACTATCAAGCCTTTCTGGAATTCCTATAAAACAATCAATTGCAGTCACAGGTTCGGTAAACCAAAAAGGACAAATACAACCAATAGGTGGCGTAAATGAAAAAATTGAAGGATATTTTCAAGTATGTAAAGAACGTGGTTTAGATGGTTCACATGGAGTTATGATACCTGTTCAAAATGTAGATAATCTACAATTATCTGATGAAGTAATTCAAGCAGTAAAAAACAAAAAATTCCATATCTACTCTGTATCTACGATAGAAGAAGGAATAGAAGTATTAACAGGAGTTCCTGCTGGTAAAAAAGATAAAAATGGAAAATTCCCAGCCGGTACTGTAAATTACTTAGTTTATGAAAAGTTAAAAAAATATGCTAGTATAAATCAGAAAAACTAAAAAAATGGAACAAGAGGGACAGGCACCTTTTGTTCCAATTTTGTTAAAATATGTCGAAACAATTTCTTTTTTATAAAAATAGACAACAAATGGAACAAAAGGTGCCTGTCCCCTCTGTTCCATTTTTAAAACACATTTTCTATTTTAAAACTATATTTATCTTTTATATGTCTTAAGATAAACATGCTTTCATCTAATTCTGAAATAACTTCTGATAATTCTTTACTTTCTAATGCACTATAAATTCCTGTTAGATTTTTTTCTACTTTTTCTAATTCATCATGTTCTATTACTGATGCTAAAATTTTATATCTTTCTTCCCAAGTTTCTCTAACTTCTTTTGTATCAACTTCATTTATTTTTTCTTCCTCTTTATTTGATACTTCTCGTTTAAGATCGTCTAACTTTACAGTCATATCTTCTGCTGAATTTTTAATATAATCTTGTATAAAAAAATCTACTGTAATAATAATAACTATTATAATTATACAAAATACAATATCCCTCCACATTTTTTACTATCATCCCTTCTAAATGCATATTACGTTTGGAAAGAATTTGTGACCATATTATTTTTCAAACTTAGATCCCCTTTTCTTTCTTCTGGCAGAAAATCTGTCCCTTTGCATCTAATGTAACAACTAAAGCTTCTTCCGGTTTCATTTTAAATTTTTCTGTTTGTTTTTCAAGCCATTTATAATTTTTTCCAAGTTCTTTTAGATTTTCTGTCATAACTTTACCGTCTACAACTAAATCATATGGTATTCCCTCATAATCTGGGCTTATATTTAAATCTTCTGGTGTGACATTTCTTTTTCCTGGTTTTTGTATTACAGTTACTTGTCCACTTGTTTCTAGTATTGCATATTCAACATCACCTATATTAAAAACATTATTTCCCCTTAATCTTTCTTCTAATTCATTAATTGTAAATCTTTGTTTTTTCAATTCTTGCTCAATTATTTTCCCTCTATATATTAAAATACTTGGTCTTCCGCATAATATTTCTCTTGCCTTTATGCTTTTCATATTTAAAAAAGAAATAAACATATGCATCATCAAAAGTCCTAAAATAGGAACAATCCCATAATATATTGGAATTCCTATTTCAGTCATTGGAATACTTGCTAAATCTGCTATCATAATAGCAATAGCAAGTTCAAAAGGTTGTAATTGTCCTATTTCTCTTTTTCCCATTAATCTCATAACTATCAAAACTAAAACATATAAAACAATTGATCTAAAAAAAGTAATTAACACTAGATTTTCTCCTAACAATTTATTTTATATTTATTTTTTACTAATTCATATATAATATACATAAATTTTAAAAATATGAGAAAGCTTAATATATAAATATTTGAATAACATCTAATGTGATTGAAATATATTAAGCTTTTTAAATTATGAATATTTATAATTTTTTTGTAAATAATAATTTTATAACATTATAATTAATAATTTAATGTTTTAAGGAGGTTGGACTTATGTCAGAAATGGAAGGAAATCAAACAAGAAGTAATACATCAACAGTTTGGCAAATACTTGGTAGATTTATCGCATCAGCTGTAGTTCTTGCTATAACAGCATTTTTCACACCTGGATTTTCAATCAATAATATATGGACATTAGCAATAGCAGCAATAGTATTAACAGTTGCAGACTACTTAATAATTAAATTCACAGGATTACAAGCTAGTCCTTTTGGTAAAGGATTTGTTGGATTTGCTTTAGCTGCTATTATATTATATGTAACACAATTTTTTGTTGCAGGATACTCTATTTCGTGGATGGCAGCAATAATTGGTGCTTTAATCTATGGTGTAGTTGATTACTTTATACCAGGAAATCAATCCTTATAATTTATATATTAGGAACTTCGAAGAAGTTCTTAGTATATAAAAAGGAAATTAGAAAAATTTAAAATTCTAATTTCCTTTTTATATTATTTTTTCTCAACAATTTCGTTTTTATTCTTATAAATACTTTTTTCTTTAATAACACCTCTTACTGAAGATAACGGATATATATTAGAATTTTTTCCAATTACAGTTCCTGGATTTAAAACACTTCCACATCCCACTTCGACTTCATCACCAATCATAGCACCAAATTTTTTAAGTCCTGTTTCTATTCTTTTATCTCCATTTTTTATAACTACTAATTTTTTATCAGACTTTACATTTGAAGTAATAGAACCGGCTCCCATATGAGCCTTATATCCTAAAATAGAATCTCCTACATAATTATAATGTGGTACCTGAACATTATTAAATAAAATAACATTTTTTAATTCAGTTGAATTACCAACAACAGCATTTTCTCCTACTATGACTTTTCCTCTAATAAAAGCACAATGTCTAATTTCAGCATTTTCTCCTATAATTGCAGGTCCTGCAATATACGCTGTTGGAGCAACTTTAGCAGATTTTGCAATCCAAATCTCTTCTCCTACTTTATTATACTTACTTTCATCTAATTGCTTTCCAAGTTCTAAAATATAATCTGAAATTTTAGGTAACACTTCCCACGGATATGTCGCTTCTTTTAACAAATCTTTTGCCATTGTTTCATCTAAGTTATATAAATTACAAACTTTACACTCCTCCATAAACTTCTCCTTTACTTCCAATACCTTTCATACAACTCTTTAGCAGTTTTAGGACTATCTGCCCCCTCTTTATTCTTTACTGGAGCAAATTCATCTTCTCTCTTTACTCTTAACAATCCCATATCATCAAATAATTCAAATGCATCAAATATAAAAGATTCAAATTTATATGAATTTGGAGATTCTGGAATTACTTCTTTCCAATTCTCATCTAAATAAGAGTTCTTTTTAAATGCAGTATGATATATCAAAGTTTGTTTACTTATCTTTTCAAAAGCATCTATTGTATATAAATGGCACATAATATTTGACTCACCATATTTTAGTTCTCCATTTTCATCTACTTCTTCTGCCATCTTTTCTGGTAATTCAGCATATTCAATAATTTTAGGACGCCCATTTATTTTGCAAAAAGCTCCTACTCTCTCATGAGGATTAGCTTTTACTACAGATTTAGATGCTATCTCATATCCTAAATCTTTAGTCATACCAAGAAAAGTAACATCTGCCATTTTTAATAATACATTATCTACTCCACCAACGAAAATCCACTTAATCCCCTTTTCCTTCATATCAGCTAAATATCCACTTGCTCTTAATGATGAATATGTACCACCATTTCCATCAGATGCTTCTTTTATTTTGAACTCTTTGCTAATTAATAATTTTCCTTCTGTGTCTACAAGTGGCATTTCATTTTGTATAAATATTGTTATGCTGTTTTTTGGATATCCAAAATAGTTGTTTTTTTCTAAAAACTCTACTGTTTGTTTATTATTTTCTTTGCTTGTCATTATGTACCATGGAATTACTGTATTATATTTTTGATTTGCCTCTTTTAAATTTTCAGATAATATTTCAAATAAATATTTTCCTTTACCATATACATCTAATTTAAAAGTTCCTTTTGGACCAGTATGTCCTAATCTTGTCCCCTGTCCTCCTGCCATTGTTATAACTGCATACTCTCCATTTCTTATTACTGATTCACCTATTTCGTCCCATTTTTCTTTTTGTTTTTTATCTAACTTTTCTTTATCAAAATATGTAATAGCTTCTATTTTGTTTTCTTTTATTTCTATTTCTTTTTTTGTATTTTCATACAATTCCATAATTTGATGAAAATCTATTTTGTTTATTTGTTCTATTAATTCTTGTTTTTTTTCTCCATTTAATTTATTTAATAGCTCTATTATATGAGTTTGATTATAACTTTTAAGCATATCTATTATATCTTGTGTTTTATCCATTTTCTTCATTCCTTCCTGAACTACTTATATATATGTTATTATATGTTTTATTTCTAATATTGCCATTTTACCACATATATTTTACTTTATCAAGTTTTATTTTTTACTATAAACTTGTCATATTAAAGACAAAATCTCCATATATATTAACTAAAGTAATTTTGTACAAACATTTTCTTGAAATCAAAGGAGGTATATAGATGGAAAATACAAGATTGTATCAAGACATCGCAAAAAGAACAGATGGTGATATCTATGTTGGAGTAGTTGGTCCAGTTAGAACCGGAAAATCCACTTTTATAAAAAAATTTATGGACTTACTTGTTATTCCAAATATTGATAATACTTATAAAAAAGAAAGAGCAAAAGATGAACTTCCACAAAGTGCTGGTGGTAAAACAATTATGACTACAGAACCAAAATTTGTACCAAATGAGGCAATTGAAATAACTTTGGATAATAATTTAAAGTTTAAAACAAGACTTGTCGATTGTGTTGGCTACCTAGTTGATAATGCAATTGGATATTTAGAAGATGATATGCCTAGAATGGTAAAAACGCCTTGGTCAGATAAAGAAATTCCTTTTGAGACTGCAGCAGAAATTGGAACTAAAAAGGTTATTGAAGAACATTCAACAATAGGTATATTAGTTACAACTGATGGAAGCATTACAGATATTCCAAGAAGTGATTATATTCAAGCAGAAGAACGTGTTGTATCTGAATTAAAAGCATTAAATAAACCTTTTATAATTTTACTTAACTCTTCAGAACCTGATTCAGACTACACAAGGGAATTAGCAGATACATTATCTGAAAAATATGACACCCCAGTTCTTCCAATTAATTGTGAATATTTATCAATTGATGATATAAACAATATGTTTTCTAAAGTTTTATATGAATTTCCAGTAGAACAATTACAAATAAAATTTCCTAGATGGATTGATGGTTTAGATTTTTCTCATCCATTAAAGACTGAATTGTTTAATGAAATTAAAGAAGCTTTTAATGATGCAAATGTACTAAAAGATGTTTCTTCTTGTGCTAATTTAATAAAACAAACTGATATCATTTCAAATACTTCTATAGTAGATATCCAACTTGGTTCTGGAAGTGTAAATATAGAAATCACATTAAAAGATGAATTATTCTATAATGTTTTAACTGAAATTACCGGAGTTACAGTTACAAATGAAGGAGATTTATTCCGTATTATTTCAGAATTATCTGTTACTCAAAAAAAATATGATAAAATAGCGTATGCTTTAGATGAAGTAAATCGCAAAGGCTATGGTATAGTTACTCCTACTATGGATGAACTTATTTTAGAAGAACCCGAAATGGTAAAACAAGGTTCTAGATTTGGTGTTAAATTAAAAGCAACAGCTCCTTCTATCCACTTAATTAAAACAAATGTAGAAACAGAAGTTTCTCCTATTGTTGGCTCTGAAAAGCAATCAGAAGAACTTGTAAATTACTTGCTTTCTGAATTTGAAAGTGATCCTAAAAAAATATGGGAGTCTAATATCTTTGGAAAGAGTCTACATGAACTTGTAAATGAAGGATTACAAACGAAACTTTCAAAAATGCCTGAAGATGCTCAAATAAAGCTACAAGAAACATTAGAAAGAATTGTTAATGAAGGTAGTGGTGGATTGATATGTATAATTTTATAATTTTTTGCAAAAAAAGAAAATTTTTAAATAAATCAAAAAAAGATGGTAACCCCATCTTTTTTTGAGTTTAACTATAATCTCCACTACTAATTATTGGATATGTAAATATTTTTCCACCTTCGGTAAACCTGCCACTAGGTACATGGTCTTGATTAAATGTACTTGATCCTTTCAAAAAATATTTGTATCTAGACTCATTTGATACTCTGCCACCACCTTGCACAACTGGATCATCCCAAGTTAAATCAATAGCAAACCATCTTCCATCTAATTGTACATAATTCCATGCATGATTTTCTCTTTGTCCTTGTGAATTTGTTCCTTCTCCCATTACCATAACACATGGAATATTAATTGAATCCATAATATACTTAAATGCTCTTGCATATCCTTCACATACACAAACTTTATTTATTAATGCTCCATAAATTGTATATATATGTGACCTTGAAATTGAAGTATCATATTCCAAATTTTCTACTAAATAATCATGTACCATTTTTATATCTTGATATGTGTTTCCTGTTTTGTTAGCAATTATTTGATTTTTAATTTGTTCTACTTGACTTACCGCACTATCTACTTGTGCTTTTGATGAAAATTCATCTGTAAAATAATTGCTTTGACTTCCACAGTCTATAAATACATTGTATTTTTTTTGACTACCAGTTGTAGTTGTTTCAATATTTAAAAACATTTTATTAGCATCTAAATAGAAAACTCCTGGATTATCGTAATTAAAAGCTTCAAAAGCAGATTGATAAATGTTTC
>Ga0326511_10004292_pt1 | contig 11397 bp, 6 predicted proteins | sample 0_2496_0518_D_FD_203701 | JGI IMG/M metagenome (GOLD analysis project Ga0326511, IMG submission 203701) | Bovine rumen microbial communities from UC Davis, California, United States - 0_2496_0518 | ecosystem: Host-associated > Mammals > Digestive system > Stomach > Rumen | place: USA: California...
CCCGCAACATCCTGTTTATCTGCGGCGGTGCCTTCGACGGTATCGAGCGTAAGATAGCCCAGCGTCTGAACACCCATACCGTGGGTTTCAACTCTGTTCAGAACGTGAGAAAGCTGGACAAGGACGACCTGATGAAGTATGTGCAGCCACAGGACCTGAAGTCGTTCGGACTCATCCCCGAGATTATCGGACGTCTGCCTGTGCTTACCTATCTGAATCCGTTGGACCGCGGGGCGCTGGAGAAGATATTGACAGAACCCAAGAACTCCATCCTGAAGCAGTATGTGAAGCTCTTCGAGATGGACGGTGTGAAACTGACGTTCACCCCCGAGGCCATGCACTATATCGTGGACAAGGCGGTGGAATACAAACTGGGTGCCCGCGGACTGCGCTCTATCGTGGAGTGTATCATGATGGATGCTATGTTTGAGGTGCCGTCGAAAAGAGTGAAAAAATTTGAAGTGACAGAAGATTACGCCAAGGAGCAACTCGAAAAGAGTAACACACTTGGATGAAAGCCCTATAAGAGCTGCCTATGACTAAAGAAAAAAAGAACCTGACGAATGCGCTGAAACGCTATTTCGGCTTCGATTCCTTCAAGGGTGACCAAGAAGCTATCATCTGCAACCTGCTGGAGGGGAAGGACACCTTCGTGCTGATGCCTACCGGCGGCGGCAAGTCGCTGTGCTATCAGCTGCCCTCGCTACTCATGGATGGTGTGGCCATCGTCATCTCGCCACTCATCGCCCTGATGAAGAATCAGGTGGACTTCATTGCCAACCTGAGCGAGCAGGAGGGTACGGCCCATTTCCTGAACTCCTCGCTCAACAAGTCGGCCATCGACCAGGTGAAGAAGGACATTCGCGAGGGTAGGACCAAGTTGCTGTATGTGGCACCCGAGTCGCTCACCAAGGACGATAATGTGGAGTTCCTGAAGTCGGTGAAGATTTCGTTCTATGCCGTCGACGAGGCCCATTGTATCTCGGAGTGGGGACATGATTTCCGTCCGGAGTACCGTCGCATACGTCCTATCATCAACGAGATTGGAAAGGCGCCCGTCATCGCTTTGACGGCCACAGCTACCGACAAGGTGCGTACGGATATCAAGAAGAATCTGGGCATCCTCGATGCCACCGAGTTCAAGAGCTCGTTCAACCGTCCTAACCTCTATTATGAGGTGCGCCCTAAGACAAAGGATATTGACAAGGATATTGTGAGATTCATCAAGCAGCATCCCGGCAAGAGCGGTATTATCTACTGCCTCTCGCGCAAGAAGGTAGAAGATCTGGCCGACGTGCTGTGTGCCAACGATATCAAGGCGGCTGCCTATCATGCCGGACTGGATAGCGGCACGCGCTCGCAGACGCAGGACGACTTCCTTATGGAGCGTATCGATGTCATCGTGGCTACCATCGCTTTCGGTATGGGTATCGACAAACCCGATGTGCGCTTCGTCATCCACTATGATATCCCCAAGTCGCTCGAAGGCTACTATCAGGAAACAGGACGCGCTGGCCGCGATGGCGGTGAGGGCATCTGCCTGGCTTTCTACAGCTATAAGGACCTGCAGAAACTGGATAAGTTTATGGAGGGCAAACCTGTGGCCGAGCAGGATATCGGCCGACAGCTGCTGCAGGAAACGGCTGCATACGCCGAGACCAGCGTCTGTCGACGCAAAATGCTGCTGCACTATTTTGGCGAGCAGTACGACAAGGACAACTGCGGTAACTGCGATAATTGTCTGCATCCGGGCACCAAGATTGACGCACGCAACCAGCTGGTCATCGCACTTAAGGCCATTCTGGCCATCAAGGAGAACTTCCGCAGCGACTATGTCATCGACTTCATCACAGGTCGCGACACCAACGAGATTGTGGCCCATAAGCATCAGGACCTCGATGAGTTTGGCTCGGGCGAAGATGAAGACCCGAAGATTTGGAATCCCGTCATCCGTCAGGCACTCATTGCCGGCTATCTGAAGAAAGAGGTAGAGAACTACGGACTGCTCAAAGTGACCAGTGCTGGTAAGAAATTTATCAAGAACCCGCAGACCTTTATGGTGGTCGAGGACCACGAGTTCAATGAGGAGGAAGAGCCCGCATCGCCCGAAGGAGGCACCAGCGCCCTCGACCCCACGCTCTCGGCTATGCTCCACGACCTGCGCAAAAAGTGGTCGCGCAAACTGGAACGCCCGCCATACGTTATCTTCCAGGATGTGTCGCTCGAACAGATGGCTACCGAATATCCCGTTACACTCGAGGAACTGAAGAATGTACAGGGTGTGGGCGACGGTAAAACGCGTCAGCCCTACGCCAAAGAGTTTGTGGACCTCATCAAGCGCTACTGCGAGGAGAACGAGATTGAGCGACAGGCCGATCTGCGTGTGCGCACCAAGGCCAAGGACTCTATGCGCAAGCTGAAGATTCTGCAGAATATTGACCGTCGCATAGCACTCGACGATATCGCCAATGCCCTGGGTATCGACTTCGAAGAGCTGCTTGATGAACTTGAGGGTATCGTGCTCTATAGCGGCAACAAAATCAATATCGACTATTTCCTTGCTGAGATTATGGACCCCGAGGATGTCAACGATATCTACGACTATTTCTCGGAACAGGAGGCCGACGACCTCGAGGCTGCCATCGATGAGTTTGGCGCTGACTTCTCAGAAGACGAAATACGACTGGTGCGCATCAAGTTCATTAGCGATATGGCTAACTGATTTTGAGGCTTGGGATTTGAGGTTTGAGATTTGCTTTTTGACACTTTTTGTGTTAAAAATTACCAAGGCATAGCATAAATCTCAAATCTCAAACCTCAAACCTCAAAAAATATTTGTACCTTTGCACGCAATATTTAAAAAAGGTACCATATTATGTCATCATTTATTGCAGATAAGATTGTGATGGACGGTCTCACTTTTGATGACGTCCTGCTGATTCCCGCTTATTCGGAAGTACTGCCCAAGACGGTGGAGTTGCAAACACGCTTTTCGCGTAACATTGTTCTGAACGTGCCGTTCGTTACGGCCGCGATGGATACTGTGACTGAGAGCCAGATGGCTATCGCCATCGCCCGAGAGGGAGGTATCGGCGTGATTCACAAGAATATGTCGATTGAGAACCAGGCCCGCGAGGTGGCTATCGTGAAACGTGCCGAGAACGGTATGATCTATGACCCCATCACCATTCCCTTAGGCTCTACTGTGGCTCAGGCCCTCGACATTATGGCTGAGTATCACATCGGTGGTATTCCCGTAGTCGACGACGAGAAGCGCCTGGTGGGTATCGTAACCAATCGCGACCTGCGCTTTGAGCGCCGCCTGGACCGTCCTGTCGACGAGATTATGTCGAAGGAGAACCTGGTGACCACTCACCAGCAGACCGACTTGGCTGCTGCTGCTCAGATTCTGCAGGAGAACAAAATTGAAAAGCTGCCTGTGGTCGATAAGGACAACCATCTGGTGGGTCTTATCACCTATAAGGATATAACGAAGGCCAAGGACAAACCGATGGCCTGCAAGGACGAGAAAGGCCGCTTGAGAGTTGCTGCCGGTGTGGGCGTTACTGCCGACACGCTGGAGCGTATGCAGGCTTTGGTGAATGCTGGAGCCGACGCTATCGTCATCGATACCGCCCACGGACATTCGAAGGGTGTGATTGACAAGCTGAAAGAGGCTAAGAACGCCTTCAAGGATATTGATATCGTGGTAGGAAACATCGCTACGGGAGCTGCCGCCAGGATGCTGGTGGAGAACGGCGCCGACGCCGTTAAGGTGGGTATCGGTCCGGGCTCTATCTGTACCACTCGTGTGGTGGCCGGTGTAGGTGTACCCCAGCTGAGTGCCGTCTACGATGTGTATAGCGCCCTGAAGGGTACGGGCGTGCCCCTTATCGCTGATGGTGGTCTGCGCTACTCTGGCGATATCGTCAAGGCATTGGCTGCTGGTGGATCGAGCGTGATGATTGGATCGCTGGTGGCTGGTACCGAGGAGAGTCCGGGTGAGACCATCATCTTCAACGGACGTAAGTTCAAGAGCTATCGCGGTATGGGCTCGCTCGAGGCTATGGAGCACGGCTCAAAGGATCGCTACTTCCAGGCTGACACGAAGGACGTGAAGAAGCTGGTGCCCGAAGGTATCGCTGGTCGTGTGCCTTATAAAGGAACGGTGCAGGAGGTTATCTATCAGCTGACAGGTGGTCTGCGCTCGGGTATGGGCTACTGCGGTGCTGCCTCTATCGAGAAATTGCACGAGGCTAAGTTCACCCGCATCACCAATGCCGGTGTGATGGAGAGTCATCCACACGATATCACTATCACCAGCGAGGCTCCTAACTATTCGCGCCCCAACGATTAATAGAAACAACGTATAAATTGAATTTCACGAATTGAGATATGAAACTGAAATTGCTTGTTGCCGGACTGCTGGCCTGTGGCACAATGAGTGCGCAGACTGACGATCCTGTGATTATGGTGGTCAACGGCGACCCCGTTACGCGTTCGGAGTTTGAATATTCTTTCAATAAGAACAATTCTGAGGGTGTTATCGACAAGAAGAGCGTGGAGGAGTATGTAGACCTCTTTATTAATTATAAATTGAAGGTGGCCGCTGCACTCGATGCAAAATACGACACGTTGCAGTCGTTTAAGCTGGAGTTTGCCCAATATCGCGACCAGCAGGTGATGCCTGCATTTGTGACCGATGCCGATATGGAGGCTGAGGCACATAAGATCTACGACCAAACAGTAGAGCAGATTGGTCCCGACGGACTGATACAATGTGCACATATCCTGATTACCGCCAAACAGCAGGCACCACAGTCGGAGTGGGATGCTGCTAAGGTGCGCATCGACTCTATCTATCAGGCTCTGAAGAACGGTGCTGACTTTGCCGAGTTGGCCAAGAAAGTGTCACAGGACCCAGGTTCAGCTCGTGAGGGCGGCTTGCTGCCTTTCGTACAGCGTGGCCGACTGGTGAAAGAGTTCGAGGATGCGGCCTATGCCCTGCAACCTGGCGAGATGTCAGGGGTAGTGCAGTCGCCCTACGGCTATCACATCATCCTGATGAAGGAACGTAAGATGCTGGAACCCTTTGAGTTTCATCATGACAATATCATCAAGTTCATGGAGCAGCGCAACATGCGTGACCAGATTGCCTCGCAGAAGGTGAGCGACATCGTGAAAGCCAGCAACGGCGAGGTGACGAAGGCTCAGCTGATGGAACAGAAGGCTGACGAGCTGTCGGCTCAGGACCAGGAGATGAAGTATCTTATCAAGGAATATCACGATGGATTGCTGCTCTATGAAATCAGCAATAATCTGGTGTGGGAGAAGGCCGCTAAGGATGAGGCCGGACTTGCTAACTACTACAAGAAGCACAAGAAGAATTATATGTGGGACGAGCCCCGCTATAAGGGAATGGCCTATCATGTGAAGGAGAAAGGCGATGTAAAAGCTGTGCGCGACTGCGTGAAGAAGCTCGCTTTCGACAAGTGGGCCGAGGCGCTGCGCTCTACCTTCAATGCAGACTCCGTCATCCGCATCCGTGTGGAGAAGGGTATCTTCAAGAAAGGCGATAACGCTTTGATTGACAGCATCGTGTTCAAGAAAGACACAACAGTGACCCATCTGACTGACTATCCCATCGATGCCGTCTATGGTAAGCTGCTGAAAAAAGGTCCAGAGGACTATACCGACGTGCGTGGACTGGTAGTGGCCGACTATCAGGAGGCTCTGGAGAAAGAGTGGGTGGCCGACCTGCGCCGCAAGTATCCCGTCAAGGTCAATGAAGAGGTGTTGAAAACTGTCAATAAGCACTAATGAAGAAATATCTTGTTCTTGGAGCCGCTCTGTTTTCATTGCTCCCAGCCTTTGCGCAGGAGAAAGAGAACGCTGGCTCGGTGGTCGATGAAGTAATCTGGGTTGTTGGCGACGAAGCTATCCTGAAGAGCGATGTCGAGGTGACCCGTATTCAGGCCGCTATGGAAGGTGTGCGCTGGAGCGGAGACCCCGATTGTGCTATTCCTGAACAGCTGGCTGTGCAGAAACTCTTTTTGCATCAGGCTGCCATCGACAGTATAGAAGTGAAGGAATCTGAGATTTCCGCAGCTACGGAACGTCGTCTGGACTATATGATTCAGCAGATTGGCTCTCGCGAAAAACTGGAGGAATACAGGAAGCAGAGCATGAGTCAGATGCGACAGTCTATGCACGATGACCTGCGTGACCAGCTGCTGATTCAGCGTATGAAAGAGCATCTGGTGAAGGATATGACCGTAACGCCGGCCGAGGTGCGCCGTTATTTCAAGAACATGCCTACGGACAGCATACCCTATGTGCCTACCGAGGTGGAAGTGCAGATTGTAGCGCTGACCCCAAGGGTGTCTATAGAGGAGGTGAATCGCGTGAAGGACGAGCTGAGAGACTATACCGATCGTATCAACAAGGGCGAGACTTCGTTCTCTACGCTGGCCCGTCTTTATTCTGAAGATCCTGGCTCACGCCGTCAGGGCGGCGAGATGGACTATGTGGGTCGCGGCATTCTAGACCCTGCTTTTGCTGCTGTAGCCTTCAATCTGACGGACCCCACTAAGGTGTCGAAGATTGTGGAGTCGGAGTTCGGCTTCCATATTATTCAGTTGATTGACAAGCGCGGTGATAAGATCAAGGTGCGCCATATTCTGAGAAAACCTGTGGTGAGCGATTCTGCCATCAATATATGTATCTCACGACTCGATACCATCGCCGATGCTATTCGTGCTAACGTAGTGCCTGAGATGATTCGCAGTCAGCTCGTTACGGTGCCTGACCATTTCTCATTCGAGGATGCTGTCTCGGTGTTCTCTGACGATAAGGACACTCGAAATAATCGAGGTCTGATGGCCAACCGTTCTGAGGCAGGACAGACATCACGTTTCCAGTTACAAGATCTGCCTGCTGAGGTAGCTAAGGTGGTTGATACACTGAAGGTGGGACAGATATCGTCGGCCTTCCCTATGATTAATGATCAGGGAAAGACGGTATGTGTTATTGCTAAGCTGAAGAGTCGCACCGAAGGTCATAAGGCTACTATCACAGAGGATTTTCAGGTGATGAAAGAACTGGTGATGGAGAAACGGCGTGAGAAGATGCTGCACGACTGGGTGGTCGATAAAATCAAGAATACCTATGTGCGCTTGGCTGACGAGTATAAGGACTGTAAGTTCGAATACGAAGGCTGGAATAGGTGATTTGAAGTTTTTGAGGTTTAAAATTTGAGGTTTGAGAGAAGATCATTCTCATAATAAGATAAAAGGCAGCAGAAGCATCGTTGTGATGCTTCTGTGTGCGCTATGTTTGATGGTGTTTGCTGGCACTACCTCACTTCCTGTGAAACCTCTGAAGAAAACTGATGAAAAACGTGTCTATCTGATTCATTCTGATGAGTTGTGGTACGACCGCTGGCGCAATAATGATGCTCAGGTGCTGCGTGGAAAGGTGGAGTTTGAACACGATGGTGCCCACCTCTATTGTGACAGTGCCAATTTCTTCGAGGCTAGCAATTCGTTCGAGGCCTGGGGTAATGTGAGAATGGTGCAGGGCGACACGCTGTCGTTGACCAGCGACTATGGCTACTATGACGGAAACAATAAGTTCATGGAAGCCAAAGTGTTCTCATCTGACAAACAGGTGGAGCTTCGTAATAGGGCCACAACACTCTTTACGGATACGCTCTATTTCGATAGAATAGACAATATGGGCTATTATAATGACGGAGGAAAACTGGTGGACAAAACTACGACGCTGACCTCTGTTCACGGGGAGTATCATACTGACACGAAGGATGCTTTCTTTACGGATCATGTGAAGATGGTGGACAAAGAGTCAACGCTACTCACAGATACGCTGGCCTATAATACACGCACCAAACTGGCCAACGTGATGGGCCCTTCGGATATCTATTCGGGCAAGAGTCATATCTATTCCGAGATGGGATACTATAATACAGATACCGAGCAGGCTGAACTGCTGAAACGTTCTGTATTGGATAATGACGGCCGAATTCTGGTGGGCGACAGCATCTGGTACGATGGGAAGACCAGTATTAGCGAGGCTTTCTGGAATGTGGTCTATACAGATACGGTCAATCGCAACGGGCTCTTCTGTAATTATGGCTACTATGACGATGCTACAGGATATGCGATGTCTACCGATAGTGCTGTGGCTTTCGACTACTCTCAGAAAGACACTCTTTTTATTCATGCTGATACATTAAAACTCTTTACTTACAACTTGAATACCGACTCTGTTTACAGGGAGGTATACGCGTATAATAAGGTACGCGCGTATAGAGAGGATGTTCAGGCAGTATGCGATTCAATGGTCTATATCTCGAGAGACTCGTGTATCACTATGTATCGCGACCCCATTGTTTGGAATCTTAACCAGCAACTGCTGGGCGAGGTCATCGAGTTGTATCTGAATGACTCGGTGGTAGATCATGCTCATGTGATAAACCAGGCACTTTCTGTAGAAAAACTGCCTGACCCCGATATCTTTAATCAGGTGACGTCGAAGGAGATGTTTGCATACTTCGAAAACGGAGAGATTCATGAGGCAAGAGCGGTAGATAATGTGCTGACAGTCTATTATCCGGTTAACGAATCGGACAGTACTTATGAAGGATTGGTCAGCCTCACTACCAGCGAATTGCGTATGCTGATGATAAACCGCAAGTTGGGAAGCATCTGGACACCCAAAGCCGAGGGTATGATGTATCCCATGTCTCAGATACCACCTGAGAAGAAGTTTCTGGAAGGTTTTTACTGGTTCGACTACGTGAGGCCTTTGTCAAAGGAGGATATCTTTGACTGGCGTCCCAAGAAGCCTGGAACGGAATTAAAGACACAGAAACGCAGAAGTTCTAACGTGAAAAGCAAAATGCTATGAGCGACGTCATACAACTGTTGCCCGACTCGGTGGCCAACCAGATTGCTGCTGGTGAGGTCATACAGCGACCGGCTTCTGTCATCAAGGAGTTGGTAGAGAACGCTGTGGATGCTGGTGCCAGTCATATTAAGGTGCTGGTGGTTGATGCAGGTCGTACGAGTATTCAGGTTATTGATGACGGCTGTGGTATGTCCGAGACTGATGCCCGTTTGGCTTTCGAACGTCATGCAACCTCAAAAATCCGTCAGGCTGACGACCTGTTCTCGTTGCAGACAATGGGCTTCCGAGGTGAGGCATTACCCTCGATAGCTGCTGTGGCTCAAGTGGAGTTGACCACACGTATGGCTGGCGAGGATATCGGCGTGCGACTCATGCTTCAGGGCTCACGAGTGGTAGGGCAGGAACCTGTGTCTTGTCCAGTGGGAAGTAATTTCAAGGTTGACAACCTCTTCTTTAATGTGCCGGCCCGTCGTAAGTTCCTCAAGACAAATGCTACCGAACTGAATAATATCCTGACGGCATTCGAACGTATCGTGTTGGTATATCCAGCTATTGAGTTCACGCTTTACAGCAACGGACAGGAATTGATGAACTTGAAGGCAGGCAGCCTTAGGCAGCGTATTTCGGATGTCTTCGGTAAGAAAGCCAGTCAGGACCTGCTGCCTGTCGAGGTCGAAACATCCCTCTGTCGTATTATGGGCTTTGTGGGTAAGCCTGAGTCGGCCCGCAAGAAAGGTGGGCATGATTATTTCTTTGTCAATGGCCGCTATATGAAACATCCTTATTTCCACAAGGCTGTTTGTAGCGCTTTCGAACGTCTGGTTCCTGTAGGGATGCAGGTGCCTTACCTCATCTATTTCGAGGTGGCCCCGTCTGACATCGATGTTAATATCCATCCTACGAAGACCGAAATTAAATTCGAGAACGAACAGAATATCTGGCAGATCCTTCTCGCAGCTGTCAAAGATGCCATTGGTAAGTTCTGTGATGTGCCTTCGATAGACTTTGATACAGAAGGTCGGCCTGAGATTCCTGTGTTCGACCCTCTCCACGATACTGTCCAGATGCCGCAGGTGCAGTATAATCCTGCCTATAACCCCTTTGACTCATCGACTCCATCGTCTGCCCGTTCTGGTTCTCAAGAGAGAGCGCACAAGCCTTCAGTCTTGCCTGATTGGCAGAAACTGTACGAGCAGCCGACAGTAGATCATACTGAGGGTCGACTCTTTCAAGAGCAGAATACTGGCGATACATCCGAGATGCTTATCTCAGAAAAGTCGCCCGTACATTATCAATATAAGGGACGCTATATCATGACGGCTGTTAAGTCGGGCTTGATGATTATCGACCAGCAACGGGCTGACATCCGTATCCGCTATGAACACTATATGAGTGCTATGCGACAGAAAGCTGCCAGTTCGCAGCGCATTCTCTTTCCTGAGATGATTGAGTTCACCCCGTCAGACAGCATCCTGGTTCAGAAGTTCCTGCCTGATCTCAGACAGATGGGCTTCGATATCACCCATTTGGGTGGCGGCAGTTTTGTTGTCAATGGCATACCCTCAGGACTCGAAGGCCTCAATCCCGTCACTCTGGTGAAGAGTGTGGTGGCTGATGCTATCGATAAGGGGAGTGGTGATGCTGAGGGTATATATGCCACTTTGGCTCTCGGACTGGCTCGACATGCGGCCATACCCTATGGGCAGGTGCTGAGTAATGAAGAGATGGAGCGTATTGTCAACGAACTGTTCTCTTGTCCCAACGTCAATTACACGCCAGATGGGCGCGCAATCCTCTGTATTATGCCCCAGCAAGATATTGAACGGCTTTTTGGATGATTTTATCGTATTTTTTGTGTAAATATCACCATTTTTAAAGTTTTTTTATGTTAAAAATGCATTTTATTCGCTTTTTTGTTGGCAGTTTCAAATAAAATACCTACTTTTGCAGAAAATTTTTGATATTATTGTTTTATAAAATACTAAAATTGTATGAAAAAGTTTTTGATGGTACTGGCTTTAGCCGGTGTGTCTGTAGCCGGAATGGCTCAGGAAGACGCAGCTTCTCAGAAGTATAGCGTTGCTACAAACTCATTCTGGAGCAATTGGTTCATTTCAGCCGATGTTGCTTATGAGGCTTTCTATTCTTATCAGGAGAACGGCAAGGATTTCGCTAAGAGTCCTCTGAAGGATTTCCGTCGTAACCTTGGCGCTTCTGTTGCTATTGGTAAGTGGTTCACTCCAGGTTTGGGTCTCCGTACTAAGGCAACTGGTATTTGGGGTCGCGCCGTTGCAGGTGAGGATGCTGAGAAGAACGCTATTAAGTTCTGGAATGTTCAGGAGCAGGTTCTGTTCAATCTGAGCAATCTGTTCTGTGGTTACAATGAGAGCCGCGTTTGGAACCTGATTCCTTATGCTGGTGTTGGTCTGCTGCGTAACTGCTCTGACAATGTGTATGCTCATGGTGCAA
>Ga0326511_10004294_pt1 | contig 11395 bp, 6 predicted proteins | sample 0_2496_0518_D_FD_203701 | JGI IMG/M metagenome (GOLD analysis project Ga0326511, IMG submission 203701) | Bovine rumen microbial communities from UC Davis, California, United States - 0_2496_0518 | ecosystem: Host-associated > Mammals > Digestive system > Stomach > Rumen | place: USA: California...
TATATAACGAAAATTAAATTAATCGAAAGGGGAATCGCATACGTATGGAGTTTAATGAATTCAGTTCAATAAAAATAGGACTTGCTTCTCCCGAAATGATGCGTGATAAAACTGAAAAGATCATCATTAATGAAAACGGAGAAGAAGAAAAGGTTGTTATCAAGGGCTGGTCATACGGCGAAGTAACTAAACCCGAAACAATCAATTACCGTACACTCAAACCTGAAAAAGACGGTCTTTTCTGTGAAGCTATCTTCGGCCCTACAAAAGACTGGGAATGTCACTGCGGTAAGTATAAAAAGGTTCACTATAAGGGCAGAATATGCGAAAAATGTCATGTTGAAATAACCAAATCAAAGGTAAGACGTGAGCGTATGGGACATATTGAACTTGCGGCTCCCGTATCTCATATATGGTACTTCAAGGGTATTCCTTCAAGAATGGCTCTTATGCTGGACGACATTGTTCCGAGAAATCTTGAGCAGGTACTTTATTTTGCAAAATACATAGTAACATATGTAGAACCAGGCTCACTCGCTGAAAGAGAGCTTAAAAAACAGCAGATACTCTCCGAAACAGAATACAGAGAATTCAAAGAAAAATATGATAAAGAATTTGAGGCTATGATGGGTGCAGAAGCTATACAGAAGCTTCTTTCCGAAATAAACCTCGAAGACCAGTCAGAAAAACTTAAAGAAGAACTTAAAAATGCTACAGGTCAGAAAAAAATCAAGCTGCTCAAAAAGCTTGAGGTCGTTGAAGCTTTCCGTCTTTCCGGAAACAGACCTGAGTGGATGATACTTAATGTGCTTCCTGTTATCCCTCCTGAAATTCGTCCTATGGTACAGCTTGACGGCGGTCGTTTTGCTACCTCAGACCTTAATGACCTTTACCGCCGTGTTATCAACCGTAACAACCGCCTTAAAAAGCTTAATGAGCTTAAAGCTCCCCGTATGATCATACGCAATGAAAAACGTATGCTTCAGGAAGCTGTAGATGCTATTATCGACAACGGCAGAAGAGGCAAGCCCGTTACGGGGCCTAATAACCGTTCTCTTAAATCACTTTCCGATATGCTTAAAGGTAAGCAGGGACGTTTCCGTCAGAACCTTCTTGGTAAACGTGTTGACTATTCAGGTCGTTCCGTTATCGTTGTAGGTCCTGAACTCAAAATGTATCAGTGCGGTCTCCCCAAAGAGATGGCTCTCGAACTTTTCAAGCCCTTCGTAATGAAGATACTTGTTGAAAGCAATTCCGTTCATAATATCAAAGCAGCTAAAAAGACCGTTGAAGGTGCTAAACCGGAAGTATGGGATGCTCTTGAAAGAGTTATCAAGGGTCATCCTGTAATGCTCAACCGTGCACCTACACTCCACAGACTTGGTATTCAGGCGTTTGAGCCTGTTCTTGTTGAGGGTAAGGCTCTTAAGCTTCATCCTCTTGCTTGTACCGCATTCAACGCCGATTTCGACGGCGACCAGATGGCAGTTCATGTTCCGCTTTCAGCCGAAGCTCAGGCTGAAGCACGTTTCCTTATGCTCGCTTCCAATAACCTGTTAAAACCCTCTGATGGTAAGCCGGTTACCGTTCCTACTCAGGATATGGTACTTGGTTCATATTACCTTACACTCGATAAAGACGGTGAAATGGGTGAAGGCAAGATATTCCGTGATACAAACGAAGTTATTATGGCTTATCAAACGGGAGTTATCGCACTTCATGCAAAGATCAAAGTACGCCGTGAGGGTGTATTTAATGGCAAGAAGATCTCTAAGCTTATTGATACTACCGTCGGCAGAATTATCTTCAACAGACCTATCCCACAGGATCTCGGCTATGTTGACAGAACAAAGGAAGAAAACTTCCTGAACTACGAGATCGACTTCCTTGTAGGCAAAAAACAACTCGGTAAAATCATTGATAAATGTATCAGAAAGCACGGCACACAGATAACATCTCAGGTACTCGATGATGTCAAGGCTCAGGGTTATAAATACTCAACAAAAGGTGCTATAACCGTTGCTGTATGTGATGCTACAATTCCTCCTCAGAAAAAGGAACTTATTGCTCAGGCTGAAAAAGAAATTGATAAGGTAACAAAAATGTTCAGACGTGGTCTTATGTCCGATCAGGAACGTTATGCAAAGGTTATCGAAATCTGGGAAAAGGCTACTAATGACGTTACAGACGCACTTAAAAACAACCTCGACAGATATAACCCGATATACATGATGGCAGATTCAGGTGCCCGTGGTTCTATGAGCCAGATCAGACAGCTCGCAGGTATGCGTGGACTTATCGCCAATACATCAGGTAAAACAATCGAAATTCCTATTCGTGCAAACTATCGTGAAGGTCTGAATATTCTTGAATACTTTATATCCTCCCGTGGTGCACGTAAAGGACTTGCAGATACCGCTCTGCGTACCGCTGACTCCGGTTACCTCACAAGACGACTTGTTGACGTATCTCAGGATGTAATCATCCGTGAAGAAGACTGCGGAACTAAAGAGGGTATCGTAGTTTACGATATTCGTCAGGCAAATGCCGATATAGGTGATGAATTAGATGTTTCAAACGAAAATCTCGTTGGCAACCATCTCTCTGAAAACTTCTATGATTCCTCAACAGGCACACTCCTTATTTCTACTGAAAAAATACTTACCCCCCGTGATGTTGAGATAATAAAAATGGCAAATGTCAACTCTGTAAGAATCCGCAAGCATGATAAACTGCTTTCTCTCAGAAGTCAGATACTCGGCAGATACCCTGCTGAAGATGTTACCGATCCTACAACAGGCGATGCACTTGCTGTAAAAGATCAGCCTATCACTGAATCTGATATTGAGAATATCATCAAAGCAGGCATCAATACCGTAAATATTGCAGCAACCGAAGATAAACCTGCCGAAACTGTTAAATCATTCTATATTACACTCAAAGACAGAAGACTTATTGATGATTTCAATGACGAGGAAGGCAGAAGACTTATCCCCGCAAGAAAACTTCTCACAAAATCTGATATAGATATGATAGTTGCTTCAAAAGTTGCGGATGTAAGAGTTATCCATTCAGGAGACGAAGACAATATAATCGAATCCATACATGAAAGACTTCAGGGACGTTACCTCTGCGAAGACTTCTATGATATACAGACAGGCGAACTTCTTGTTTCTTCAAACAAGATCATGGATGAACATGATGCTGACCTCATCGTTAATTCGGGTGCATCAAAAGTAAAACTCCGTTCTATCCTTGATTGCCGTGCTAAACACGGTGTATGCAGAAAGTGCTACGGTTCTAACCTTGCAAACGGTATGCCTGTTACTATAGGTGAGGCTGTAGGTATTATCGCCGCACAGTCTATCGGTGAACCGGGTACACAGCTCACAATGCGTACATTCCATACAGGCGGTGTTGCAGGCGGTGAAGATATTACACAGGGTCTTCCCCGTGTAGAAGAACTGTTTGAGGCAAGAAAGCCTAAGCATATCGCTATCATCACCGAAATAAGCGGTCAGGTAAAGCTCGAAGAAAGAAATGCTGTTATCACAGGCACAGACCCGAAAGAAACCGTTGACGGTAAACCTGTATTCGACAGCAAGACCTATCTTATCCCCTTCGGTGCAAGACCTAAGGTTAAAAACGGTCAGATGGTTGAAGCAGGTGACCTCCTTACCGAAGGTTCTGTAGACCCCCACGAGATACTCAATATCAAGGGTGCTGCAGCTGTTCAGGACTACCTTATCGAAGAGGTTCAGAGTGCATACAGACTTCAGGGTGTTGATATCAACGACAAGCATATCGAAGTAATTGTCCGTCAGATGATGAAGAAAGTCAGAATAGAAGATGCAGGTTCAACAGATCTCCTTCCCGGCTCGATGGTTGACAAGGGCAACTTCTACGCTGCAAACGAAGAAATCGAAAAGAGAATTGCTGCAGGTGAAGAGGGACTCAGCCTCGCTACCTACAGTCCCACACTCCTCGGTATCACAAAGGCTTCTCTTGCTACAGACTCTTTCCTCTCAGCTGCTTCTTTCCAGGAAACAACAAGAGTTCTTACAGATGCTGCAATCAAGGGTAAGGTCGATCCTCTTATGGGGCTTAAAGAAAATGTACTTATCGGTAAGCTGGTTCCTGCCGGTACAGGTATGCCTCGCTACAGAGATGTAGAGATCGAAGAAAACAATCCTGTTTCCTTCGGAAACGGCAGCGATTCAGATCTTCTCTGATCAGTATAAAATATGCATAAAAAACGGCTGTTGCAGTAAAATGCAACAGCCTGTTTTTATTTAGTGTGGAGGGGGAGTTATTATGATATAGCCCCAAAAAGTTGATAAAATCTACAAACTTTAAAGCCTGCCCCACCGAGTTGGATGTCATCTGATAACATAAAAACTAAAATAGCAAAGTAAAGCCGCCTGAATGTCATCCCGAACGAAGTGAGGGATCTTTTGAATAAAGCAGTTGTTCCGGAAAGATTCTTCGCTTCGCTCAGAATGACAGGTACGCTTTGCTCATCAGAATGACATTTTTTTCGTTAAGTTAATGACATTGGCGGCACGCCGGCGACCCGCTGCAAAAAACGACTGTTTCATTAAAATGCATCAACCGATTTTTTATATCTTGTCAATAATAAAAAAATAATGCCCCGACAGCAGTCGAGGCATTTATGTTCATCATACGGGATGAATTTTATTTTTCAGATCAGCATTTTCATTTATGCCGAGTTTTTTGTCTCTTCTCTTTTTGAAGAAGCCGGGTGCAACCTTGGGGAACTGAGCATATGTGAGAACATCTTCCTCCTGCTCGATCCATTCGGGTATCTCTGCACGAAGTTTCTCAAGTTCCGGCTCAAGAAGGTCTGCCGGACGACATTCAACAGGTTTCATATCACCTATTATCTTCTTGCGGAATTCCTTGTCTATCGGTACAGGTGTTGTGCCGTATTTTCCGGCTACAAGGTCTTTGAACTGGTCATTGCACATCTTGTAACGCTCACCGAGAATGACATTGAAAACAGCCTGTGTTCCCACGATCTGTGATGTAGGTGTAACAAGAGGAGGATAACCTGCATCCTTACGAACACGAGGTACTTCTTCAAGAACGGCTGTAAGCTGGTCTTCCTTGCCTGCCTGTTTAAGCTGACTGAGAAGATTTGAAAGCATACCGCCGGGTACCTGATAGATAAGTGCCTTTGCATCAGTTGCAAGCATTTTCGGGTCAAGAAGTCCGCTCTTTATATATTTAGCTCTGAGACCCATAAAGTATTCTCTTATCTCTGCAAGCTGTACAAGGTCAAGACCTGTATCATATTCTGTACCCTGAAGAGCGGCTACCATTGATTCTGTAGGAGCATGAGATGTACCGTTTGCAAGGGGTGACATTGCTGTATCAATTCTGTCAACACCTGCCTCAATAGCCTTTAACAGACACATTGAAGCAAGTCCCGATGTATAGTGAGTATGCAGCTGAACAGGAATGTCAACAGCTTTCTTTATCGCACCAACAAGCTCTTCCGTATAATAAGGGGTAAGCAATGCTGCCATATCCTTTATACATATAGAATCCGCACCAGCCTCCTGAATACGCTTTGCATAATCAACATAATAATCTGTTGTAAATACAGGCCCTGTTGTATAGCTGATAGCTACCTGAGCTTCAACGTTAGGATTCTCCTTTTTAGCTGCTTTAGCTGCTTTTATAGCAGTCTGGAGATTTTTTATATCGTTAAGTGCATCGAATATACGTATAATATCTATACCGTTAGCAACTGAACGCTGTACAAAATATTCAAGAACGTCATCAGCATAATGACGATAACCAAGCATATTCTGTCCTCTGAAAAGCATCTGGAGTTTTGTATTCGGACAATTTTTTCTCAGTGTGCGAAGTCTTTCCCACGGGTCTTCGTCAAGAAAACGTATGCATGAATCAAATGTCGCACCGCCCCAGCATTCAAGAGAATAAAAACCTACTTTATCAAGCTTTGAGAGAATAGGGAGCATATCACTCAGGGGCATTCGTGTTGCTATAAGAGACTGGTGAGCATCACGCAGAACCGTCTCTGTTATCTGAATTTTCTTCGCCATCCGGCTCTTCTCCTTTCAAATTATGTACTGTTTCAGCTAAGTGTAACAAGCACCGTACCTGTATCTACAGATTCGCCCTTGCTTACCGCTACAGAAGCAACAGTTGCATCTTTTGCAGCCTTAATTTCATTCTCCATCTTCATAGCCTCAAGCACTACAAGCACATCACCTTTTTTAACTGCCTGACCTGCTTTTACAGGAACATTGATTATAGTTCCCGGCATAGGAGAAACAACAGGCTCTCCGCCTGCAGCCGCCGGAGCTGCCTTTACAGGTGCCGATGCTGCTGCTTTAGGAGCTGCTGCCACTGGAGCAGCAGATACTGTGCTGCCGTCTGCTTCCTCTACCTGTACATCATACACTACACCATTTACAGTTATTTTAAGATTTTTCATAAATTTCTTCCTTTCAAAAATTTATATATAAAGATTATTATGCTTTTTCGGAAGTGTGGATACACGCTTATCAGAAAGCATATCAAGTGCTGCTATTATCTTCATTCTTGTTTCGGACGGAAGGATTATATCCTGTACATATCCATTTTCTGCTGCTTTCATAGCTGTAAGCTTTTCAGACTTGAACTGTGCAATCACCTTCTCTTTTTCTGCCTTTACATCTGTCGCATTTTTCAAAGCTCCGCCGAAATCATCACCAAGCTCTATAACCGCAGCAGCTTCGGGAGTAAGTGCTGATATTGAAGCATCAGCCCATGCAAATGTTACATCAGCAGCCGCACCTGTTCCTGCCATAGCAATATATACAGCACCGTATGCATCACCTGTAACAACAGATATTTTTGGTGCTGTAGCCTCGGCATATGCACCTGTCAGCTTTGCGGCGGATTTTATACATTTGAATTTTTCTGCATCAACAAGTGTTATAACAGGAATATTGAACGCATCACAAAAACGTACAAGTCTTGCTGCCTTATCACATCCGGCAGCACAAAGCTCCTTTTTCTCGGTTTTTACAATACCTACTGTTGTTCCCTCCACAGAGGCAATGACAGTGCGTACACATTTACCGAAATCAGCCTGAAGCTCTATGATACTTCCGCCATCGGCTATTGTTTTTATAACATCATCGGAAGCTTCATCAGCCTCGTCAAATTCAAGAGTACCTGCATAATCCAGATTGTTTGAAGGGAGCAAGGAAATAAGTTCTCTTACCTTTTGGATAGCTTCATCTTCATCTTTTGCTACTATCTGAGCAACTCCACTTTCGGCATTTTCCTTTGCTGAAGCATTGGAGCCATCTGTTGCAAGAGAAAGCTCTGCTTTTTCGGACATCACAACAATATCACCGTTTACGGCAATAAGAGCCTGTGTGCCGTAGCATTTGCCGAGAATAACGGAGATCTGCGGCACAACACCCGAAAGATTACCTGAACTTCTGAGAACATCTCCATATGCACCCAAAAGATCTGTTTCCTCAGAAAGTCTTCCGCCTATTGAATCATACATCGCAATAACAGGAGAACCTGTTTTTACAGCAAGCTCGTAAACCTTTTTTATTTTTGCGGCCTGAGCCTTTGACATTGCTCCTCCGGATATATCGGAATTCTGAGCAAAAGCATATACACCGATACCGAGTATATTTCCTCTGCCTGCGGCAACTTCTGCATACCCTCCGGCAGAACCCGAAAAGGCATCTATCTCCGTAAATATTCCATCATCAAACAGCTTTGAAAGTCTTGAGTATGCGGAAGTTGCTTTCATTTCCTCACGGGCAGACAAAAGCGATTCCGTTTTATTCTGAACACTCATTCCTTCTCCTCCTTCAAGAATTAAATATCGGTCATTATGACCGTAAAAGCCAATTCATGCACTTACTATTATAGTACAAATATCCTCAAATATCAAGCGGATATAAAGTGATTTTGATTGATTTGTTTGAGCAATAGATGTATAATTTCTATATAGCATTATCAAATCAAACACAACAGGAGGATAATTATGATAAAAAACATACTTTTTGACCTTGACGGAACATTACTGCCTATGGATCAGGATGAATTTACAAAAGTATATCTGAAAACCATATGCACATCAATGATCCAACATGGTTTTGAGCCAAAACAGCTTGCAGGTGCGATATGGGAAGGTTTCAAAAAAATGGTCACAAACCATTCCGATAAAACCAACGAAGAAATTTTCTGGAATAGTTTTTCAAAAACATACGGAGAAGATATTATTCTGAAAAAACCTGTTTTTGACGAATTTTATCGCACGGATTTCAACAGCATAAGCTCTGTATGCGGTATTTCTGAAAAAGCACAGCATACTGTGGAATATCTGAAAAATGAAGGATACAATATTATAATTGCTACACTTCCCGTATTTCCGAAAACAGCCGTAGAAAACAGACTTAAATGGGCAGGACTTTCACCCGATGATTTTTCATATATAACAACATACGAAAACAGTACGAGATGTAAACCTGATCCTGAATATTACAGCGAAATACTTATTAAAAACAATCTTTCTCCTTCGGAATGTATCATGGTGGGAAATAATGTTGACGAGGATATGATAGCGGAAAAAGTGGGAATCCAAGGTTTCCTTATGCCCGAATGTCTTATAAACGAACACAACAGGGATATTTCAGTTTATCCTCAGGGTTCATTTGATGAACTTATTGATTTTCTAAAAAATAATAGATAAAAACAATCCCTCGAAACAGATTTCACTCTGATTTCGGGGGATTATTGATTTAAAAATAATTGCTAATTAATCATTTTACTGTTATTTTGCATACGGCAGATTTACCATTATACAGCTTTACAGAAATAAGAGCCGTACCAGGTTTGAGTGCTTTGAAATTACATACCCAGCTTGTAGAAAGAAGCTTTACAACAGAAGAATTATTTGTTCTGTATGTTCTTTCTGCTGCTCCTGTATTTGCAGGGAGTATTGCACTAAGGGATGCAGTTTCACCAACTTTAAGAGTTATCTCCTTTTTGCTGAGAGAAACGCTTTTTGGTGCAGCCTTAACATATACAATACACTCCGCTTTCTTGCCGTTATAAAGAGTTACACTTACCTTTGCTGTACCCGGTTTTACACCTGTAAAAGTACCCATCCAGGATGTTTTTGTCATTTTCACAACAGAATTATCACTTGAGGAGAATGTTCTTGATGCGGCAGCTGTATTCTTCGGCAAAGTCGCACCGAATGAATAACTCTCTCCCACACCGATAGTAATTGATTTTTTCGGCAATGATACTGATGTCGGAGCAGCCATTACATTTACACGGCAGGTCGCAGTTTTACCGTTATAAAGTTTTACGGTAACATTTGCAACGCCGACCTTCTGACCTACAAATTCGCCTGTCCAATATGTTTTTGTCATCTTTACAATGCTGCTGTCTGATGATGAATACCATCTGTCAGCCGCCGCACTTCCTGACGGCAAAACGGATGCTACAGAAAATTTCTCACCTACACCGATAGACACGGCTGTTTTTGTAAGAGTAACACTCTGCGGTGCATTCTGTACAGTCACACGGCATACAGCAGTTGCTCCGCTTTTGTTTTTTGCGGTAATATTAACAACACCCGTTGCTTTTGAAGTTACTTTTCCGTTTTTGACAACAGCTATACTTGTATCCGAGCTTTCCCATGTAAGAGATTTATCGGGCAGGGCATCAGGCTTTACTGTTGCCTTTAAAGTGTAGCTTTCTCCCTTACCAAGAGATAAGTACGCTTTATCAAGTGTTATCTTCACATCCGAGTTATTTATTACCGTAACATTCTTTGAATCATTTGTTACAGAAACACCTGAATTATTTTTCTGCATGGTTTTCGTTATATTATTGCACAATGCAGTAATATTATTACTTGAATTTATAGCAATACCATATTCCTTGCAGTTGTTTATGTTATTATCATTTACCTTGATGCCGTCAGTTTTTGACAGGAGTATACCATATGCATTTGTGGTATCTATTTTGTTATTGGTGATCACCGAATTCTGACAAAGGCGATAATCTCCGGCAACACTTGCCGAAGGCCCGGGAACAAAACTCATTGCACTTCCTTTAATAACTTTGAAATAACAGTTTTTTACTGTAGTGTCTCTGGAAGCAGAATTATGTATACCGTCTCCGCTTATGTAGGAAAAATTAGTTTTGTTCACTATTGTTCCCTTTGAAACATTGATATGAAGTCCGTCTGCCGCACAGCCTGCTACATTATTGTTTTCATAGACAGAACCGTTAAAGGCAAATGACATTCCGACCTTCATATCATTACATTTGGAGATTGCAATACCACAGCCTGAACGGGAAATTTTTGAAAGAGGGTCAATATCGAGCTTATTGTTTACCGTAACATTCTTTATCAGATTTCCGCTGATATTTCCGCCTTTATCACAGGTACTTATATTCAGACCGTCACCATTTATTCCGTCAAGCGTATTGCCTAAAATACGTATATTGTCAGACGCAAATATTCTGATACCATGACCGTCTGCCTTATTTACTTTTGTATCTACAACAGTAAAATTCGTTGACTTATAAGCATACACCGCTGTAGCAGCTGAATTATTAAGAGTACATTTACTTACAACCACATTATCGGAGCTGTAGGAGAAAATATTTCCGTAATCAAATACCCCTCCGCCGTTTATCGTAACAGAGTCAATTGACACGTTACTGCATCCGCTTATTTTAGTAAAATATCCGCCCTTGATATTCCATGTACCTCCCTTGATGCACACATCCTGCTGTTTTAAAGAATTGACTGCATATTCACAGTCACAGCTTATAACAGCATCTGTTGCATCAAGTGTCTGTCCGGAACAAAGTACAAGAGGATGTTCAAGTTCAAATTCACCGACCAGCTTTATTGTACTGCCTGTACCTACAAGATTATATATTTCTCCCTGTATTTCTTCGGCAGATGCACCGGACTCTATGACTTTTATATTTCCTGCTGCCGCCGCACTTTCATATACTGCGGTATCAGCCGCAAAGTATACACATGACGGTACAAAAATACTTACACTAAGCAATGCACTAATGAAAAGTGCAGCTGTTTTTAAATGTTTTTTCATTTCATTATCACCCTATTGACGCTATGCGTAGTTTAGCAGCTAACCGCTGCACCCTAATTACGCTACATGACAAATGTAAGTTTACTCTTATCAAAAATAGGAGAATACTTATATAACGAAGTGACATACTCCCCCACCTATAGAGGTGGGGGCTTCTCGCTCAAGTATGGTAGCCCATACAGTATCAACGAGCTATCCCCGTGTGTCCCACGGTTATGATAGATTTGTCCGCAAAACTGACTTTGCAC